>Ga0256829_1000240_pt1 | contig 63543 bp, 68 predicted proteins | sample 131447metaG_FD_185979 | JGI IMG/M metagenome (GOLD analysis project Ga0256829, IMG submission 185979) | Hydrothermal vent microbial communities from Lau Basin, Pacific Ocean - 131-447 | ecosystem: Environmental > Aquatic > Marine > Hydrothermal vents | place: Pacific Ocean: Lau Basin | collected...
TTGTTGTTAGATCACTAATAGAAGCTATGTCTGCTGACAATAAATTAGATATTTTACGTACAACAAAAGAGGTATATGCAGGCTCATTTCTTTGACCTCTGTGTGGCTCGGGAGTTAGATATGGTGCGTCTGTTTCTATCAAGAGCTTCTCTGGCGGGATTTTAGGTAAGACATTTACAAGTTTTTTAGCATTTTTAAATGTCACCACCCCCCCTATTCCAAAATAAAAATTTTCTTTAGCAAGACAAAGCAACTGCTCATCGGCGTTATAGCAATGAAGCACTCCGCCAACTTCTTTGGCATTATATTCAAGTAAGATATTTTTTGCATCATTGGATGAATCTCTTATGTGAACAATGAGTGGCTTGTGATACTTTTTTGCAAGCATAATTTGCTGCTTGAATACATATTTTTGTTTATTTTTTATCTGCTCTTTTTCACTATCGCTGCCATTAAGCCTAAAATAATCCAATCCGCATTCTCCAATAGCTACACATTTTTCATAATTTATATATTTTTCAAAATCCAATGCCTCAAAAAGATCTATATCGTACGGGTGAACACCGATGGCAAAATATACATTATTGTACTTTAAAGATATCTCTACCGCTCTATCAAGTGTCCTTGGATCAGCTCCGGGGATAATAAATCTCTCTACTTTATTTTGTTGGGCTCTTTTTATCACATCATCCAAATCATCACAGTATCGTTTGTCATCAAGATGTACGTGAGTGTCTATAATCATCTAGTCTCTCCTATTGTTGGTGTTAGCTTTCTTTTTGCGAAAAATCTCGCAAAGAGGATGGTAGTGTAAAAAAGTTGTAGGTCATGGAGTTGCTAAAGGTTATACCAAGCCCAACTAAAGAGTAGGTTTTAAACAGTCTTTCTCCTATTATCTTACTACTCATGTGCGGCAAGATGCCTATAAACTCAACTCCTCAAGATATTATCAAAATACTCATCAATATCCATATGCAAAATACCATCACTATCTTTAAACATAAGATTATCAGTCGATAAGTCTGATAATCTTCTAATGCCCATGATAGCCAACAGATTACGCATACCTTCTATCATCTGATTATGGTACCTTGCAATGTGGCGTGCTTTTTGTTCAACTAAGAATGAACGCCTTTTACTTTTATCTTGCGTTGCAAGACCAACCGGACAACTTCTGCCATTTGCACCTGAACACTCACGTGCACGAATGCAACCCGCGCTCATCATAAATGCTCTGGCAATTGCAATATAATCAGCACCCATAGCAAAAAGTATAACAGCATCATCAGGTGTTAAAACTTTTTCGCTAACTATCAATTTTATTTTATCCCTTATGCCATATTCTTTCAAAATTTTATTTGCTAAATATAGAGCTTTTGTGATTGTCATACCAACAGACATCATCATCGCCAATGGTGCCGCTCCACTACCTCCATGCGCCCCATCAATGGTTATAAAATCTGGATATGCATGTGAATTTGCCTCAATTCTTTGTTTAAGCAAGTCAGCATATTCTAAAAAATTTTCTTTAGATGACAAAACTATCTTTACACCTACCGGCTTTTGGGATAGTGTTTTTAATCTGCCGATAAAATCAAATAACTCTTCAAGAGTATGAGCAAATGGAAACTGGTTTGGACTAAAAAGGTTTTTATGTGGTTGAACGCCTCTGTAGTATGCGATAGCTTCGCTTACCTTACAAGCTAGTAGCTTTCCTCCCGTTTGTTTTGCTCCTTGAGCCATCTTAATCTCAGTCATACGTGAAAAGCGCATAACTTTTTGATAGCGAACTTCATCGAAGTTACCGTCTTTGTCTCGAACTCCATACAGTCCACTTCCCATTTGAAAGATAATATCAGGTATATCTGATGGAATCTCTTTTGGAAAATTCTCCAATGGTGCATCATAATTTATACGAAAACATATCATCTTTTTCTCATCAAAAAGATAACTCTCCTGCTCCTTATTGCCTATAACCATATCACGGTAAAGATCAATTGCTATGGATTTACCCACAAGATATCGTAACAATTTATAGCTGTATTTTGCAAAAAAAGTCCCCTCTTTTACATCTAAAAAAGCATAATCTTTTCTATTGCACTGATATGTATAAAAAAAGTTTGAAGTAAGACTTCCTTCACCTGTATTAATAGCAAAACCTCCAAGATAGGCACCTTTACTAAAAGCACGTGTTCCCTCCGGCGAAATAGCACCATCGCTCATTGCACTCCTACCGATAACAGACTTCGTCTTAAAAGGATACTTTAAATCTTCACCAAATACCACACTAAAGCTTTCTTGTACTTCTGAAGTATTTAATACGCAATTAACATTTTTTAAAGATATCTTAGCATTTTTTATAGGTTGACCCACAGAAAAGGAGGTATAAGGAGATTTACTCTCTGCTGCACTGTACACCCATCTAACCTTGTCAAATGATTCGTAAAATTTCTCATCACCAAAATATTGGCGCATTGGATCTCGTAAAAGATAGAAAAAATATCTAAGCCTACCTATAAGCGGATAATTTATAAGAAGCTGATTATCCCTTTGTATAAATCTATCATAAATAAACAATACTATTGATATAATTATAAAAAGTAGCACAAAAGCCTTAAATAAAAAAACAAAAACAGAAAAATGTGGATCATTTAATCTTTGTACAAGCGGAGCAAAAGATATAAATTTATTCATGGTTACGCTTTAAAAAATAGATGATCTAAACTAAATTTACCTGCCCCATGAGAGATAAAAATTAGCAAAAAGATAATATAATAAAGTGGAATCTCAAAGCCATTATTGCCACAATCAAAACCATGATGCAGATGTACTGTTAAAATTGCAACTATCATGACCACGATAAGCGGAATTGAAATAAGTCTTGTAAAAAAACCAAGTGTTAAAAGAACCACGCCGGTTATCTCTGTTGTTGCCGCCATATAAGCATTTAAAAGCGGTAACGGTATGCCCATGGATCCAAACCATCTTCCAGCAGCATCTATATCATTCCATTTCATCATAGCTGGCTGATAAAAGCCGTATGCCACAACTAATCGCGCAAACAAAATAGCAAGTGATTGTAGATATTTGCTTAAACGTGAAAACTCTAGATATGATTGCTTTAGATTCATAACAAACTCCTTAAAAATATTGTATCATAAAAAAATATGATTCTGTTTTATATCTGTAAAGAAATAATACCAAAGTTTTTATACCATACCATCGTTTATCTTGCAGTACACGATATCATTTCAGGTAATTTATCTATATCTTCTTGTATTGTATTTAAAAAACAACGCAGAATCTCATTTTCACATAGGGAGTATATTATCCATTTTCCACTCTGTTTTGTCTTTACGAGCTTGGCATCACGCATCTGTCTTAAATGACGTGAAACAAGAGCCTGAGAGAGCTGCAGGGTATCACAAATCTCACAAACACATAACTCTTTTTCTCGATGCATCAATGCTATTATTTTGACGCGATTAATATCTGAAAATACTTTTGCAAAAATAACTAATTTTTTCATCCAATCTCTTTTGAAGTTTTATTATATAACAATATCGTTATATAAATTATAGCATAAAAAAGAACTTCAACAGGAAAATCATGGAATACATAACGCTCTTGTTCTCCGCCTTAGTTGATTTAAGTAATGCCATGGCACCTTATATTTTATTTGGACTTATCTTTGCAGGCTTTTTACATGAGCTGGTACCTGATAGCATTGTAAAAAATCATCTCGGTCATGACTCTATCGTCTCAGTCATAAAGTCAACCATCTTTGGCATTCCTCTTCCAGTCTGCTCATGTGGTGTTATTCCACTTGCAGCAGGGATTAAAAAAAGTGGAGCAAGTAACGGCTCTACCCTTTCCTTTCTCATCTCCACCCCAATTACAGGCGTGGACTCCATTTTAGCAACCTATGGGATGTTTGGGTGGGTATTTACCATCTACCGTGTCATTACTTCAATGATTATCTCTATAATTGCAGGAATTTTAACAAATATCTATGCAAAAAAGGAGCAAAAACAAGAAGAAAAAGCAGCGACACCAAAGGCCGCGTTTAGCATGGCCGCACCACAAACACAGCCAAACACAGCTATGGCGTTTTCTGCTGTAGCAACACCGAAAAAGGAGGTAAAAGAAGAGAGTTGCAGCGATGGAAGCTGCTGTAGCGGTACTTCTTGTGAGTCTGAGACAAGTTGTATGCCAAAACGAGCCCTCTCATACGCTTTTGGCACACTTTTAAAAGACATCGCCGCTCCTCTTTTGGTGGGACTTCTTGTCGGTGCGCTCATCACAGTGGCTATGCCTGAGAACCTAAGCAATATTTTAGCCAAATATAATTGGCTTTCTTATATTATAGCCATTGCCATTGCCGTACCGATGTATGTTTGTGCAACCGCTTCACTCCCGATAGCGGCAGGATTAATGCTTGCGGGCGTAAGCCCGGGAGCGGCATTTGTCTTTTTAAGTGCAGGCCCTGCGACAAATACTGTTACAATAGGTGTAGTTAAAAAGATGCTCGGTACAAGAACGGTCTATATTTATTTAGGGACTATTATTGTCGGTTCTATCGTTTTTGGGCTTGGACTTGATTATCTATTTCGTGATGTCAACGTAAAAAAATTAGTACACATTGATGAACATGCGAGTCTGATTGCATGGGCTTCAACATTTATTCTCTGGGGATTTGTGATATATTATGTCATAAAACCATATTTTTTTAAAGAAAAAGAGTGTAGTGACGGTGATTGCTGTTCGACCTAGTGTATGATTTGTGATCTTGATAGATAGAGAGTTAAAATTTAAATATCAAGAGATTTTTATCGTTTTTATCATAAAGTGAAACAGTTTGTTTTTTTACAAGCTTTAGTGAAGATTGTTTTTCAAAAAACTTTATTTTATGATAATACTGTACAATAACATCTTGAGTTTTTATATATTTACCCATACCATCTGATTTAAACAGTGTGAATTCACTATACAACTTATCATCTTCAAACTCTGCATCAACGCATAAAAACTCATCTTTATTATCAACACTGACACTGCCCACAGCAACACCTCTAAAGCCGTGCAGTGTATTGATATCTGCTAAAAATACTCCGCCGTCATTTAACCTCAAAGAGATATCTTGTAAAAATAAAATTAGCTCATTATGATTTAAAAAATTAAGAACATCAAAAATTGCAACGATAGCATCAAACTTTTCATCTATCTCATTTAAATGCTTGCAACCTACATCTAACCCCGCTCTTTGGCACTCATCAACCATCACGGCACTTGCGTCAATACCTTTACATGTAATGCCTCTTTGAGTCATCCGACGTATAAAATCACCTCGACCGCAACCGATATCAAGCAGAGTTTTAATACTATATGACTCAAGAGCTTCATCATATATATCATGTAAAACAGAGGTCGCCTCTTTGATGCCCAACAGATGCTCAACTCTTGCGTATAGATCTAAACTTGTCAAATATCAGCCATTTTTTACTATATGCTCGATTTTTTCATAGATATCGAGCACTTCACTCTTCTTTTCAAAAAAACTGTTTTTATTGGCTATAAGATATGTTGAAGACTCCATTATCTCCTCTACAACTTCCAGTCCGTTTTGCTTCATCGTAGTGCCTGTCTCAACGATATCAACTATCATGTCAGCCAGTCCAACAAGCGGTGCGAGTTCGATAGAGCCGTAAAGCTTGATAATTTTAGCAGCAATAGCGCGCTCAGCAAAATATCGTTTTGTAATATTTACCATCTTTGTAGCAACAGTTATCTGAGGACGACTAAGGTCTAATTTTTCACCTTTTTTCATTCCAATCGCAACTTTGCACACCCCTTTGCGCAGATCAAGCAGGCGTATAATATCAAGCCCCTGTTCTTCTAGCGTATCCAATCCCACTACACCAATATCTGCTGCTTGATGATAAACATACGTAGCAACATCTTGATTTCGTACAAGTAAAAATTTAAACTTATCAGTTTGTAAAATCAATTTTCTATCATCAAATACAAAACTATCACCAAAGATTTTTGAAAATATCTCCAAAGTTTCTTTTGCAATCCTGCCTTTTGGAAGTGCGACCGTCAGCATAAATCTGCCCCTTTTATAATTTCTAACATACTTTTAAATACAAGATCGCCATCAACTGTAGCGAACTTAAATACGCTCTTTAGCTTATCTGCATCACCGCCAGTTAAATAAATCGGCAGATTATAACTCACTACATCTTTATACAGCAGACCTAGTTGCGCATAAGTAATTGCATCTTGTGTATTTTTCGGTATTTTATCGAAATCTTGCTCAAAATTGTATGAGCCGTGAAGCTTTGAGGAGATACCCGCGTAACATGACGCGCTTTTTTCTAAACCAAGAGCGATATATCCGCCCATAAACTCCCCATCTTTCATAATATCTACAGTTATCGCACTTCCTGCATCAATTATCACTCCATCTTTAACCGCCAAACAAACCATAATCCTGTCAATTCCCATAGTTTCATAAAAACGACTTTTATCTACACACAAGCCAATATCTATCCAGTTGTTATAGCGTGTTAAACGCTCGGATATTTTTTCATTAACAGATATATAATATATAGTGTCGCTTGAATTTATATCTTTGTAATCATCAATTAAAATTTTACTTCTTATTGAATTTTTATAAAAGTCAAGCGTAGTATTACCGATATCACAAAGTATCAAACTTCAACGCTCCATCCAAGATCTTTTAATGCTCGTTTTGCTTTAGAGCAAAGCGGTGCATCTATAAAAATCATCTTATATTTGAAATTATGGTCACTATATAAAACCAGTTTATCATACACACTTTGTAGTCTCCCAACATCTTTTAATAAGATTCTGCTTTTTTGTGAAATAACAAAAATTGCCGTAAAATACCCTCTTGTGTCAACTGCATGATAAATTTTAATTTTATTTCGGACACCTAATTCTTTTGGCAAAATCTCCTTTATAAGCTTATACAGCTTGCCGCGACGTTGTAAAAAATCAACAATTTTTTGCAATCTCTCTCCTTTAATTACGCAATTTTATATAAGAATAAATAACAAGCCAAATTTAACAATAAATTATCATGCAAATTATACCAAACCCAGCTAAAGAGTAAGAATTTAAACGAACATAGAGCTAAAAAAAAGTCTTAAAGATATCAGTTGAATAAAAATAGTATAATTATAAGAAAATAAAGGCTAAGAATTATGTCAGTATATGTTTTTGGGCACAAAAATCCAGATAGCGACTCAATAGTAGGTGCTATTTCGCTATCATATTTAAAAAATCAATTAGAAAATGAAGAGTATATCCCTGCTCGTCAAGGGGAGATATCAGCAGAGACTAGATTTATTTTAGATAAATTTGGCGGTATTTTACCACAGCTTAAAACTTCCGTTGCAAATGAGAGGGTTTTTATCGTTGATTCTACGGATAGACCACATTTTCAAGATGATATAGATGAGGCTACTATTATAGGTATTGCAGATCATCATAAACTAGGAGACTTGACAACCAATACACCGCTTGAAGCATGGATTAGACCAATAGGCTGTTCAAATACGGTAATTTATGAGATGTACAGATGTTATGGCATTGATATACCAAAAAATATTGCGGGTATGATGATGATGGCAATACTAAGCGATACTGTAATATTTAAATCTCCTACATGTACTAAAGTTGATACAAAGGCCGTCAAAGAGTTGGCAAAAATAGCACAAATAGATGATTTTAAAAAGCTTGGCATGGAGATGTTTGTAGTAAAATCCGCCGTGAATGATTCAAGTGCCAGAGAACTAAACACAAGAGATTATAAAGAATTTAATATGAATGGACATAAAGTCGGTATCGGACAGCTTGAAATGATAGATATTTCTGTCTTAGCTCCAAGAGAAGAGGAGTTGTTTGAAGATATGAAAAAAATGAAACAGGAAAATGGGCTTCACACCGTTTTAATACTTCTGACAGATATCATGAAAGAGGGATCAAAACTTTTAGTAGTAAGTGATGATGAATCAAAAATAGAATCGGCATTTAACATCAAGCTTAACAATCATACAGTGTGGCTAGACAAAGTTCTTAGCCGTAAAAAACAGGTAGTTCCATTTGTCCAACCTCAGTTCTAGCCATCTTTACATGTAAAAGGTTTTTCTAATCTTGTTTTTATATTAAAGCCTATATAATAAGCAAGTTCACTATATAACAAAGAGAGGTATCTGTTATGAATATATCTGCCAACATATCAGCAATTACTGCCAATCAGACGTATCTAAATACTAACGCTAACAATGTGGCAAATATAAACACCAATGGTTTTACGCCCTCACAAACAACTTTTAGCGATAAAAACCAGACTGTAACAGCAATTACTGCTACAAATTCCGGTCATGGTCTGGCTGCTGATTTAGTCGGTAATTTAGTTGCTGTTAACTCAGTTGCAGCAAATGTGGCTGGTATTCAAACACAAAATAAGATGTTTGGCTCTCTTTTAGATATTAAAGCCTAATATCAATTTGTTATAATATTCATGCTTATGATTTTATGTAAAATACTTTTTTTTGCATTATAATATTTTAGTCTATGTCCTATATCTAGTGTCGTATAGGCGGCATGTCCGATAATAACTCTTCCGGTTTTTTTACCTTTTTTAATTCCGATGCCCCACATCTCCTGTAAAGCTATAACTCGGTTATGATAAATACCCGCATATATTAAGATATGACCTCTCATATACAGTAATGTTTGAAATGGTATGCCTTTAGCCTTTATCATCTTAATCTTGTCAGTATCTAAGAGATGCCGTAATGAAATGATTTTGCCTACTTTAGCTTGTAAGGCTGAATTTCTTGGCAGCCAAATACCAAAAGGAGCATAAAAATCTCTTACAAAGGCTGAACAATCGCGCCCGCCATTTATGCCTCCCCAACCATATTTACTATGCATAATCGCATCTGATACCATATCAATATTATGTCTTGTAAAAGTTAATGTTTTTATAGTACCGATATATCTTGGAATAACCGCATCTTTAAAAACAACACTACCGTTACAATCTTTTAAAGCAACCGATACTGTCCAATCCTGCTTTGAAGATGCGACTAATGGAAGCATCATACCAATACGTGAATAACATATGAAAGTGTTATTATTATCTTTTATAGGATAGGAGTCTTGGAGTATATGAACAAATTTTGAAGATTGATATGTTTTAATATCTTTTTTTGAGATAAAGGCGATATTGCTGATATTTATCCATCCTGAAGCAAAAGACGAAAACACATATGCCCATGCCCCATCTCGTGAGTAAAATGAAACAAACACCGGCTTATCGGCATCGATTCCACTGTTTTGATTATAATCAAAAGGAAATCCTTCACCGGCTAAGGTTGGCTTGTAAAAGATAGGGTTATCTGTAGGAAAGTTATGTAAAGAACTGTATTTTAGTGTAATTGCAAATTTATCAACTGATGCAAAATCAGGAAAATTGGCATTTGCATATTGATGATAAAACCATGATAATTTGATAGGCTTGAGGTTTGCTCCGTAACTATTAAATATAGTGTAATTTCTAAATGGCCATTTTATATCATAAAGAGTTGCATGCTTTGTATTTTTACTCCAAGCAGAAAAATAAGATGTTTTGTAATTTTGCTGAGTTGCATATAGTGCATCACTGTTTTGCATATGTTTAGTATAGGCAGAAGCATATTGCGGCAATGAGCTAAGCTGTTTGATATTAGCATACTCAACTGTATGAATAGATGAACAAGCCGTTAGAAAAAACAAAATTATAACAGTTAAAATTATTTGCATTTATACTCTTTTTGCTTAAAAATATGAAAGTTATGAAATAATACCTAATTTTCCCACTACTTTTCCTAAGATTTCAATTTCATGCATCTTGACCGTTATGGGAGCATATTCTTTGTTATCTGAAATAATATCTATCTGACCGTCAACTCTCATACTTATGCGCTTGACAAATAACCCATATTCTGTTTTAATAACAAAAACACCTTTTCTTCTTAGATTTTTGTTATCTTTATTTATAAATATAACATCATGATATGAGAAAGTAGGCTCCATTGAGTCGCCACTCACGCGTAGTGCTTCTATATTATTTATCTCTTGCTGTGTACCGAGCAAATCTGAAAAAATCTTTGGAAGCTTTATCTCTTGATAATCTTCGGTATCGATTTCTCCGCCCCCTCCCGCCGAGGCATTGACGTCACTAAAATATTTTATTGTGTAAAATTGGTTTGTTGATTCAACTAAACTCTCTGGTGCTTGATTGTATAGTAGCCAGTTTATAGAAATGGATTTAGCGGCACAAAAATCAAGTAACTTGCTAAACGGAATCTTGTCTCTTTTTTTCATGGTAGCAAAATTAATATGTGAAATACCAAGTGCATTGGCAACATCTTTATCAAAGATTTTTTTATCCGGCATATCTTGTGAAATTATATCCTTAATGTCTTCTATGACTTCTGTAAAATTTTTCATAAATTGCCTTTATCTGTGAATATATCAAATATTATCATATTATTCTTAGAATAATATTACAAAATGCAATATTTTTTATATAAAACATATTATTAATGATACTATATCGTTAATTTGATATTACATATTTAAATACATCAAAAGGAAAAACCATGTTACTAGTTATGAAGCATCTTGAAATGGCATATAAAAAGATAGATAACCACTTGTCACTGTTAGCAGATAAAATTTTTTAAATTTAGATAGACTGACGCACGTTCTAATCGTCTTCATCTCTAGATTTTGATTTGGTATTGTGATAGCCCCCAAATATAAACACTAAAAATAGCACAAATAGGACTATAACAATAGCATTTAAGATAGACATCACATTAAATTCTTATAGATATTAAAATTTTGTCTAATTGCTTCATATAAGACAATGCCGGTACTAACAGCTAAATTAAGACTTCTTCCCTCTTTAGTCATAGGAATGGTAATTTGTCTCATTTTAAACCTATCTAATAAATCATTTGGCAAACCGGCTGTTTCACTACCAAATAATATATAATCACCACTTTTGAACGAAGCGTTAAAATAGGGAGTATCTATCTTAGTAGTAGCTAAGTGAATATTATCAGACGGGTTAATAGACTCTAAAAACTCTTCTAAACTACCCCATACATGTAAATCAATTTTTTTCCAATAATCAAGTCCCGCTCTTTTGACAGCCTTTTCATCAATATCAAACCCTAAAGGTTCTATCAAGTGGAGTTTTGAGCCAGTATTTACGCACAATCTGCCTATGCTTCCTGTATTGTTTGGGATTTGTGGCGTTACTAAAACTATATTAAACATTTAAAGTATCACCGTCTTGTTGGCATTTACAAAGATTTTATCTTCTATGGCTAAAGATAAAGCCCGTGAAAGAACAACTTTTTCTATATCTCTGCCAAAACGTTGCATATCCATCCATGTTAAAGCATGATCGATATGCTTCACATCCTGCGCTATAATAGGACCATTATCCAACACCTCATTTACAAAATGAGCCGTAGCACCTATAATCTTTACGCCTCTTTCATAAGCTTGCTTGTATGGATTTGCACCAATAAATGCCGGTAGAAATGAGTGGTGAATATTGATGATTTTATTATGATAACTCTCTATAAAATTTGATGTTAAAATCCGCATATATTTTGCTAAAACTATATAATCTAATTGCTGATATTGTGATAATATCTCAAGAATTTTTACCTCATGCGCCTCTCGTGTCAAATTTTCATGAGACACATGATAATATTTAATATCAAATTTTTCTACTAAATTTTGTAAATTATTGTAGTTAGATATTACAGCTACGATATTTATATCTAACTCTCCGGCTTCATATCTCATTAAAATATCACCAAGTGCATGCGACTCTTTAGTTACCATAATGACAATATCTTTTTTTCTAGGAGCAATGACTTTGATATTTACCACATCAGAAGAGATATTGTTTAGCTTATTAGATAGCTCAGATTGATCAATATCGCCCTCCACTACACTACGCATAAAAAATTTACCATGTTCGTTATCTACAAATTCTTGATTTGACAATATGTTTAAGTCGTTATGGTAGAAAATAGATGAAATGTTATATACCAAACCTTTTTTATCTGGAGCATCGATTAAAACCCGGTACTGGCTCATAGACTATCTTTACTGCTAAGCTGTTGTAGTCGGTTTTCGATCATAGCTAGAAGATATTCCAAAAAATTTAGAGTCAAATCCACTTTTGCATCTATTTTTGCATTATTGGGTGATTGAAACCCTTCAAAGAGTACAAGTAATCGCTCCTGTATAGTCTGTAGAAACCTTTGTTCAGATTCATATCTGGAATTTTCTGTTTGCATGATTTCATCAATTTCTTTAATATCTTCAGTTTTATTGTTTTTATCAGATACATTGTCATCGATTTCTTGTAGCGTACTTAAAATAACATCTTTTAATTCCATGATTTTAATAACCACCTTTCAAACTGATAAAACTCTGCTTCATCATCCATCTTAATAAAAAATTCTTTCATCTCTTTATTGACACCTAGAAATTTTTTTCTCATACCGCTTAATCTTCTGATAGCTATCTGAGCTTCACTGTTTTGAGGGTCTTTTGTCAGCACTTTTTTATATATATCAAGAGCTTCTTCTTTTAAACCCTGTAATTCATAAATGCTAGCTAGAGTTAATGTTTGCATTTACTTATGTAGCCGGCTATTATAGTTCCAATCTCTTTAGTTGAGCAGACTTGTTTAGCATCAAACTCTGCTAAATCTTTCGTGCGGTATCCATCTTTAAGCGCTAATTTAACAGCACAATCAATAGCATCTGCAGCTGTTCGTTCATTTAATGCATATCTAAGCATCATAGCCGCACTAGATATCGTAGCAATAGGATTTGCGATGCCTTGACCTGCAATATCGGGAGCAGAACCATGTATCGGTTCATATATGCCTATATCTGCACCCACTGAAGCAGATGGCAAAAGACCGATGGAACCGCAAATCATACTTGCTTCATCACTTAAAATATCTCCAAATATATTGCCTGTGAGTATTACGTCAAACTGTTTTGGATCTCTGACAAGCTGCATGGCTGCGTTATCAACATACATGTGAGAGAGTTCTACATCTGGATATTGACGAGATATCTCAGTAACCACGTCCCTCCATAACTGTGAAACATCAAGAACATTAGCTTTATCTACCGAGCAGACACGTTTTTTACGAGTTTGCGCGATTTTAAAAGCCTGATGGGCAATTCTTTCAATCTCTTGGCGGGTATAAACCATTGTATTATACCCACGATTATCGTCCCTACCTTTAGGTTCACCAAAATAGATGCCGCCGATTAGTTCGCGTACAACCATGATATCAACACCGCGCACGATCTCACTTTTGATAGTCGAAGCCTGTACTAACTCATCATAAACAATTGCGGGACGAAGATTTGCATATACACCTAAAGCTTTTCTAAACCTAAGCAATCCGCTCTCAGGTCGTTTTTCTCTTGGTAGAGTATCCCATTGATAACCGCCGATTGCACCAAATAAAACAGCATCGCTAGCTAATGCGCCCTGTATTGTATCCTCCGGCAGAGGATCACCTGTCTGTTCATAAGCGCAACCGCCCATAAGAAGCTCATTGTATTTAAGATTAAAATTAAATGTTGATGATACAGTATCTAGCACCTTAACTGCTTCTTGGATTATCTCAGAACCTATACCGTCACCTTTTATCAGAGCTATATTGTATGTCTTCATATTTTTGCCTCAGTTTGTAGTTCATCTTTTGCAAAATTTATAAGTCCGCCTGAACTAATTAATTGCTGCATAAATTTCGGTATAGGCTTAAAAAGATATATTTTATTAGTTGTTTTGTTTATAATTTTACCATCTTGTGCATCAATAGAGAGAACATCTCCCTCTTTTATCTCATCTGCATCTTGTAGTTCAAAAATAGGCAAGCCCATATTGAAGGCATTTCGATAAAAAATTCTGGCAAAGGTAGGAGCTATAACAGCTGCAATACCGGCAGCTTTTAAGGCTATGGGTGCATGTTCTCTGGATGAACCGCAGCCAAAATTTTCACCGGCTACTATTATGTCGCCATCTTTAATTTTATTTACAAAATCAGCATCAGCATCTTCCATAACATGCTTTGCCAGCTCTTTTGGATCTGAAGTGCTTAGGTATCTTGCAGCTATAATTAAATCTGTATCTATATCTTTACCAAATTTCCATACTCTTGATTGCATTGTCTGCATCTGTACTTCCTAATGTTTGTGTTAGTAAAATTATATCCAATTGAACGCACTTAATCAAGATTTAGCTAATGGATAGAAAAGATTTGTTGTGCTATAATTTTAAACTCATAAAATTTAAAATATTGGATAGTTCTAATGATGAAAGTAATGACAGGATTATTGGTGTTGATTATGTTTATAGCAGGATGCAAAGACAGCTTGTCAAAAAATAATGCCTACTTAATGTCAAATAAGACACATAAAGCAAAACAACCCTCAGATAACAGCATTAAGTTAGCAACAATAAACAATAACGCAAAGGTAAATATTGCTAAAATAAAATCTTCAAATAATATAGCATTAGCCAAATTAAAAGCCCAATCCATGAAGAATTTAGCACAAATTCATGCAGCAACTGCTATAAAAACTGCAACCATCAATATCGCCGAACAAAAACAGACCATGAGAATAAAAACATATATCTTTATGGCCATTACGCTGGTGACATTAGTGGCGCTTTATGTGTATTATCTTATCAGCCAGCGTAATCGTGAATTAAGAGCTAAGATGCATGAAGAAAAATTAAAACACGATTTAGAACTCAAAGAAAGAGAATATTTTGAAAAGCGACTGCATAAAATGATCGATTTAGCTGCTGATGGCAAACTTCCAGTCGATATGCAACAAGAAGTCATACACTCACTCCAGCATCAAAATCAAAAATTGATAGACACTAAAGTAGCACAATAGCTACTGCTTAAGTTGATTTACGGTTTGTAGCATCTGACTGCTTGTCGTAATTACTTTTGAATTTGAGTCATAGGCTCTTTGTCCTGTGATTAGGTCAGTGAGTGCTACAACTAATTTAACATTACTCATCTCTACAAATCCTTGCCTTATTTCGCCTAAGCCATTAGTTCCGGCAACACTTTGAACAGGTTGTCCCGAACTTCCTGTTTGAGTGTAAATATTACTACCCATTGAATGTAGTCCGGCAGGATTTATAAAGTTTGTTAGAGTTATCTGCCCCACCTGAGTTGCTTGAGTCTGCCCAGGCTCTATAACACTTACGGTTCCGTCAGTACCTATTGAAATACTTGTGGCATCTTGTGGAATTGTAATGTTTGGAACGAGTTGATATCCGTCTGCATTTACCAAATTACCGTTAGAATCCACTTTAAAAGCTCCGTTTCTAGAATATACTTGCGTGCCGTCAGGCATACTGAGCGTAAAAAATCCTTTTCCGGTAATTGCCATATCAAGTTGATTGCCGGTTTTTTGTAAATTTCCTTCTGTGAAAATTTTAGTAGTAGCCGATGGACGCACACCAAGTCCTACCTCTATACCGGTTGGAGAGTTTGTTGTACTGCTAGTTGCAGTTCCTGCGTATTGCATGACTTTGTACATCAGATCTGCAAATTCCGGACGCGATTTTTTAAATCCAATTGTATTTACGTTGGCAATATTGTTTGCAGTAACATTTATCTCAGTCTGCATAGCAGACATTCCGGTAGCTCCTGTGTATAATGCTTGTATCATTTATTGTCCTTTTTTAAGCTTTTGTTGATGCTAGTTTATTTATTGCGTCTTGATTAAGGTCGTTCATCTGTGTTGTCATAACTTTTTGATACATATTTACCATGCGATTTGCTTGAATCAATTTTACCATCATTTTGACCGCATTTACATTACTTTTTTCTATAAACCCTTGTTTGAGTCCATTTGAGGCAATATCTGCCTTTAATGATTTAACATCATTGTAGGTATATAGATTATCGCCGGTTTTTTTAAGCGCTCTTAGATTGTCAGGAGCGGCAATAAACAGTGATGATGATTGAGCAAATTTTGATGTTCCGGGAATATTTACCGATAACTGCCCATTTTTATCTGCTGTTATTACACTGTTTTGTAAACTAAAATGTATTGGCTGTTTATTTCTGTCAAGCACTTCGTATCCCTGTTTGGTAACTAAATCTCCTTGAGTATTTGTTGTAAAACTACCGTCTCGTGTCAATTGCAGACCATCAGGCGTCTTAACTAAAAAAAATAAACCCTCTTTGGAGAGTGCAAAATCAAGAGGATTGCCCGTTTTTTGCATAGTGCCGACTTGTTGATTCGTATATGAATCAACAATCCTAGGAACCCCGGAGAGAGCTCTTTGATAAAATGCTGATGCTTTTGATGTATTGTTTGCATCGGGTAGATTGTCTCTACTATTTTTATATACTCTCATAAAATCACCGGTTATAAGATTATCCTGCTTATATCCATTTGTATTAACATTAGCTAAGTTATTTGCAACCGTATTTAAGCGGTTAAATTGTGTCACCATGCCGGCAGCAGCGGCATAATATCCTGTTTGCATTGTTTATCCTTAATAATACTTGCATTATACAAGCATTTGGTGTTCCAATATTATACTAAATCCGGCTAAAAGGATGAATGTACAATCATAGAAGTTCGTTTAACTTCCTGTTCTTTGGTTGGGTTTGGTATTATTTGGCTGTAATATTATTTTTTTTTAATAAAATTTAGGTATAATCCTTGTTTATTTACTTTAGCTTAAAATAAGATTAAAAATAATACACTTCGGAGCATCTCTTATATGACCGCAAAAGAATTAAACAAAGCACTTGACGATCTTTTTTCAAACAAAAAATTATCTCACGAGTGTATAACATATGAATCAATTATTGATTTGTTTACTAAGCAACCGACAAAAGCTCAAGCAAAAACGATATATAAATTATCGACTAAGTACAATAAGTGTTTATACACATCTTCAGAACATGCTAAGATGTTAAATGACAGAGAAGCTGAAGCTAGAAAAAATGCACAACGCAAAATGTTGGCTAACAGTCAAAATGAAACTTTTGATATCTTAAAAGAGCATGAACTCCTTGAATGGTCACGTTCTGATTCTCCTGTTCGTATGTACCTTAGAGAGATGGGACAAATTCCTCTGCTTACCAAAGATGAGGAGATAGAGATATCAAAAAGGATTGAAATTGGAGAAGGTATAATTATTGATGCTATTTGTAGCGTACCCTATTTAATTGATTTTATTCTTGATTATACAGAACCTTTAATTAATCGTGAAAGACGGGTTAAAGAACTGTTTAAAAGTTTTGAGGATGATGAAGACAGCAACAATGATAATGATTCGGATAATACCGATAGCAATAAAGCATCGTTTTCATCTAAAGACAAAAAGCGTGTCGAAAAGGTAGTCGCAAGTTTTAAGGCTTTAGCAAAAGCAAAAAAAGATTGGATGAAAGCTGTTGAAAAGATAGAAGATCTTTCAACTAATGAGCTATCAGAAGATCTTGTTTTTCAGATGTTAAGTATTACGTTTAAAAAATCAATTTTAAAAGAAAAATTATTAGATTTGGGTCCTACATCTAAACTTATTAACGAACTTGTCAAATCAATGGAAACAGCACTAAGAAGTGATGAAGGGTTTGATAAAGAATTAAGACGTCTAGAATACAAACTTCCGTTATTTAATGATACATTAAAAGAAAATCATCAAAAAATCTTATCTAAAATATGTAATCTAAACAAAGAAGATATCATCAATATGGTACCTGAAGCTACAATGGTTAGCACATATGTAGAAATCAAAAAATTAATACAAACAAAAGAGGCCTCTAAAGACAGTTTCAATATGGAACCGGAAAAATTGGCAGATATTTTGGAGCAGATAAAGCGTGGTAAAAATATATCGGAAATTTCAAAAACAAGAATGGCAAAATCCAATCTTCGTCTAGTTGTATCTATTGCAAAAAGATATACAAATAGAGGACTTCCTTTTTTAGATCTGATTCAAGAGGGAAACATAGGTCTTATGAAAGCTGTTGATAAATTTGAATATAAAAAAGGGTATAAATTTTCAACATATGCAACGTGGTGGATACGTCAAGCGATATCCAGAGCGATTGCGGATCAGGCGCGAACCATTAGAATACCTATTCATATGATAGAAACTATAAACCGAATCAATAAGATTATGCGAAAACATCTTCAAGAACATGGAAAAGAACCGGATGTTGATACAATTGCGGAGGAAGTAGGATTATCTGTTGAAAAAGTAAAAAATGTTATTAAAATCACTAAAGAGCCTATATCGCTTGAAGCGCCAATAGGAAATGAAGAGGATGGACGTTTTGGAGATTTTATCGAAGATAAATCATCTTTGTCTCCATCTGATGCTACATTAAAAGATGATTTGAGAGTTCAAATTGAGAGTGTTTTAGAACAGTTAAACGAAAGAGAGAAAGCTGTAATTAAACTCCGTTTTGGTATTATGGATGATGAAAGCGACAGAACTCTTGAAGAGATAGGCAAAGAATTAAGCGTTACAAGAGAGCGTGTTAGACAGATCGAATCTAGTGCTATTAAGAAATTAAAACACCCAAAAGTGGGTCGTAAACTTAAAAACTATATAGAAGAATAATGACATTTGAGCAAAAATGGATTGAGTATGATTTCAATCCTTTCATAAGATTTAAAGCTAACGGTAAAATAATCTCATTAAATGCTGAAGCACAGTTTTTACTCAATCATGCAAATGCTTCGGCTATTTTCAACATAGCTACTACTTACGCGAGCCAAACTTTTGGTTTTAAAACAACTTTTTTAGATTTGGAATTTGGAAGATATAAATTTTTTGGATTAACTGTCGGATATGATGATGAAAAAGAAATCGCAATCAAATTGTATCAAGCGCCATTGTTTAAATTTACCAAACCATCCATGACACACACTGAGCTGGTTAATATTTATACTATTATCGACCTGTGTATCAGTACAAATTCAATCAACAACAATATAGATTTTATAAAACAACTCGACCCTTCCTTACCTGAAGTAAGAATGAACACAAATTTTTTTATTCAACTGCTAAATTTTGTTTATCAGACTTTTCTTGATAACAGTCAAATCACAACTAAACTTTTTTTAAAAGTCGGTGAGCATATTAAATTTGAAGATAAGAAATATCCTCTGTTTTGTGTGTGTATCAGTGCTGATAAACAAGCAGAAATAGATAAAATCAAGATAAATTATTTATCTACACAAGCAAATCTATACACTACTGTTCATAGTAATGCAGTATCGATAAATATACCTTTAATCAGAAAATAGTAACTTTATCGCTCTTTATAGTATCTAAATATCAATCAATAAATATATCTTTAGCATTTACATAGCCGATAACTACGCCTACAGCTAAAAATGGCAAGAAGACTTCAAGCATCAATCGATGGCTGTGACTAAGCAGGATAAAAACTATAATGAGAAATATATACGGCACTATTCTGAAAATGGAAAAAGAAGCGCCTGATGATAGTTTTAAATTTTTATAATTATCTGCTTTTAATCGTTTTTTCTCCTCTTTTATTATATTTTTTATATCAACTTGATCAATTTCCCCCTCCTCATCATACAGCTCAAACGGATCATTTAGCTTCTCATAATCATCTTTAGTTTGTGTAATCGATCCATCTTTTAATCTGTTGGTAATTGTTTTTTTATAAGAGAACATGGAGCCCAGTATAATTAAAAAAGCACTTAAAGATGACAACTCAGCATTTAAAAAAACATTCACAGATACAAGAGTTGTAGCTAAAATGATTAATTCAGTGACAATGACTGCTTTAGTACCCCTTTGTATCATCATCTTCTTCATCTTCTTCTTCTTTGTTATCATTTAGATATCTTTTTGTTTGATATTTCGGACTTTTTGACATCTCTTCAAATTCTTTGTATTGTTTTGATGCTATCTTGTAAACATTTAAAATAGCGGCAGCAATTCCGATAAAAACACCTACCCAAAGTAGCCATGACTGATGAAAAAGATGTTTTAAACCCATGCCAATGAGTACACCGGTAAGTATCGCAACAACCATAGAGATTCCAAGAGAAAGAACTTCTGCGCCCTCTATAAGCGGTTTTAGTCTCTTGTTTTTATTTTCCACTTATATGTCCAAAGACTTTATCTACAGCTTTTATAGTATTATCAATAATATCATCTGTCACAGCTGTTGAAATAAAACCGGTTTCAAATTGTGAACATGCAAAATAATATCCCTCTTCAAGCATACCCGCATGAAATTTTGCAAACATATCTGAGTCTGACTTTAAAGCATCATCAAAGTTTTTTACCTCATTTTTATAAAAGAAAAAGCCAAACATAGAACCGATGGTATTGACACTAATATCAACACCATGTTTGTCTGCCATCTTTTTGATACCCTGTGTCAGCTTTAATGCTTTTACATGCAAAGATTTTATTAGGTCTTGATTGACTCTTCTAATTGACGCCAAACCTGCAGCCATAGCAACAGGATTTCCACTAAGTGTACCGGCTTGGTATATCGGTCCATCAGGAGATAATTTGGACATGATATCTTTATTTGCACCAAAAGCGCCTACAGGCATACCTCCGCCTATGACTTTACCCAGCGTTACAATATCAGGCTTTACATCATATATCATAAAAGCCCCGTCACTGCATGCTCTAAATCCGCTCATAACTTCATCAAAAATCAAAAGAGCATCATATTTATCACATATTTTTCTAAGATTTTGTAAAAATTCTTTATCAGCCGGTATAAAACCCATATTTCCGGCTATTGGCTCAATAATTACTGCTGCTATATTATTGCTTTGTTTAAAACACTCCTCAACACTTTTTATATCGTTATAACGTGCAAGTAGAGTATGTTTTGTAAGATCGGCAGGCACTCCGGGTGAACTTGGCGTTGCGAAAGTAGCGGCACCGCTTCCTGCTTCTACGAGCAATGAATCGCTATGCCCGTGGTAACAGCCTATGAATTTAACAATATCATCACGGTTTTTATAGCCTCTTGCCAGTCTGATAGCGCTCATAACCGCTTCTGTTCCGCTGCTTACAAAACGTATTTTATCAATATATCTATAATGTTTTAAAATCTCTTTGGCTAAGAGTGTTTCAGATTCAGTAGGTGCGCCAAAACTAAGTCCGTTATCAATGCTTTTTATAACATCTTGCTTAATTTCTTTATCATTTTGACCAAAGATAAGAGGTCCCCAACTTTGTATAAAGTCAACATATCTGTTGCCGTCAATATCTTCGATGTAAGCGCCGTCTCCGCGAGCGATAAATCTAGGTACTCCGCCAACGCTGTTAAATGCTCTTACCGGTGAGTCCACACCGCCTGGTATCACCTCTTTAGCCTCTTTAAATGCATTGATAGATTTATTGATTATCATTAAAAAAATCCTTCTTTTTTCGTAATTATATCAAAGTTATCTGCTATAATTACGAAAAAACGGATAATATTTGAATCGTTCTCTTGCGGCATTTTTAATAGCACTATTATTTCATATTTTGATTATATTACTATTTTTGATATTATTATTTTTTATTCCATCACATCTTTTACCGATAAAATCAAAGCAAGAACACAAGATTCAGATATCACTAAAAAATTATCATTTTAAAAAGTATATTAAGAAAAAGACTTTTGGCCGTAAAAAATTTACAAAACCAACACTACAAGCCCCTCCTATGCCCAAGGGGTCTCAATTAAAAAAGATTATAAAACATAAATATGCACGCCCAATTGTACACAAAAAAGTTATTGTGCATAAAAAAAATATTGTGCATAAAAAAATTGTTACTCCAAAAAAAATTCACATTCTTAAAAAAACTATAACTTCACCGATTGTGATTCACAAACCGGTAAAAAGCAAGCATATATTGCATCTATCTAGCAAACCTATACATAAAGTTATAAGTCATGAAACAAATACTTCCCAACATGCGAAACTTTTTGCTTTTTTAAGCACTCCTGCTAAAATAGAACAACAATCCAGTATCAAAAAACAAAACAATCAACCAAACAGTCAAATACAGCAAAATATAAAAAAACTATACGGAGAGACTTTTGGAAAGCTATCACCCGGTGAACAGAAATATATATTAAACAACACAGAGATTATGCGACGTATCACACAGCAGATACTAAATCGCGTAGGAAGCGTAAACATACCAAATAATCTGCATGTAACTTCATACAATATAGTACAGTTCTATCTGCATCCAAACGGAGATATGACAGGCTTTAAGTTTTTACATAAAAGTAATTATTATGTACTTGATGAAACAACTAAAGAGACCATAGAATATGCTTACAGTAAATATCCGCTGCCAAAACAGACAACATTGATTCGCTATAAAGTAAACTTTTTTCTACAAGGACAACAGTAATCAATCAAAATTTAGTGAAAGAATCAAAAAGAAAACGCTATATTAAAAAATTTGAAGCTTCTGTTTAAATTTAATTTTTACAAATAGCATAATTGGTTGATATCCATAATGGTTTTTTTAGTAAAGCGCAGTGATTATGATAGCAATCTTGAGTGATTTTAAACCAATCACTTCCATTTTGCAGCTTTAGCTTTATTGTAGCTATAAAAGGATGACCGCCTCTCCACACATTTTGTATCTTGCCCTCTAGTGGCTTACTTCTTACAAAAACTCTCCAAGCCGTGACGCTACATTTTAGTGTATCTGTTTTTACATGCAGAGGTAGTTTTTTTACTGCGGAAGTATTTATATGCCGTATGGGAACGATTGGCTTTGTTTGTATATTAGGAGGGATTGTATTGCTGGTAAAATTGATTATCTTTGCGTCTGACTGTTGCGTGAGATTGCCATCTAGTATCAACATCTCGTATGTATCAAATAAGTTTGCCTGTATCTGCGCAATTTTAGCTTTACTTGTCGCTAATTGACTGATAGCATAGTTAAGATCAACAGAATTTATGAGTCCTTGTTGAAGTCTTGCGGCCATATATGAATAATAACTGGCACTGGCAATCTCTTCTTGCACAGCCGCTGTTAGTTCAAATCTTAATGTATTAAACTGTTTTAGATCATTGTTGTACGTAGTCGTTGCGTTATTTAGGTAGTCGTGATAAAACGTATCTGTTTTTAGTTTACGTAATTGGCTGGCCTGCAGTTGCGCTTTATCTGCACCGCCGCTAAAGAGATTGTATTTGATATCGATACCGATAAAAGATTGATTTTTGTTTTGATAATAATTTTTATTTAACATAGCAAGATTAGCTACTCTTTTGGCTGCTACTTGTAGATTTACTGTCGGATAGAAGCGGCTTTTTGCAAGCTTGATGCCCTCATTTGCTATATTTAACTCTTTTTGTATGGCTAACACATCAGCTCTTGAAGCAATAGAGGGATGATTAAAATCTAAGAGCTTAACAGGCGGAAGTGAGCCGATTTTTGATACATTTTTATTTACGATATAGCTAAGTGTTGCCAAAAGCTCATCTCTTGTGCTTGTTGCCTGATGAATATCTGCTATAACAGCATAATACTTGGCATTCATGTTATCTACTTCATGTCTGTCTGTCAAACCTTGCTTGTATGACATATCGATCTGATTTTTAGCGCTAAGGATTGCTTGTTTTGAAAACTGCAACGCAGAAATAAGTTTTTGTTGTGCATAAATGGAAGCATATAATCTTGCTATTTTTAGAACTAAAACTCTTTTTATATTTTTTAAAGATAGTTTTTCTTTGATTAATTGAAGTTTTGATTGCTCTATGGTTGCGTCTATTGCAAAACCATGAAAAAGAGGATATGAATACACAATAGCACCGCTGTAATTATTTCTCATGCCTGATTGTATATTCTGCTTAATTCCTCCGATATTTATTTTAATGGTCGGATTTTGCTGAAGATGCGTTGCGCTATATTGTAAATTCAGTGAGCCGTAATTTGCTGCTTTGCTTGAAGATACATTTGTTTGTTGAATCCTTATCTGCTCTTGCTGCTGTTTGACTTGCAAAGAATTATTAGCCAAATTGACTAACTCTTGAAAATTATCCGCACATAACAGTAATGGTACGCAAAGAAGTATTAGTTTTTTCATGTTCTATTCCTAGGTTGTTAAATTTTCTTGTATAGTCTTTGCCGGCTTATCTGATTTTAGCAGTAACATAAAAATCAAAGCAACGCCTGCAACACCAAAAAAAGCCGCATGAAACCATACATATTTATATCCATAATTTGATGACATAAAATTTTCATATGCACCAAAAATAGCAGAACCGGCTTTGCCGTATATCACCTCTAAATGCTTAACGATACCACTTACTAAGGTATAATTTTGCAAATTATTCATACCGTTAAATTGAGCCGATGCAGAATACACCAAGTCATTAGTAGCGATTGCCGTACCAAATCCTGCACCAACAAACCGCGCATAATCTGTTATTATAATAGATTGTTCTTTAAACCTTCCCGCATTATTGAGCACTAACACAGTAACTGGTGCAAAAAACATACCCAAAGCCATGCCAAAGAGCATAGTTTTGATAACTGCTTCATAAAAAGGCGTATAGTAGTTAATTGTCGGAAAAAGCAGCAACCCTGAGATTAAATACAGCACTCCGCCTATAGTTAAAACAAATTTTGGAGAAAATTTATCTACCAATTTTCCTGCAATTAAGCTAAAAAATCCTATCCACACGCCAAAACCTAAAACACCTATACCCGCATCACTTGAAGAGAGCCCTTTTATATGTTCATAAAAATACGGTACTAAATAAAAATATTGAAACATTGAAAATCCAAATAAAACTGTAAAAATAAGCACACCGATAGTAAAATGATAATTTTTAAATAACGAATATTCAAACATTTTATTTGTCAAGAGAAGTTCACTTATAGCAAATAACAATAAAGCAAATATGACAGTAAACAACAGATATATAATCATCGGTGAATTAAACCAACCGTATTGCTGTCCTTTTGAGAGCAGAACCAACAATGAAATTGTTGCTATGCTAAGTAATATAAATGAGATGAAATTCGTATCTACTTTTTCTCTTAAACTATTATTTGGCAAAAGTAAGCTTCCAAAAATCACCAATGTAATACCAATTGGAACATTTATAAAAAATGCAGCTCTCCATGAAAAATATTGGGTTATATAACCACCAAGAGTAGGTCCCACAGCAGGTGCAAAAGCAACTCCTAGCGCAAAAATACCCATCGCCATACCACGTTTATTTGCCGGAAAAAAATCAAAAACAATTACTTTTGCACTAACCATAATCAAAGCCTCTCCAAAACCCTGCACAGCACGTGAAAATATCATAAATCCAAGTGAATCAGAGATTCCACAAAAAAATGAAAAAATGGTAAAAATTACAACTCCGCCGATATATACATATTTGTTACCAAATCTTTTCATAAGCGGTGCTGTGATTAAAAATCCAACAGATGCAGCTATCATAAAAGCCGTTATCACCCACTGTGCGCCATACATATCAGTTGAGAGCGGCCCTTGCAGGCGTGGTACCATAACATCAACAACGGTTGTGTCTAAAACAGCCATAAAAACACCGATTATCGTTAGCACTACCCAGATAACAAGTTCAAGCCTGTTTGATGCTTTGATGTATGTACTTGCCATAATATTAACTTTTTATCTTCTGATGGTAGCTTCAGCACTCATACCGACTCTTAGATTTTTCGTAGGATTTAAAAATCGTAGTTTGACGATAAATCTTTGCTGAAGTTTAGTAAATTCACCACTGCTTATATCTCTTGGCACTATAGCAAACGTTGAAGCGCTAGCTGGTAAAATCTTAGATATGACGGCTTTAAAATTTTTATCTACAGCATCTACATGTACGGTAGCTTGATTACCTGCTTTTAAATTTTTAAGTTTTGATTCTTCAAGCAATACAGATACGTAAATATGTTTTAAATCAACTTCGGCTACTATATTCTCTCCTGCATTCACTACTTGATGATTGTTTACAAATTTTCTTGCAATCACACCGTTAAAGGGAGCATAAATATAGCTATATCCGATCTTCTCCTGTATAAGTTTGGATTTTTGCATCAAAGCCTTTTTATCATCATTTAAAGCTTTGATGGTTTTACCAATACGTACAACACCATATTGTTCATTAGCTATCATCTTGGCTTTTATATGTAAAGAATTTTTTGATAATATTAGTGCCTGAAGAGAGTTTTGCTTAGATAAAATATTATTTTTTAGACTGTTATATGATGTTTGCACATCTTCTAGTCGCTCAAGGGAAGTTCTATGGTACCTGTATAAAGTTTTGTACCGTTTTACATCTTTGGCGATTTTAGCAAGCTTAACTTTCATAGCATCAATACCAAATGACAAAGCTGATATTTTTTTGGAGGCTATTTTTAAATCATTACTGTTTGTCTGCATACTTAAACTTATATTATTTATTAGTTTTTGTTTGGATGCTTTGAGTGAGTTGATTTTATTTTGTATTGAAGAGATGTTGTATCTTATCTCTTTTAGAGTTGTATTTAACTCTTTTGTGCTAAGCTTTGCTATCAACTCACCCTTTTTAACACTGTCACCTGAATGAATGGTTAGTTTGTCTATTTGCCCGGGAAGTTTAAAAGAGAGATATGTCAGCGTATCACTTTTTACAAATGCCGCATCAGATGTTGTATATTTGTCATTAAAAATCATATATTTTATAAGAAAAATCATACTAATAAGTATTAATCCAATAAAAATAATAAGTGCTACTTTTTTTTTCATTTTTCTATCTTCGGTGTTGTATTGTTGTTTGACTTTAATACATAAAAAATCGTGTCAAGATACTTATTTATTTCAGCTTTTAAATTTTGCATATCATTTCTCATTAACTTTGATATAAACATACCCTCAGGAGTTAAAAAAATACCATGCGATAATGCTACGGCTTCCGGTTTTAACTCACCTTGATTAACAGCATCTACTACAACCTCTTTAAAAAGACCATAGTAAGTATTAAATGTTTTGGTTTTAAAATCGGCAAACTCATCTTGCTGTTTGATAACTAAAATAGATACAAATTCTTTATACAGCTCTCTGATTTCAATATATTCATCATCATAAAAAAAAGTTGAAAAAAGTTTTAGTTTATCTAAAGTTGAATCCAAATTCTTAAGATTTTTTATCAACCCTATTTTATGTTCGGTAAACAATAAATTTATAATTTCAATAACTATCTCTTCTTTATTTTTAAAGTAGCTGTAAAGTGTACCTTTACCGATATTGGCTTGTTGTGTAATTTGTGAAACCGTTAAATTGCGGATACCGTTTTGAAAAATAAGCTGTTTGCATGCTAATGCTATATCTTTTCGCTTTTGCGCTTTATCTACTATGATTGCCATAAAAAATCCATCTGTATAGAATATAATACCTATTCTTTAGTTGAGTTTGGTATAATGACCGACCGACAGTCATTTGAAATGATATATCATACTAACTTAAATATGCCTTAAAGTATTAAGCGCATCTTTATATATAGGCTCATCAATAAAACCATATCTCTCATCCACAAAACCGGTAATTGCTTTACTTTTGTTTTGCTCAAACAATCTAATTATCTCTTTTGCTTTTTCTATATGTAGAGCAGACGGTTTTAAAATATCATTTACTATATCTGTTTGTTTAGGAGAGATGCAAGCCTTTGCGTTATATCCCATACTTTTTTCAAGCTCTACCCACTGTTTAAAAGTGTCAATATCTTTATATTTTTGAAAAACAGGGGCAACAGCTTTTACATGTAAAGCCCTGCAAGTTATTAAAAAATGGCTCAATATATATTTAGTTGTCGGATTTTGCGGCGTGATTAAAGACTGAGAAAGCCCCATATCCACAAATAGGTCTAAGATTCCTAGATAAAATGCAGATACTCTTGTATTTATACCAAGCGATACAAGGTTTAGCCATGCATCAGATGTCTCAATAGATAAATGCAGTTCAATATCTTTATGCAATATATCAAGCACTTCTTTTACCTCATTTACGGTTTTAATTTTTGGCACACGAATGGCATCGGGGCAAAACTGATTTAAATAAGCAATCTCCTCATATCCGCCCTCTTGCAATGCGTTTACTCTTACAATTAGTTTTTTTTCAATTTGTTTATATTTACATAAAAATATCGCCACTAGCACCAAAGCAAACGGCTTATTCTCCACAGAAACTCCATCTTCAAGATTTAAAATTACGGCATCTGCGTTTAGTTGCGGTATTTTCATCAAATGCTCTAAGTTGTGTGCTGATAGCATTAATACTGATCTATAATACTGTGTTTTATTTATACTGCGCTTACATGTAAGGGCTAGTTTTTTTAGAGAATCTAAATCTCTATCACCTAGTAATTGTTTTATTGTGTGAAGATTATTTTGCATGATCGGGCACTTTATTATGAAGATATTGATATAAAGTCTGTATCTCTGAGTCAGTCAGATAATATCTCGGCATTGCAAATATTTGACTGTTTAAAGCATTGTAAAAATTCTTAAAGTTTATATTTGTGATATTGCCGCCTTTTAATCTCTTAAGCTTTCCTTTAGCATAATACGTTGCTATAACTAAGCCTTTGCCATTTTCGCCATGACATTTTTCGCACCCTATTCCGCGTGGATGATTGTAAAGCAGCGCTCCATACTCTTTTTGTGTGATGAAATAAGTATCAGAAAAAACTGTCATACTAAACATAAATATCAAAATGATTCTCATTCAAAGCGACCTTTTAGCGAATTAACGCTATATTATCGAAAAAATAATTTATGGTGAGTTAAATGAAGATACTTGATGGTAAAAAATTAGCTTTAAAAATAGAAAAAAGTATTGCGCAAGAGACCGCACTCTTTAAAAAACAAACAGGTAAAGTACCGGGATTGGCTGTTATGTTAGTAGGACATGATCCGGCAAGTCATACATACGTCAATATGAAAAAGAAAGCATGCGATAGAGTCGGATTTTATTCTATAACGCATGAGATGCCCTCTGATATTTCACAAGAGGCTATAGAAGAGACCATTATTATGATGAATCAAAATCCAAATATTGATGGAATTTTAATTCAGCTTCCACTGCCTGAGCATATTGATACCACTAAACTGCTTGAGCTTGTAACTCCTAGTAAAGATGTTGATGGTTTTCATCCATACAATGTTGGACGTCTGACTGTGGGGCTTGACGGTTTTGTACCTTGTACTCCTTTGGGCGTTATGCATCTTTTGCAAGAGTACAACATAGACGTAAAAGGGAAGAACTGCGTTGTCGTGGGGGCTTCAAATATCGTAGGAAAGCCAATGGCGCTTTTATTGTTAAATGCCAATGCTACAGTTGAAATATGCCATATTTTTACAGATGATTTGAAAAAACATACACTAAATGCAGATATTATATTTGTAGGCGTGGGGGTCGAGGGTCTGATTAAAGAAGATATGGTCAAAAAAGATGTGATTATCGTAGATATCGGAGTAAATAGAAGCGCTAACGGGAAACTAGTCGGCGATGTAGATTTTAACAAGGTCAGCCAAAAAGCCTCTTTTATTACACCGGTACCGGGCGGCGTAGGTCCCATGACTATTGCGATGCTTCTTAGCAACTCTTTAAAAGCGGCACAACTGCACAATAAGGCATCTAAGTGAAAAATTTCTTTTTAAAACTATATAAATTTTCAAATTCATGGACAGGAACAATTATTATTGTTTTGTTTATTATATTTTTTATTGCCCAGGCTTTTGTCATACCAAGCGGTTCTATGAAAAATTCGCTTCTTATAGGTGATCATCTGTTTGCTAAAAAATTTGTTTTTGGTATTCCTACTCCATTTCTTCCATTTGTAGAATGGTCATTAACCCCTTGGAGTAAAAATCTTCATCTAATTGATGGCGGCAAACCGCACCGTGGAGAGATAGTTATTTTTAGATATCCTAAGAATATAAAACTGCATTACGTAAAACGTTGCGTAGCTATACCGGGCGATCAGCTTTTTTTACATAATAAAAATCTATATCTTCATCCGTATGAAGGCAAAGCATATATTTTAAAACACTATAAAGGCGATACTATTATCAAAAAAGACGGAATCTTGTGGGTTAAAAATCCATATATGAAACTTTATCCAGGTATTCATCACGACCCTGCTATGACACACGACACTCCTGTGTTACTTAGCAGTAACGGAGGCATGGAGATTATAAATACACCTATGAAATACAATTATATACTTCAAAATATAAATAGACTGCCATCAAACATCAAACTGTTAAAACATAATCCTGTATTTGATACGCCTATCATTAAAGTTCCAAAGGACGATTATTATATGATGGGAGATAACAGAGATCACTCTGATGACAGTAGATTTTGGGGCTTTGTCCCTTATCAAAATCTTGTCGGCACGCCTTGGTTTATCTATTTTAGTATTCAAGACAGAAGCTATGAAGATATGCTTCACGGCAGTTCTACCCAAGAGCCAAACTTAGCAGGATTAAGGGATGTATGTAAAAACATTAGCATCACTTCAACCAAATGTAAGGATATATGGGATAAAAAAATGATGTATCAGATAAGATGGAACAGAATGTTTAAAACACCCGCTACACTTGAACAAAATCCATATGTAGCAAAAGCTGCCGCATCTGCAGCATTAAAATAAAGAGATACAAATGAGCGAACTAAAACTTTTGCAGATTGTAGCTTCAATAGTGGCACTTTTAATAGCTATTATAGGTCATGAAATAATGCATGGATATATCGCCTACAAATATGGGGATATGACTGCTAAAAATGCAGGCAGATTGTCTATTAATCCACTGATACATATTGATCTTTTTGGCTCTATTATCGTGCCTGCTGCTATGTATTTTATCCCACTTATCTTCGGTTTTGGAGGCGGTTTTATATTTGGGTGGGCAAAGCCTGTTCCAATTAATATGCAGAGTGTAGTAGATAAAGGTGGCTATAATGCAGCTATGCAGGTCAGTTTAGCCGGTATAGTTTATAACTTTACTCTAGCTGCTTTGAGCGCTATGATTCTTATGATACTTACACCTCCTGTTGGTTTGGATTCTATTGTTTATCTTTTTTTATACATCATGACAATGCAACTAGTTATTATTAATGTGGTTTTGGGTATTTTTAATCTGCTTCCAATTCCTCAATTTGACGGCGCACATTTTCTCATGTATCTGGCACTAAAATTCAATAATACTAAAGTAGCGGAATTCTTTTATAAAAATGAGCGTTATGGTATGATTATAGTAATTATTATTTTGATTACACCGCTAAAAGATTATTTATTAATTTGGCCCGTTAATACGGTCTTAAATTTATTATTATAGGAGTAATGTATGAAATTTTATATAGCTACAGATCATGCCGGGGTTGATTTAAAGGACTATACTGTTAAATTATTGCAGCAAAAAGGACATGAGATAGTTGATCTGGGTCCTTACAATAAAGACAGAGTAGATTACCCGGATTTTGCTATAAAAGTTGCCAAAAGCGTATTGGGCGATAAAGAAAGTCAAGGAATTTTGATATGTGGCTCAGGAATAGGCATGAGCATGACGGCAAATAGATTTAGAGGTATTCGCGCCGCACTGTGTCATGATGCCTACACCGCCAAAGTTGCTCGTGAACATAATGACGCAAATGTACTATGTTTTGGAGAACGCATTATCGGTGAGGGAGTTGCTGAATCTATTTTAGATTCATGGCTGGCTTCAAGTTTTCAAGGTGGCAGACATACGGGTCGTGTTGAAAAAATTGAAGCGATAAAAGCAGACTAAATGTTTTTTCAGTGGTCGCTTTTAACCATAGTATCTTTGATTGCTATATATCTGTTTGTAAAAATGTTTTATTTTAAAAGCATAACGGTAAAAGAGCAAAAAAGTAATGAGATGATGAAGCTTACACTGCAAGAGGCTGAGGTATTGATTAGAAAATACCAAATACAGTTGCAACGCGCTCTTGGCAATGTGGATATTTTAAATAATGAAATGAATAAACTGCGAAATGAGATTAAAGCATTAAAACAGCGTAATTCAAAATACAGATTGGAAACAGACAGGTTAAAAGTCAAGATTAGAGAGCTTGAAAACAGACTTGATGCTTTACTTTAAGGATAAATTATGAGTGATAAAGATTTAAAAATTATAAAAGATGCTATACGTGATATTCCTGATTTTCCAAAACCCGGAATTGTCTTTAAAGATATAACGACTCTGCTAAATGACAAAGAGGCGTTTAATCTTTTAATGAAACATCTTAAAAATAGATACAAGACATACAATCTTGATTTTATTGCAGGGATAGATGCAAGAGGGTTTATTTTTGGAGCCGCACTAGCACAGATGTTAGGTGTTGGTTTTGTTCCAATACGAAAAAAAGGCAAACTCCCCTACACTACAATCTCTGAAAAATATTCACTTGAATACGGTTTTGATGAGGTAGAGATACATATAGATGCTTTTAGAGGTGTAAAAGATGCCAGAGTTTTATTAATTGACGATTTAATCGCTACGGGAGGTACGGCAAATGCGGCTGTCTCACTCATCAATAAATCTGATGCAACTTGCGTTGAGGCATGTTTTGTGTTGGGGTTAAATTTTTTAAACGGTAAGGATACAATCCAACAAAAAACTTCTGTCTATACAGTTATTGAGGTTGATTAATGTATTATATACCATCCCCTACAAGATATGATCCTGACAAAAGCGGTCATTTTGGAAAATTTGGCGGAAGGTATGTGCCTGAGACTTTAATGCCGGCACTGCTAGAACTATCTGAAAGATATAATCAGATACGGTTTAATAAAGAGTTTTGGCAAGAAGTTGATTATTATCTAAAAGATTATGTCGGTCGTCCTTCACCTTTGTATTATGCCGCTAATATATCAAAAGAGCTTGATGCTAAAATATATCTAAAGCGTGAAGATTTAAACCACACGGGAGCCCACAAAATAAACAATGTAATTGCTCAGGGACTTATGGCTAAAAAACTTGGTTATAAAAAGGTAATAGCTGAAACAGGTGCGGGACAGCATGGCGTAGCCACTGCTACAATTGCCGCACTGTTTGGACTCGAATGTGAGATATTTATGGGTGCAAAAGATGTTGCACGTCAAGAGCTCAATGTGTTTCGCATGAAACTCTTAGGAGCAAAGGTAAATTCTGTTACCGGCGGTTCTAAAACATTAAAAGACGCTATGAATGATGCCATTAGGCATTGGGTAACAAACACAAGAGATACATTTTATATCATAGGAACGGTAGCAGGTCCTCATCCCTACCCTTTAATGGTGCGAGATTTTCAGGCTATTATAGGATGGGAAGCAAGAGTGCAAATACTGCAAAAAGAAAATCATTTACCTGATTTTGTTGTGGCATGTATTGGTGGCGGCAGTAATGCCATAGGAGCGTTTACGCACTTTTTAGATGATGAAAATGTACGATGTATTGGGGTTGAAGCCGGAGGATTAGGGCTTGATACTACAAAGCACGGTTGTTCACTTGAAAAAGGACGACCAGGAGTGCTTCATGGCCAGATGAGCTATCTATTACAAGATGATGACGGACAGATTTTAGAGGCACACTCCATATCAGCAGGTCTTGATTATCCGGGTATCGGACCAGAGCATGCATTTCATAAAGAAAATAACTCTATCTCTTACGGTAATGCAACCGACAAGGAGGCGTTGGACGCTTTTGTATGGCTATCTCAAAAAGAGGGAATAATCCCCGCTTTTGAGAGCGCACATGCAGTTGCATATCTTAAAAAAATAGAAGATATTAAAGGCAAAACGGTTATTGTAAATCTATCCGGTCGGGGTGACAAGGATATGATTCAAGCCAAAGATTTACTACATTTTGACTAAAAAATTTAATTAACGAAATAAGGATACCGATTATGAAAATAAAATTACACAATAGGGCAATTTCAGAAATATCCAGCGATATAGAGATTGTGTTATTGGATGAGACCGCATATAAACTGCATCAAGATTTTAAGACACTGCAAGCAGCCGGTTTTGAAGCTAGTGATGATAATATCTGTTTATTGCATGAGTCTAAGAAATTGTTTGTGGGCTTAAAAAGTTATTCCTCTAAGAACCTTCGAAGCTCACTTACGGCGGCTGTTAAAACTCTAAAAAAAACAAACTACAAATCAGCTAAAATTAATGCAGTATCGCATAAAAATATTGCAGCGATAGTAGAAGGAGTGATACTTGGCGGGTATAGCTTTAATGAATATAAATCATCTATTAAAAAAAATAAATTTGCTCAAGTCAATATATCATCCAATAATCTTGATTTTATTAAATTGCAAAAAAATTTTAATGATGCTTTGATAACCGCAAAAGCTACTAACTTTACTAGAGATCTGGTAAATACAACGCCACAAGACTTAAATCCTAAGATATTTGCCCAAATAGCCCATGACTTAGCTAAAGAAAATAATTTTACATGCAATATTTTAGATGAAGCTGATTTGGAAAATGAATCCATGAATGCTATGTTAGCCGTCGGTCGGGCATCTATAAATAAATCTCATCTTATACATGTAAGCTATAAGCCGGAAAATCCCAAATACGTTGTATCATTAGTAGGCAAAGGTCTTACTTACGATAGTGGTGGTCTTAGCTTAAAACCCGCCACGTCAATGGTTACTATGAAGCTTGACAAATCGGGAGGATGTACGGTGCTGGGTATTTTAAAAGCTGCAAGTGAGCTTGAGCTCGATATTGAGATTCACGGATTTATCGGTGCGGTTGAAAATATGATTGGTGGCGATGCTTATAAGCCTGATGATATATTAACATCAAGAAGCGGCACAACTATTGAAGTAAGAAATACTGATGCTGAGGGAAGGCTTGTATTGGCTGATGTTTTATCTTACGCACAGGAAAAAGTTGATTCGGATTATCTCTTTGATTTTGCCACGCTTACCGGTGCATGTATGGTCGCACTCGGTCAATACACGACAGGCGTTATGGGACACTCAAACGGTTTAAAACATATAATCTCAAAAGCGGCAAAAGATTCAGGTGAGCTTATAGGCACATTACCATTTAACGAACATCTTGAAAAACTATTAAAAAGTGAAATAGCAGATATCTCAAACGTTGCATCAAAACCTTACGGAGGTGCGATAACGGCAGCTTTATTTTTAGATAAATTTATTAAAGATGAATATAAAAATAAATGGTTACATTTTGATATAGCGGGTTCGGCATACACGGAGGTTCCATGGGATTGCAACTCGTACGGCGGTACCGGGGCAGGAGTGAGACTTATGTTAAAATTTTTAACAACGATAAGTGAGGAAAATTAAATGGGATTAGCTATCGGTCTAGTAGGACTTCCAAATGTTGGAAAATCAACAACTTTTAACGCTTTAACAAAAGCTCAAAACGCAGAAGCTGCCAACTATCCATTTTGTACTATTGAGCCAAACAAAGCGGTAGTACCTGTTCCTGATGACCGCTTAGTGGAGTTATCTAACATCGTTAACCCACAGCGCATACAGCACTCAACATTGGATTTTGTAGACATCGCAGGTCTTGTCAAAGGAGCTAGCAAGGGTGAGGGACTGGGCAATAAATTTTTATCGAACATACGAGAAACAGAAGTTATTTTACAGATAGTTAGATGTTTTGAAGATGAAAATATAGTTCACACCGAGGGGAATATTGACCCTCTAAGAGATATTGAAATAATCGAAACAGAGCTTATTTTAGCAGATATCGAGGCGTTATCAAATAAAATCACACGCTTGCAAAAACAGGCAAAAAGCGATAAAACCGCCAAAGCGATGGCTGCATATGCCCAGGAGTTAATGGAATTTTTAGCTGATGGTAATTTAGCGCGCAGTTTTAATGACAATACACATGAATTTTTTATAGAACTAAATAAAGACCTAAGGCTTTTAACATCAAAAGAGATGATCTATGGAGTCAATGTTGATGAAGATGGTTTGCTTGAAGATAATGAGTTTGTAAAAGCAGTCAAGCAACATGCAAAAGAGGCGGATTGCGAAGTTATTAAATTGTGTGCCAAAATTGAAGAGGAGCTAGTAGGCTTGAATGATGATGAAGCGCAGGAATTTTTAGATGATTTGGGAGTTAAAGAATCAGGTCTTGCTCAGATAATTCGCAAAGGCTTTGATAAACTGGGTCTTATGAGCTATTTTACAGCGGGTGTTAAAGAGGTCAGATCTTGGACAATTACAAAAGGGACCACTGCTCCAAAGGCAGCTGCAGTTATACATAATGACTTCGAAAAAGGTTTTATCCGCGCAGAAGTCATCTCATATGATGATTTTATAACTTATGGCGGCGAAGCAAAAGCCAAAGAAGCAGGAAAAATGCGCTTAGAGGGTAAAGAGTATATTGTACAAGATGGTGATGTTATGCATTTTAGATTTAATGTTTAAGCTCACCGATAAGCTTCTTTGCAGGCTTGCTAAATAGATACCCTTGTGAGTAATCGATATTAAGCTTTTTGACTATATCCTGAACTTCATGACTATGGACAAATTCCGCAATACATTGTATTTTAGCATTTTTAGCAAAATATACGATTGATTTGACAATTTCATAGCTTTTTTTATCAGTATCAATATTTTTAATATATTTAGCATCAATTTTTAAAAAATCTATCTCCAAATCTAAAACTCTTTCAAAATTTGAATATTCGCTTCCAAAATCATCGATAGCCAGCTTATATCCATCCTCTTTTATGGAAATGAGCTGTTTAAGATTATCTTCTTTTCCAACTGAGCTGACACCTTCTAGTATCTCTAAAATTACACGACTGTGCTTGATACCGTACTCTTTAGATTTGATATTAAGATACTCTTGAAGATATTGTAAATCTAGATCATCTTCTGTGATATTAATAGAAAACTTATAATTGTTTTTGGACATAATCTCAAAACTTTTATCTATCATAATTTTAGTAATTTCAGGAAGCATTCCAGATAGTTTTGCTATCTGTAAAAACTTATAGGGAGTGATAATATCGCCATTCATCTCTATGCGTACAAGCGATTCGTATTTATTGATTTTATTGGTTTTATTATCTAAAATACCCTGAAAATATGGAACAAGCATATCAAATTTTATAGCATCATGCAAAATATTATTGTACTTTATAAATTCCTCTCTTTGCTGCTTGTCAATTGTTGTTATTTTTTTATTAAAGATAACCATCTGGTTTTTACCGGCATCCTTAGCTTTTTTGAGCGCTAAAGCTGAATTTTGCAATGAGACATCATCATCCAAGGAGATACCGTATGAAAATGAAATATTTAAAGATATATTGTCAATAGTAAAAGTCAGTTTTGAAAAATAACTTTTTAAGTCATTAATCTTATCATATATGGTTAAATTTGACTCATTGCAAATTATGGCAAATTCATCAGAGTTGATTCTAAAAATATTTTCGTTTTTATTGCTCATAGTTTTTAATTCCCGAACGATAGCTTTTAGAAGTTCGTCACCGACTGCAAAGCCGTATGCAAGATTAATATAACTAAAGTTATCAATATTAAGCAGTACTAAAGAAGAAAATTTATCCGGCTTGTTTAGCAATAATTCCAAATATTTTTTATTATATACGCCTGTTAGCTCATCATGAAATGCTATATATTCAAGTTTCGCTTGAGTTTGTTTAAGTTCTGATATATCTGCAAATTCTGCTAAATAATTCTCTACCGATCCATCAGCTTGTTTAATAGTGCTTATATTTAGCCACTGAGTAAGCAGACTCCCATCTTTTTTGCGATTTACAATCTCTCCGCTCCAATGCCCATTTGTCAAAATATTGTGCCACATATTTTCATAAAATCGTTTATTTTGTTTACCTGAGGCAAATATCTTTGGATCTTGTCCTAAGACTTCATCCTTGTTATAACCTAAAACCTGTGTAAAAGCATTGTTTATCTCAATGATTTTATTGTTTTTATCTGTAACAAATAAACCTTCATTGGTGCTTTCCAAAGCCGTGGCAAATAACTTGATGCGCTTTTGATTTTTTAAAATAGTTTGTTTTTGCCGTTTTAAATTTAAAACTATCAAAACAATTTCAGCAGCCGTTTGTAGTAAATTTTTATGAAACAAAGAGGGTAATCTATGCTCAAACGATGAAAGCGCAAATGTTCCGATCGGCTCTCCGTTTTTTTTACGAATAGGCATTGACCAACAAGAACATATGTTGAAGTTATATGCGATATCTCTGATATCGCTCCATTTTGCATCTTTAAAAGTATTTTTTACAAATGTTGGTTCGTTATGAAATACGGCATTGCCGCATGAACCACCGCCCGGACCCGGTTTAAGCCCCATTAGGGCATCTTTTCCTTTTTGCGGGATTGAAGGTGCGGCTAAAACGTTTAATCGTTTTGTTTTGTTGTCAAGAATCATAATCGAAGCAACGGAATTTGGAAGCAGCTTTTCAGCCATTTGGCACAGTTTATCAAAAATAAGCTCACTGCCCAGATTTTCTGCAGTCATTTTTAAAACAACCGATTGTATATTCATCAAACCGTTATACTCATCACAGGTTATAGGAACCTCTTTTACTGTTGAGTGCTCAAGATTATCACATGATGGGTTAACAGTTTTCAAAAGCTACTCCTTTAGGGTTTAATTCTACAATATAATTATCTATTTGTCAAATTTGATTTAAAAATCTCCAAATCATCTCTCATGGCAACAACAACCAACGTATCATTTTCATCCAGTCTATGGTTGATTCTGTGATCTGTGAAACTAAATTTATGATCTAGATCTTTATCAATAATTGCTATTAGCACAATGCCCATCTCCTTAAAATCTACATCCTCGATACTTTTACCTACTAGGGGGCTGTTTTTTGGTATCTTTATTTCAGCCATCTTAAGACGGTTTTGTTTATATACAATCTCATCAAGAGCTTTTGTGACGGCAGGTTTTGTTAAGATGTTAACTACTCTTCTTGATGTGGCTTCATACATATCTACTATATTGCTAGCACCGGCATATCTTAGTTTACGCGTATTTTCGTGTGAATTGCTCATCGCAATAATAATTGCATCTTTATATAAAGCGCGAAGTGTTAAAACCAAAAAAAGATTATCTGCGGTTTTAGGCATAGCACAATATAATAAATCATGATATTCATCGATATCTAAAGATTGTATATCGCTGTCTTTTTTAATATCGATTTTTATTATATCTATATTTTGTTCTTTAGCTTTACTTATAGACTTATCATCAAAACTTACAATTTTTATGCTATAGTCGGCATCAAGAAGACTTTCATAAAGATACTGTCCAAATGTTTCATATCCAAAAATTATAATATTATTTTTTTGCATCAATTTTTACACCATCCTTTTAACATTTGCAATAGCTGTTTGATATCCGATACAAACAAGTTTATCGCCACCGTGTAAGATGTATTCTTTTTGTGGATTAAAAATAAACGAACCAAAATCACCCATCTCTTTATTGGCTTTAAAAACTCCTAGAAATATAAGACGTAAACTATTAAAATCAATCTCTTTGATACTTTTACCGTCAAAAGAGCTCCCTGCCGTTATATTTATCTCATCAATCTGTGTTTTATTTTTATGCTCTATGATTGATAATAAAACCTCAAACGCTGCAGGTTCACCCGCATATACAACTCCCATTTTACCGGCTATATCTTCAGGCATGATAATATGATCAACTTTTACAAACTCAAGTTTTTTTGCAACATCGCTGTCACTGCATCTAGCTGTTACAAGTATATCTTGATTTAAGCTTTTTACATTTACCGCTATAAAAGCATTTTGAATATCATCTGACGTCATGCATAATACATGTGCTATATTATCTTTTAAGCCAATCTCTTCAAAAATCTTGCTTTTTGTAGCATCGGCATTTAAAGCGTAATATCCATCATTATCGGCTAAGGCAATCATTTTTTCATCAATATCTAAAACAATAAAATCTATCTTTTCTTTTTCCAATCCTTTAGCTATAAGGCGGCCTAGCAATCCATACCCGCACAACACTGTAAGACGGCGCTTTTTAGACATATCTTGAAAAACTTTCTCCTCTCTTAGGGAACTAATCCTCTCACTAAATGCAGATACTATAACTGATGTGATAAAGGCTATAAGTCCCACCCCGGTTGCGATAATAAGCATAGATACGGCTCGCCCCTCCGGGGTTACAGGCACAATATCTCCATATCCAACCGTTGAAATTGTGACTAATGCCCAGTAAAAAGCATCAAACAGGTTATGTATATGTGGATTTTTATTACCTTCAATGACATACAGCATAATACCGGCTATAAAAATAAAAAATCCGGCTAACGTAAAAAGCGTTAATAGCTCGGTTTTCTTTCTTTTTAAGACATCTAAAAAACCGGTCAGACTTTTTGTGTATCTAAGCATTTTAAATGCTCTAAATAAGATCAATACTCTTAGCGCTCTTAACCCTCTATAGCTAGGTAAAATCGCCAATAAATCTATAATGGAAGGTAAAGATGAGATATAGATCCATTTATTTTTAAATATTTTGATATAAAGTCTTATCAGTGAAAGTTTTTTGCCAAAAAATATACGTTCTTCATACTCTTCAATAATAATTTTTTTAATATCACTATATACCCATATACGCAAAATATATTCAACGATAAAAACAATAGTTACAAAATAAAGATCAAAATTATTTAACCAATTTGGAATATCATATTGCACATCAATGACTAAGCTAGTTACACTAACCAGCACAACTATAATCATAAAAATATTAAAAAATTTATTATACTTGTAGTGTGAATTTTCTAAAAGATTATAAAAAAAATCTTTTGTCTTTTGATATTTTCTTGAGCTTGCAAGATAGTATGCCAAACTTACAAGCCATGGTTTGTTATCCAATACGACCCCTTAGCGGTATTATGATTTTTTAGCAACAAGAGAGGCGATTTTTGCTCTCTCTCCTCTTAGATTTATCTCATCTTTTTCTTCATAGTAGATAATATTAAGACCTATAAAGGTGTGTAAGAGTTCATTTGTTTTTAGTAAAAAGTCCTCATTTGACGGGTGGTGATAATCATCGCCCTCTGCCGTTACAAACGTTTCAAAAATTAAAATGCCGTCCTTTTTAAGTGCATCTTTCATTTGCGACATTAAGCGGCGATCTAGGTAGTTACAATTTACAATCAAGTTGTATCTATCTTTTATCAGACTGTATTCATCCAAATCTGTTTCTATTTTTTTGATATTTTCATGTTCTTGTATCTTATCTAAAGCCACATTTGATATATCAACAGCGTCAACCACAAAACCTTTTGTCGCCATAAAAAACGTATTTCTGCCTGTTCCGCATGCTAAATCAAGAGCCGTACCTCTGTTAGCGAAATCTATATATTTTTCTACTATTTTTGCGGTATTGCTAGGCATTGGGTAGGTAGCATATTTTTCATTCCATCTTTGCTTATCCTGTTGCATTTTCTCTCCTTTTTTTGTTTAAGACAGCCTGTTTTTATACTCTTGATATCCGAATTCTTTTATTATATCCAATTTTTTATTTTTTCTTAAAATAGCCAATGATGGAAGTTTTACACCGTTAAAAGTTGTATTTTTTACAAAGGTATAGTGTATCTGATCTTCAAAAATTATTTTATCTCCCACATTCAAAGGCTTTTTAAATGCATAATCTCCCATGATATCTCCGGCAAGACATGTGTTGCCTGCAAGTCTGTATCTGTATGGATTGTTATCCTTGCTTCCTCTGACTTGGGCTTTATAGGGCATAGACAAAGTATCGGGCATATGAGCCTCTGCCGAAGTGTCAAGTATTGCGATATCTATACCGTTATGCACGATATCTAACACTGTAGCAATCAAGTAACCGCTGTTCCATCCGACAGCTTCACCGGGTTCTAGATAAACGTCGATATTATTATATCTATGTTTAAAATCTTGTATGACTGAGATCAGTTTTTGCACATCATACCCTTTTTTTGTAATGTGATGTCCTCCTCCAAAATTTACATATTTTAAACTGCTGATATACTTTCCAAATTTAGCTTCAAATGCTTTTAACACAGCCTCAAGTCCCTGCGCATCCTCTTCACAAAGAGCATGAAAATTCAGCCCGTCGATAAATGGTAAAACCGATTCATCAAAATTATCAATAGTGACACCGAGGCGACTGTAAAGCCCGCATGGATTATAAAGATCGACCGGCGCTAAAGAAAACTCAGGATTAACACGTAGTGAGATCGAGATATTTTTATTTACATGTAAAGCTTTATCTTTAAATTTTTTCAGCTGACCAATAGAATTGAAAACTATATGGTCTGAAATTTTGGCAATATCTTCAATCTCCTCATCTTGAAAAGCCACGCTATAAGTGTGAATCTCTCTATCATCTTGCTTAAATTCTTCGTAAGCCAATTTAGCCTCATAAAGTCCGCTGGCCGTACATCCTTTTAGATATTTTGCAACTATATCAAAGGTAGAGTACATAGCAAAACCCTTTAGGGCTAAAATTATCTTAGCCCCGCTTTGATCCTGAATATTTTTTAGCACCTTGAGATTATGCTCTAATAACTCCTCTTCACATACATAACATGGTGTTTTTATATTGTCTAGGTCAGCCTGTTTATTCATAAGCAAATTGTATCTAAATAATTGATATAATACCAAAAAGGTATAGTTGTGAAAAAAATTCTTTTAATGCTATCGATCTGTGTTTTATTATTTGCACATAGCCAAACTTCAGTTTTATTGCTTCATAAAGCCGCTGCGCTTGGCAACACTCAAGCGCAGTTTAATATGGGAGCTATGTATTATAGCGGGGAAGGTATCTCACAAAATTATAAAAAAGCTATGCATTGGTATAAAAAAGCAGCCAAGCAAAACAATACCTTAGCACAATTTGAACTTGGACTTTTGTACTATAACGCACAAGGTGTAAGACTAAATTATAAAAAAGCTTTTTATTGGTTTAAAAAAGCAGCATACGGCGGTAACGACTGGGCACAGTACAATGTCGGTTGTATGTATATGCGTGCTTTGGGAGTGAGGCGTGATTATAAAAAAGCCGTATATTGGTATAAAAAAGCCGCTGACGCAGGTAACGCCTGGGCACAGCAAAATCTAAGCTACATGTATCATTATGGATATGGAGTAAGGCACAATACACAGCTGAGTCGGTATTGGCAATATCGTGCTAGAGATAACATCATGATATATCATCAAAATAATACACCTGTAAATTGGGCAAAAACAAAATCGATACAAATATACAAAAAAAGCATAAAAGAGTTAAAGCTTCAAGCAAAGCACAATAATACACAAGCGCAATACAATCTTGCTGCTATGTATTATAATGCTCAAGGGGTAAAACAAAATACAAAAAAAGCCTTATATTGGTACACAAAAGCCGCAAAACTCAACAATCCAAAAGCACAATACAATCTTGGAGTTATCTATTTTAACGGACTGGGAATAAAAAGAGATATACCAAGAGCGGTGTACTGGTATAAAAAATCTGCCGCTCTTGGGAATAAGGACGCTCAGTACAATCTTGCTTTAATGTATCATTTTGGTATAGGCGTGAAAAAAAATCTTTATCAAACTTTATATTGGTATAAAAAAGCGGCACTACAAAACCACGCAGCAGCACAGCATAATCTTGCTGTTATGTACTGTTTGGGGCAAGGTGTTAAAAAAAGCTTTAAATTATGTACATATTGGGCTAAAAAAGCCGCTCGTAACGGTAACGATATATCTGGTATTGAAAACAAATTTCATCTACTCATCAACAGGTAGCTCTTGAATATGCCATGGCAATCCCTGTATATTCATCTGCTGCATAAAAGGATCGGGGTCAAGCTCTTCCATATTAAATACACCGCTACCGCTCCATATACCCTGCAACATCAACTTAGCTCCTATCATGGCAGGAACACCGGTAGTATATGATACGCCTTGTGCTTTTACCTCCTTATAGCACTCTTCATGGTCTTTAACTTGATAGATATAGATTCTTTTTTTCTGATTATCTTTATAGCCGGTAGCTACTATACCGATATTTGTTTTACCTTTTGTTCGATGACCAAGGGTAGCGGGGTCTGGTAACAATTTTTTTAAAAACTCTATTGGAATCACTTTACAGCCATTGTATTTAACAGGTTCAATGCCGAGCATACCGACATTTTGTAAGACTTGCATATGATTTAGATAACTTTGTCCAAAAGTCATAAAAAAACGGATACGCTTTAAGCCTTTTATATGCCTTACCAAAGACTCCATCTCCTCATGATAAAGCAGATAACTATCTTTTTTACCAACTTGTGGATAATCCCATACCATTTTTATCTCCATAGGTTTTGTTTCTATCCACTTGCCGTTTTCCCAATAGCGGCCGTTTGCACTAACTTCTCTTAGATTTATCTCAGGGTTAAAGTTTGTGGCAAAAGCATATCCATGCTCACCCCCGTTGCAGTCTAAGATATCGATGCTGTGTATAGTATCAAAATAGTGTTTTTGTGCATAAGCACAAAAAACATTCGTAGCTCCCGGGTCAAATCCACTGCCCAACAGTCCCATAATGCCAGCTTTTTTAAATGCCTCATCTCTTTGCCATTGAAGCTTATATTCAAACTTTGCAACATCTGGATGCTCGTAATTGGCAGTATCAAGATAATTTGTATTTGTAGCTATACAGGCATCCATAATGGTTAAATCCTGGTATGGCAAAGCTACGTTTATAACAATATCCGCATCATATTTTTTAATCAAATCGATAATGTTTTCTGTTATATCAGCATCAACAGATGCGATCTCAATCTTCTGATTTAGCTCATTTGCTATTGTCTGACATTTACTAAGAGTCCTGCTTGCTAAAATTATGCGTCCAAAAATCTCTTTATTTAAAAAACATTTATGGGCAACTACGCGCCCTACTCCACCTGCACCGATAATCAATGTTGTAGTCATGACAAATCCTCTCTTGTTATAAATTTCTTAATAATTGCTTGTGAGTATTCTCACCTGTTTTCTTTTATCATGATTTTGTACTGCTCCTGCAATTGATATAACACTTTAGCAAAGTCATCTAATTTGGTTTGCATAGAAATAGGCTTTGAAAATATCACGGTAACCTCACGTCTAAACAAAATACCCTCCTCTTTAAAATGTTTTTTACTTCTTGAAAATATGCTGCCCCACATACCGCCTATGTAGCACACGATGATGGATCCTCCACTCTTTCCGGCGATCAATTCATAGCCACGGTGCAGATTTTCAATCTCTCCAGAATAGCTGATATGTCCTTCTGGAAAAATCATTACTTTTTTACCTGCCGCAATACGTCTTCTAGCTTCTATAAAAGCATCCTTGCTTGCTTTTTCTGACAACGGTATAGCTTCTCCCAGTTTAAAAAACGGATAAGCAAATTTCCAGTGATAAATATCACGATCCATCATAAAAGAGATACGCTCACGAAAGGGAAACTGCACTATCATCCAATCTACCCAGCTTATATGATTAGACAAAAATAAAACAGCTTTTTCTTTTGGAACATTTTCAAGACCTATATATCTAAAAGAAAATCTTAGTTTCAATACAAATTCAAATAAAAACCAAATAGCCATAACCAGATGAGTTCTAAACATATAAATGCTCATTAAAAAACCAACTGCAAACAAACAGTAAAAAAGTATCGAAACATTTACGCCTAAATATGCGAAGATAGTCGTTATAAATAAAAAAACAATCATAAAGATATTTTGTACAAAATTATTGCCCGCTAAAATTGTTCCCAAATGGACTCTCGGAGAGAGCGCTTGCAAATAGGAGTTAAGAGGTACTATAAACATACCCGCAAAAACTCCAAAAAGTAAAAATAAAATCACTACTTCATAAAATGAGGTCGTAAAAGGGATAAGCAGCACCATTAAACTAAGACCAAAACCGGTATAAGCAACCATGCCGATTTTGATATAATATTTTGAATATTTTGTAGCTAAAATTGAACCTATGATAATTCCAACACCGGCTAATGCCATTGAACCCTGTACATAGATAGTATTTAGGATATGAAGCGTGTCTTTTGCATAAGCTCCAAATATAGCGATGACGACTTGCGACATTGACCAAAATACAGCAATGGCAAAAATTGATTTTAAAATCTGCGGCTTTCTTGAAATAGTTAACATATTTTTTCTAAGGTAATACCCTGTAAGATATTTTTTAATATTGAACTTGTTTTTAACAACCACTGCCATTTTATTTGGGAGCTTGCTTGTGAAAAAATACTCTGCAAGTGAACTAACAAACAAAAGCCATCCAAGGGGAACCATCATTTTTAGTATATCTGATTCACTGCTAAAATGCTCAAGACGTGTTTGAAAAAGTACCGTATAGACAATAATGCTCCCTAAAATAGCCACTGTTGTGACAGACTGCACAAGGGCGTTACCGGCAGTTAAAAGTTTAAGACCCATCAACTCCTTGATGTAGCCATATTTTGCGGGCGAATAAATTGCACTTTGCATAGACAAAACAAAAGTAAGCGCAAATGCCATATAAAACCATCCCATATAATACGCAAATGTAATACCAAAAGTGATAAAAACTGCCAAAAGCGCAGAATATTTCATAATCACATTTTTTGGAAACCTGTCAGAGAGATACCCTGATGGAGAAAAAAGCATAACAAAGGGCAGTAATACGAGTGCGTTAACAATTGCCGTTAAAATTATCTGTTTATCACCGTTATACATCTCAAAGATAGTATTTTGTATGACCATTTTATGCCCAACATCAGTAAAAGCATTAATAAAAAGTGCTATGGTGTAAAAAATAACACCTTTAATTTTAAACAATTCTTTCATCTATATATCTTTTACCAGCTTAGTATTCCACCCAATATATCGTGCGTGAAATTGATTTGACAACTTAACAAGATTGTCGGTAAATTTGCACATATCATCAAAATCAAGAGTTTGCATGTGAGCTAAAGAGATATTGTATGCGTCATCATCATCAAACATCTCCTTACAAGAAAGAGAGTGCTCTTGGAGAATGTTATAAAACTTATCGCGCAAAGAAGATGTATCAAATACAATATAATGCTCAACCTCTCTTTTTATAGCTATCTCATCTCCCGCATCTATTAGCTCATCTATGATTTGTCTGTTTTGTATATGGTGCTGTTGATATTCATTTGGTAAAAGCTCCATCTCATAAAACTTCCATGATTTGTCTTTTACCGCATTACTCTCAAACGTATAATTGAAATTACTTAGGATATCTCTTATTTTACTCTCAATGCCCTTGGCGCTTTTGAGATAAAAATAGATTTCATGCCAAGAGCCGACTATCTTACATCCCGCGTATATACCGTTTTTTGCAAGTTTGCCTTTAAGCATCTGTTTACACTGCTGCATATCTTGTTGCTCTGATGCTGACAAGACTTTTATTGTGTCAGAGTTTATAAATATTGTATAAAGCCAAGAAAAGAGTTCTATGGGCTCTTGAGTGTTTTGTGCTTGAATATCTACTTCAACAATCTCTTTTACAGTATCATTTACACAGAAATACCTTTGTATCATGAGATAAATACCATGCTTGCAATTAAAATCAGCCCTATAATAGCGATAAAAATTGATAAAATAAAATATATCTTTTTATCAGTAACCATCTCGTGATTTTCCAGATGCCTTATCCATGCCGTGTAATACTGATAAGTATAAAGAGCCAGAAGAACTCCGGCAACCGTTATTGCGATGCCTAAATAATTATAAAAAGATATATGTTGAAGCTGTGGTATTTTTGCATGTGTTTTATGCTGCAGTTCAGCGGCTACGATATGCAAAAAAAGCTCAAACTTCTCAACAATAAATCCAAGCACAATCAACGAAATAGACAACCCTATCAGATTTATAACCGCACGCTCAACCGCCATCAAATCTTTCGGATCAACTCTACCCTTTAAATTACTCTCTTTCATTTAAGTATTATATCCAAAATCTCTAAAGGATGAGAGGCTACAAAATCGGCATTACCATCTTTGCTAAATCCCCATGTGGCAAAAATAGAAGATATATTTTTGGCTTTTGCTGCTTGGATATCTTTTGAATTATCTCCTATCATCCACGCATTGTCGTTTGCGTAGGAAAATTTATATCTGTTTAAAATAATATCTAACATCTTAGCATCAGGTTTAGATGCCGCTTTATCCGCACCTATAACCGTATCAAACAGATGACTAATTCCTAGATGCGACAGCATCCTTTGTGCAAATTTTGTAGGGGCATTTGTTGCGACATTTAACTTTACATGTAATGATGCTAACTCTGTTAACAATACCTCAATACCGTCATACAAATAAGGATGCTGTATGCATTGGCCAAAATAATGCTCTTCAAATAATATTTTGTCGCCATCTTGATAAGTATTTGTACCGTAAAATAACTGCGGCAGGTTTCTAACAGGCATATTTATCACATTAACTACATAATCTTCACTCAAAGGTTCAAGTTTATGGTTGGTACGTCTTACGTAATTGATAGAGATTGTTATATCTTTTTTAGTATCTATGAGGGTACCGTCCATATCAAAAATAGCGATTTTAGTCATTTAATCATTCCGTTTTGACTGCTCATATAACTCTTTTAACGCATCGATAAACAAAGGATGCTCATCCACGCATCTACAGACTTTATAGTTTTTGATGCCAATCTCCCGTGCTATTTTTTTGTACTCAATTGCCAGTTCAAAATCGGTCTCTGAATTATCAACCGTAAAAGCGATAGGAAAAATAATTACATTTTTTGTTTTTGTTACATTTAGTTTCTGCTGCAATGATGGCTCCAGCCACTTTAGTGGTCCCAACTTTGACTGATATGCAAGATCTATTTTGGCGAAATTCATCTCATGACCAATAAGCATCTGCTTTAATATTTCTACATTATTTTGTATGTGACGTTGATATTTATCGCCTGCATCGATTATCTTTTGAGGCAGTCCGTGAGCGGAAAATATAAGGTCATAATCTTTATAATCTTCACCGGACATCTTTTCGTCAATTCGCTTTATTATCGCCTCATTATAAAGTTTATTGCCATAATATTCATCAACAGTTATCACATCTGCTTGATGGTTATGCTCTTTTAATGCCCGCATAAAATCATCTACGGAGGATTTGGTCGTAGTTGTTGAATAATGCGGATACATAGGTATAAGATAGATTTTAGATATATTTCTATCTTTTAGTCTTTTTACAACTTCATCAGCAAAAGGGGGCGTATAGCGCATGGCAAAATCTACAACACACTTATCTCCTAAAAGATGTTGCAGCTTATCAACAATAGTTTTGGTGATATCTACAATCGGCGATTTGCCTCCTAATGTTTTATATATCTCTTTTGATGCCTTAACACGGGAGATAACAATCAGTTTGGCGATCAATTTACGCAAAAAAAGATTTTTAACAGTTAAGATATTTGGATCATCAAACATATTGGTTAAAAAAAGTTTTACTTCATTAAGATTGCCAGGACCTCCCATATTAAGTAATATGACACCGTCTTGATTCATTTTAAAACCTTTTTTACAAAATCTATCGTATCATCACAGCATAAAAGCTGATGATGATTATATCCTCTTAACTCTTTAAACTCCACAAGCCGTTTGATCTTCTCAAGCAAAACTAAAGTGCTTTTTAGATAAACAACATCATCGTCTCTGCTGTAAATGAGATATGTATCGCAATCTACGTTTTGCACGTAACTTGCAGTGTCAAATGAATACCTCATTAAAAATCCGGGTACTAAAGGGTATTTGATCTTTGCCATATGTCTAATGCTGTCAAACGTGCCTATCAAAATCAACTGACTGGCATTTTTACGTGACGCGATAAAAGAAGCAATGCAGCCTCCAAATGAGTAACCCATCAAAGAAAAATGCCCGTAATATTTTTCAAACAAACCGCTTACATGTAAAGCGTCATCCAGTATGGATGTCTCACTTGGCAAGCCTTCTGAGTTGCCGTATCCTCTATAGTTGAATGTCATAATCCGATACTCTTGATAGCACTGTGAAAGTTTATATACAAGTCCTACGCTATCTTGGGATATACCGCCTAGATAAAAAATAGTCGCTTTAATACTCTCAGGTGTGTAAACAATGCCTTCAAGGGGTGTATTGTCCCTGGCTTTTAAACTAAGCAGAGTAAATCTGCCGTCAAGTTTATCTTGTCGGTATTTTACGGGATGAAACATAGCAAAATACTGCCACTGATAAAATACAAATATAAGCAAAAATAGCGTAACTGCTATAAAAACAATATAGATCATTTTTTCTGCTTTTTTTGATATCGATAAAAAAATCTCGCAGGATTTATAATAGCATCAATTTCGCTGTTTGTTGTTATAAACTCACTTAGCTGTTTTGCAATATATGGTGCTAGCACAAAACCGTAACCGCCTACCCCGTTTATCATATATATATTTTTATAAAAATGTACTTTATCTAAACTATTTTTACTCTTAATAACAGCACCTACTAATGGAAGATAATCATGTGATCCAGACCTAAGACCCGTGTAATCTTTTAAGATTTTTATATCTTTTAAATTTACTGTCTGACTAGCTTTTTGAAGTAATTCATCTCTTCCTTTTTGTACGTTATACGGCTCTTTGGATGTTTGAGGATGAAAATGGACGTCATGCGTAGCACCTATGGAGATTTGAGAGTTGTTTGAGGCGGAGATTGAGACAAATTGATGTAGATTAACCGGTATATTTGTTGATGAGCTGATATCTATGCGATGACCCCAGATGCCTCGAAGCTTTATATATGGTTCATCTACTATAGGCTTATACGCACCGTTTGCCAAAACAATACGCTTAGCTTTAATCTCGCCTATTTGGTAATAATCCCCTTTACATGTAAAGAAAGAGACTTCATGTATAAAAAAATCTATATCTTTTACCAAAGCATGACAAACTCCTGCCGCATCAACAACGCCGCTTTTTAAAAGATAAACATACTCACATTCTTTTGCTCTTTGTCTCACACATTCTAACGCCTCTGCCGGAGCAGAACCTGATGCTAGGGTTGATGTTTGTTTAAAAGCTTGTAATTTTTCAATCTCATCACTATATTTTGCAAAGTGTAAAAGCGGTGCAGTTTTTATATATACCGCAAAATTATCGGTATAAAAATCAAGAGCATAGATATATGCTTTGTTTATGAGTTCTTTTAGCTCTCCGCCTTTTGAAAATTTCGGAGATATGAACGCACCTGCTGCGCCACTGCCGCCGGAGGCTACGCCCTCTTTGTCTATCAGAGCAACAGACTCTCCGGCATTTTTTAAAAAATAGCTAACCATGCAACCGTTGATTCCGGCACCGATAACCGCTACATCATAAATCATCTTTAACAGTTATCTCTTTAATATCTGCGATATGTAAAAAACTTTTATAGATAAGAGTTATGAGCGCCTTTCTATTGTTTTTTACAGCAATATCTTGTGTATTTACCATGACATCTTCAAAATAACGCTCAAGATACGGCTTTAATCCAAGCAAAGCATCCAGCTCTTGTAGATACCCGGAAAATTTCTCTGTTTTTATTTGATTAAACTTAGCAAAAAGCTCATACTCTGCTTCTTTTGTAAAAAGCTTACTATCTACTTTATATTCTTGTGAGAGATCGACATCTTTGATGATATTTGCAACGCGCTTAAAAGTAGAAAATGTCTGAGTAAAATCATCTCCTGCAGCCATCTGTGACACCGCTGCTATCTTTTTATCAATAGAGATAATCTCTCTCTCGCCCGTTGAAAGTACGGCTTCTATAATAGAAGGGTTTACCTTGTAAAACTGTTTTATCCTCTCAAGAAAGAATTTCTCTAATTTAGACAGATCAAAAGAGGCATAATTGTTTGATAAGGAGGTAAAAATCTGCATAATATCAAACTTCAGATTGAATTTTAAAACAATACGAATAATACCGTTTACTCCCCTGCGAAGTGCAAACGGATCTCTTGAGCCTGTCGGTATTTGATTTATGCTAAACAAAGACAGTAATGTATCAATCTTAATAGCCAAAGCAACAATAGCGCTTGTATAAGTTGAGGGCAAAGGCGAACTCTCGCCTTGTGGGAGATACTGCTCTTTAATAGCCAAAGCAACTTCTTTATCTTCATCAAGCGCTAAAGCATAATAATATCCCATAATGCCTTGTAACTCCGTAAATTCATAAACCATTTCGCTCATCAAATCAGCCTTAGCCAACAAAACAGCCCTGTCTATCTTTTGCTCATCTAAATTATGCGCATCTTTATACAACACATATAACTCATGTGCCACCTTGCCTTCGCGTGTTATCTTATCTTTAACGCTGCCTAAACCATCCATAAAAAGCACTTTTTCAAGACCATTTAGCGATAATCCCCTTTGAAGATCGTTTTTATAAAAAAACAGCGCATCAGCCAAACGCGGGCGCAGTACTCTTTCGTTGCCCTGCACCACTTTTGAAAAATCATCGGTTAAAGCGTTTGATACGACTATAAAACCATTAGTAAGCTTGGCATCTTTAAATACGGGGAAATATCTTTGATGCTCTTTCATGGAAGTGATAATAACCTCTTTGGGAAGAGTCAAAAATTCTTTATCAAAATGCCCAAGCAAAGGTGTTGGATGTTCGGTAATAGCCACAACTTCTTCTAAAAGATTATCATCAATATCTATTGTTATATTATTGTTTTTGGCAATCTTTTCAAATCCTTTTAAAATAGTTGTCCTTCTTTGCTCCTGACAAAGCGTAACCCCGCCCTCTTTTAAAATATCAAAATAATCTAAAATGTTGTCAATGGGCTTTGCGTTAAAGGAAAAAATTCTATGAACATAAGTATATTTAGATGAAGATACGCCAAACATTTCCATTTCAATCAGATCATTGCCAAGCATGACATTGACCCATCTAACAGGACGTATAAAACTTTTCCCTACACTACCCCAACGCATACTTTTACCAAAATCCAAAGATGTCAGCCAGTTTTTTATCATCTGCCAAAGAAGCTCTGATGATGGTTTGCCCTTCATCTGTTTCTTATAATATAAAACTTCTTTACCGCCTTTTGTTGTGGTAGATAGCTCAGATATATCCACATTGCATTTTTTTGCAAACCCGTGTGCTGCTTGTGTGGGCTTACCATCTTTAAAAGCGATAGACAAAGGCGCTCCAAATAGTTCAATTTCGCCGTCATCTTGTTTTGTTTTAAATTCTCTGTGCCAAAGCACTAATCTGCGCGGTGTATAGAAAAATTCAAATTCACAAATAAGTAATTTATCTTCAAGCTCTTTTAGCCATTTTTTTTCTATATTTTTTAACTCGTTTAAAAGCGGGATAGCCGGAAGTTCTTCGACTCCGATCTCAATCAATAAAGGTTTCAGCATTTGCATCTCATTGTTGTATTTTTTTCAGATTTTATCCATTTATGTGTTAAAAGTTGATTAAGACACCCATACCCCCTTAAGTGACTCTTAAATTATATAATTCATATTGCCTTTATGGTTTTTTTACAAGAAAATCAAGCTATACTAACACATATATAAAAAATGCACATAAAAGGAACAAATATGCCAAAGATTAACAAATATGTTGATATAGATACAGTAGAAAGAGAAGCAAAAAAAGATCTCATTGATCGTCACTCGCCGTTTATTACAGTAGTAGGTAGTGCTAAAAAAGGTGAAATGCTTGCGGTAAATGTAAAAATGGGTCAAGAATATACACATCCTGATGACTTTGATCACTATATCGAAAGCATTACTCTTTTTAACGGTGAAACAAAGCTTGCAATGGCTACTTTTGTGCCGGGAACTTTAGGTAATGAAAAATCTCATGCGGAAGTTACCTTCAATATCCGTCCAACGGGTAAAAAGCTAAATCTAGTAGCTCATGGCTACTGCACTAAACACGGTATCTGGGAATCAACTCCGGTTGTTGTAGAAGTAGCACAGTAGTAATATTGCTTCATTCTTTTATACTTGATATGCGAATGCAATTTCGCATATTTTCTATCCTCTTAGCACCTTATTAGGGATTTTTCTTGGATTTAAAACAGTTTTGGTTTTTTAGCTCGCTTACCGACGAAGAGATAATACAATTAAATAAAATTATTACAATCAAGCAATATCCTGCAGGTACAATTTTATTTTATGAAAAAGATTTTCCTACATATTTATATCTATTAGCAAGCGGTAGTGCTAAATTGTACAAATATGATTCAAAAGGCAACGAGATAGTGCTACATACTCTAAAAGGTCCCAATTTTATAGCAGAAATTGCTAATTTTGATGAATCTTTCTATCCTGCAAACTGTTTGCTTGAGAGTGAGGGTACGGTTTATCTTATAGATTACAAACAGTTTAAAGAAAATTTTTTAACAAAAAGCGACATCTCTTTAGCGGTTATCAAATCTTTAATTAAAAAAATAAAAGCTATCGAGCAGTTTATAACCTATTCTATGACAATTGACAGTTATGGAAAAATTGTTAAGTTTTTATACGAAAATGAAGATCTTCTTCCAAACATAAAACAGGTGAAAATTGCCTCTTTACTTAACATTACTCCTGAGACATTATCTAGAAATATTGCGAAATTAAAACAAAAAAAGATTATAGACAAATCTAATGGATGCATAAAAATCATAAATCATCAAGAATTACAAAAATTACTAAACTAAAACACTATATCAATATATATTGATATAATTATGTTATAATCTCCGAAGCTTAAATAAAAGGAGATAAACATGGATAAACAAAAAAAAGTTTTAATATTATGCACAGGAAATAGCTGTCGCTCAATTATGGCTGAAGCGCTTGTAAATGCGAAGCTTGGTGGATGCGTGCAAGCATTTAGTTCCGGTGTTAAGGCTAGTGGCACGGTAAATGCATTTGCAAAAAAGATATTGAAAGACTCAGGATTATGGAGAGATGAATATCACTCAAAAAATCTTAATGAAGTTATAAACAACGATTATGACCTCGTAGTTACAGTCTGTGATAATGCAAAAGAAAACTGTCCGATATTTCCAAAAAAAGTTAAGACGATACATGTAGGCTTTGTTGACCCAAGCGGTAAATATGAAAAAGAGTATGAAAAAACTTTATTGGAGCTTGAAGATAGACTTTTACCGGTCATAAAGCAAACATTATGTTTGTAGTATTTAGCTGCTTTTAACGCTTAGTATATTATTATAATAACTTCATTTTAGAGCCAAGGAAGTTCATATTAAATCATATCAAAATATGCTTATATTACAACAACTCTATAGATTAAAAGCATTTGACTTTAAATATGTAGATTTTGCTCCAGTTCATGCACAGCAAGACATTACACTGCCAAACAGTATTGAGGATTTAAACAGTCTGATTTCAAAATGCCATCTTTGTGATTTAAGCAAAACAAGAACGCAAAGTATGCCTGGATATGGAAACATAAATGCTGATATAATACTAATTGATTACGAAGTAACCCAAACGCAAGATCAAAGTTGTAACTACTATGGGGGAAGATCCGGTGAATTGCTGATTAAGATGATAGAAAATGTATTAAACTTAACCATTGATGATGTTTATCTTACTCATATAGTAAAATGTAAACCAAACAATCTAATCTCAATGCAAGAGAGTTGGCAGATAAGCTGCAATCCATATATTGTCAAACAATTAGAGATTATTAAACCAAAAATTGTCGTAGCAATGGGTGAAAATGCTTATAATGCAATAGCAAACTACCATAATGAAAATAATTTTAGCGATATGAGAGGTCATATAATGGATTTTAAGACATATAAATTAATACCTGTATATCATCCGGCTTTTTTGCTTAGAAACCCGTCTTTAAAAAAAGTAATGCTACACGACCTTCGAGCAATAAAGAGTTTGATATGATGAAGAGATTGCTATTGTTACTGCTTGTTCTACCAAATCTTTTATTTGCAAAAAGTTTTATCATATCTGCTATACCGCTGCCTAAAACCTATGTGTTAGATCTTAATATCATTACATGTAATGAGTTATGCCTACAGCAAGAATGGAAAAATGAACAGATTTTTTCTTTTTTAGCTCATGCATCCGGCGTATTACAAAATAAGCAGTTAAACAGCGATAAGCTAATCGCTGAATCTTTACTAAATATAGGCTCCCGCATATCAAACGGTAAGATAAAAATAGCTCTACTACTACCATACACGATTATAGGCAGATATGCCGCATCTACGACTACATCGACCCTGGCCTATCTTTTAGCAAGAAATAGGACGTTTGATCTTAAGAGCTTCAATATTCAAAATGAAAATCAAGACACTATAGCAGATGCACTAAATAAAATATCAGCGGCAAAATACAACTATATCATAGCGCCTTTGACAAAAAAAGGTGTGAATTCTGTTATAGCCATAAACCCCAAAGTAGATATCTTTTTTCCAACTATCAATAAAAATGATACAAATACTACATCCCCGTACCTTTATTTTGGAGGGATAGATTACAAAGCACAACTAGCACTTCTGTTACAAAGAGCTGTATCACCTTTAGTTATTTTTCATACCAACTCGCCACTTTCAAATTATCTTACATCTGATGCGCAAAATAGCTTTATCTTAAGCGGTGATACCAATAATGTTATAAAATATAAAATTACCGACAGATCATCAAACATGAGATACACGCTTCAAAACAATAATGCCATAGCTCATGGTTCTTTTTTGATGAATACACCTATCGTAAAAACGGGTATGGTGATGTCACAACTAACGCTTTATGATGTCAATTCAACAAATATTTTATCAACTCAAATCAACTATAATCCTCTAATTCTATCTTTAACACAGTATCAAGACAGAAAAAATATGCTTATAGCAAATTCTATCATAGTAAACAATGAAATTATCACACAAACAAACGCACTTTTAAACAATAATATTCGGTATAACTGGATTAATTATGCGACAACTATCGGGGTTGATTATTTTTTCCACCTTATAACAAACAGTAACCGTGAATATCCTCTGCCTATAAAAAATAATCAAGTTATTTACCCAATCAATCTGGTTAAACCCTCATACAGTAGATTTATATATATATCACCGATTATCAGCAAACCCGCCGTTTTACCAAGCATCTTTTAAAACAGAGACATTATCATCTCTTTTATGTCGCTGTTTAGTTTTTGCACCCTGCCTTGCATGCTGACATACGCTAGCTTTATATCTAGTTCAAACAACTTTATATCAGCTCTGTAAACCTCTTGATGAAGTTTAAAAGATGCATGCCCTAACTCAAGCAAAGATGTTTTAATCTCCAATAAATCGCCAAGCTTTGCAGGCAAAATATAATACGCGCAAAGCTCTTTTGCTACAAAATGCCCGCTTAGTAAAACAGGTGATAGTTTTTTTTCAAAAAATGCTTCGCTCCTTGCTCTTTCGCAAAAATTGAGATAGTTGGAGTGGTAAACAATACCGCCCGTATCCGTATCTTCGTAATAGACTCGTATTTTCACCTTATAACTCCCTATTTATAGTACTTTTAAAACTGATATCTTCTATCGTGCTTAAAATCGTGCCCATGTTTTCAATTTTCTTAAAACGCATATCATCATCTTCTTGTATAAACTTCGTATATATTTTTAAAGTGATAGATACATCTTTATGTCCAAGCATTTTAGACACCCAAACAATATCTGCACCTTTACTAATCATTTGAGATGCAAACGTATGACGCAAATTATACAGCTTTCTTACTTCTACACCACTTTTTTGTAGAATTTTTTTAAAATTGATGCCTATTATATCGTGGGAATAAAATTGTTTGTTAAAAATACGAACTCTTGATACCCTGTTAACTCCAATTGCTTTTGTAAATATCATTCAGCTTGCGGTAACATATCTACGACTCTATTTGATGAATATGTTTTTGCGTCTCCTTCATTTTCTTGTACAACTATTTGATTTACCTGTATAAATTTTTTTTGAAATTAATATCGGATCATTTAAGTGCAATCATCCCTCCGGGTCTCATTCCGGTACTAGCCATTAAGAAAATAAAAGTCTTCATATATCCATATGCTATATAAGAAATCTTTATAAGCTCTGTCTCTGTGAATGGATTTATATCTTCATCAATTTTGTGTTTTAATTTCGGTGCTTTCACAAATGAAAGAGGATTGTCCCCTATACGCTTGTATCTAACTGCTTCAGTTAGTATAGAAAACAGAATAGAACGAAATTTTTGCACTGTTAAATGTTTATAGTTTTGCAGTAATTGAATTTGCCATTTATCCAGCTCTTCAATATCTATATCAATTAATTTTTTATCTCCAAACAATGGAGCAATATGCTTGTTATAATGTGCAATATTTTTATCGATAACATGCTTTCTTACTTCCTTACGGGCTCGTTGCATGTCAAAAAACTCTTGAGCAAATTCATCAAGTGTAAACTCTTTTTGTTCTTGCACTGTGTCAATTTTACCTGTTAAAAACTCAACAAGACTTGGTATAATCTCTTTTTTTACAACCGCAAGATTATTAGAAGTAGATGCTAGTTTAGTACTTCTTTTTACTATTTTTTGAGTAGTTGGATTTTTAAACGATAACTGCCAAATTTCATATTTTTCAAAGATAGTAAAAGTAAAATCAAGATAATTTACTTTTGTAGATTTTATCTTAGCCAACTTTTAAACCTTTTAAAATATTTTGCACTGCGGGATGATAGATTTTTTTACCATCATTGTGGTCATTTTGCTTACTTGATTTTATTTTTTTCATTTTTACATCATGATTTAATACACCAGATGGAATAAATTTAGGTTTACCCTTTTCATTCCATATATACTCTATACCTTCTTCAAATTTTCCCTTTTCAATCCAATTACCAATTGTTCTACCTGTTACACCAAAAAAAGCAGCAACTCCTTTTTTTGTTTTTAAATCAGGTATAAATAAAACTAAAAGCTCCTCAAGTTTTGTCTGTTTATGCAGAATTTATTGTAAAATTTTTTCAGAATTTTCACTCATAAGATTTTCTCCTATAATACTGGTATATCAATATTCATATTTTCACCTGTATATACTTGTATAGAAGCAGTACAGGTATCAGAAAGCCCTAAAAGAGGACTTGTACGACTTGTTGTATCACTTGTACAGGTATTTTTTACGATTTGTTCAGTTTTTTGCAAATTATTATCAGCATCAGGATACTCGACAACATTAGGCTGTTGAGGGATTAGAGAGTAAACTGATTTATTATTTTGTGTAAGCTTCTCCTCTTGCCAGTATCTACCCTTACCATTTTGTAGTGCTTGATTAGATTTATTTTTACTGCACCCTGTCTTTTGTAAGTGCTGCATTATTTGTGAATATGTTGGTTTTTGAGTTTGAGTCTCAATAAAATCTTTTATAACTTCATTAATTTCGGATATTTCCTGAGTTTCAGATGCCTTTAAAAAATCTATTTCAGTAAGTGTGTGATTATTATTGTAAATAAATGCTACATCTTTCAAATCACCAGTTCTTGCTTTAAAATTCTTAAAAATAAAGGTGCCTTTAAACTCATTTTTTGAAAGAATATAGGCGTTACCAGTATCCTCTTGAAATGCTGAACTGCCCGCATATACAAGCTCCTGTAGGTCTTTTTGTGGTTTATTTGTATGATGTAAAAATAGTATTGTCGCACCTCTTGCACGCAAGCTTTGCAAAATTTCCATGATTTTACTCACATCTTTATTTTTATCTCGATCACCGCCAATCATGAAATTTTTAATACTATCAAAAACTATTAAGACATCTACCAAGTTTGTTTTTTGTAGTTGTTTTATTATATGCCACATTTGTTTTTTTAAAGCATTGGACTCATGTAAATATCTAAATTTTTTACCCCAATTTTGTTTTAAAATATGTATATTTCGCTCTTTTATTGTGGCTGATCCATTGTCGCCATCGAAATATATGACATTTTTTATCGCATTTATCGATAAAAACATATTACACAAGGCAACACTTATCAGACTTTTTCCAGATCCAGGTGGCGCTGCAAACATTGTTATCTCGTTTTTTACCATAAAATTTTGATATAAATATTCAAGTTTAGTATCCTCTATTTTTTGTGGATTTAAGTCCACAGTATCTAGCAAATTATCAAGTTGATTTAGCGTTTTTTCAACTTTCAGACTTAATTCAGATTTCAAAATTTTCATTTCTTTCTCGATTTCAATCAGATCAAAATCTTCAACAAAATCACTCAACTTGAGTCTTTCCAACTGTTCTAATCTTGCTCTTTGTGCCTCTTTTTGTTTTACTTTTGCCTCAATTTTTGCTACACTTTCACTATTATTCATTTTTTAAGCTCCTTTTTTTATTTAAAGATTAAGATCATCTGAGTTCCACCAAACTCAGTTGTTTCACCGCCAAATTGTCCATTATTCACCAAATTTATGAAATCTTTATCCCATTTTCCCTTGTCTGCTTGTTGCATAGACTCCTCCTCTTCTTTCAATATCAACGCCAAAGCATCCTCATCATGGCTAATATTTTCATCAATTTCAAAACCAATACTCCCTATATCTATGTATGCTTTATATTTAGAATTTGTAGTAATATTCATGAAGATATTTATCCGCCGTTGTACGAACCATTTTATTGTTGCTTTTTTGCTAATCAAAGCTAAACAAAGTGAATTTTTGCCTTGCTTGGCATTTTTAAGCATTTTAAACCGCTTGCCATGCATATATCTATCAACTTCTGCGCCTACATCATCAATTTTTCGAACTAAATCTGCCCTCATTGGATTTGTTTGAAACATTTCACGACAAGACTCTCTTGCCCAAAAACAAGCATCTTCAAAAATTTCATCTATTAAAAAAATATCTTCTGAACATCTAATATTTTTTGAGTAATATTCTATTGCTATATCAAGTGCGTTCATTTGCATAAAACAACCTTTTATATTATAATAGTAAAACAGAATATTAAATACCATTTAGTATATTTTATACCAAATGTTGTTATATTGTCAAGGAATAATTTAAAAATATGGATATTTCAGAAAAAATTAACTTAATAAGAACAAATATAAAATTAAATCAAAAAGACTTTGCTAAGCTTTTAAATGTTACTCAAGCGGCAATAAGTCGCTACGAAAAAGGTGAGAGAAAACCAGATTTTAATTTTCTAGAATCACTTATCAAAGTTTTAAAAATTAATCCTATGTGGCTCTTTTTAGATTATTCAGATATGTATATTAGTGAAGAACTTCTTGTAACTTCGAAAGAAAATATAGATTTACTTAAAGATTTAAATTTACTTCTAACACAAAATGCGCTAAATGAAAAGTTAAATGCTATTCTAATAGACGAAATACTCTCAAAATTTCAAATTTCCGATGAAGAAAAATCGCCGATGTATAAATTTTTTGAAGCTGTTAAACTGGAAGGTCATATACCTGTACGACCTTTTTTATTTTTATATTATATCTTTCAGTTTATTGTACAAGATGAAAAAAAAGACTCTATTACAGATTATAGACAATATCTAATCGATATTATTTTATCTTTCAAAACTTTGTCGTGGCATAATAACCCTATATTTACTAACAAAATAAAAGATGAAATTTCTGCAAGATTTGAGCTCGAAATATCTAAAGAGGAATGCCAAGTTTTAGTTACAAATGCTGAAACAACACTCAAAAAGCTAGAAGAAAAGATGCCAGCGAGCATGATCAAAGCTCATAGAAAAATCAACTTAAAATCTCTCTTCCCAGATAAATTCAAATAAAGTTGAATTTATCTGATTTTTAAAAATTTACAAAAACTCCCTCATATGCTCAAAACTATTAGACTGTATAAATTGAGTCTGGGCTGATATTTCCTTGAAATGCTCAGTTGCACACTTGATTTTTGCTTCTTCTGTATCTCGTAAATCGTCTGTAAAGAGACTTCCCTTGCTTTCAACTACAAAGTAAAGCTTTTCTTCATTGTCTTTTTCGATTAGAACAGCCCAGTCTGGGTTGTATCTACCAAGAGGGGTATTTATCTTAAACCAAGAAGGAAGTTTTGTGAAAAGTTTAACATTTTCATTTTCATTAAATGAACGAGCAAATCTTTTTTCTACATCTGAATCATAAACAGTGTAGTTGTAGATAGATTTGTTTTCTCTATTTTCAATCATATTTTTAGATAAGTATCCATAGAGTTCTTGTTCTTCAAAACATTCTTGAGCAAAATATGAATCATTCCCTATCTTTTGATATTTAATACCATCAACAATAAATATACTCATCGTTTTTTTGATAATTTTAATAGCACCATCAATGAATTTTTGAGGATTATTTTTAAAGCTTTCTAATTTTTTGCTTTTGATAAGTATATCTACAATATTTTTGCGTGTTAGATTCGTTTCATTCTGTAAGTATGTGATTATATCAGGTAGTTCATAGTCTATAATTTCTACATCACTAAACTGCTCTTTGACACTCTCTAAATCAACTTCAACACCAACTTTTGTGATTTTATTTTTCGCTTTTGAATAGAGATACTTAATCTTGCCAATGGTAAGTTCATTTGCAATTTTCTCAGCACACTTATCTACTAAGCTATCAATGTCAAAATCTACTCTGTAAGTAGTTTTGTATTTCACTCTCTCCCACAACTCTTTAAAATCATCACTTAATAACACCTCTTTGTTAAGAGTTACAAGCTTCCTGTCGTTAGCATCTTTTATATTGAGATTACCTGTAATTTTTTTGATTACTGCTGTTATATCAGCTTGCAAACTTTGATACTCAGTAGGCACTTCAAACTTATCATTTTTAATATCGAGTTTTAAACTATCTTGAATTTTACCCTTTCTATCTATATAATCATTCTCTTTGAGATACTCAAATATAGCCTCACTGTTATTAGCTCCAAAGTATTCTATTTCGCCATCAGCATTTTCTATAGGTATGTTTGCAAAAAAGTGTTCCTCAATAACACCAAATTTAATGCCTTCTTCTTTTTCTATCTCTGCTTGCAGACTTTTAGCAAAATCTTCATAGCTTTCATTTGCCATAACTGTTAAAGTATTGACATAAAAGCCTTGAACCCTCTCGCCATCTTGATTTACACATATTCTAAGCCCACGACCTATCTCTTGTCTTTTTTTCATTACAGATGCAGTTTCGTTGAGTGTGCATATTTGAAAAACATTAGGATTATCCCAGCCCTCTTTAAGTGCAGAGTGAGAAAATATAAACCGCAAAGGCTCACTAAAACTAAGTAGCTTCTCTTTGTTTTTCATAATCTTGTCAAATGCGCTCTCATCATCTCTGTTTTTAC
>Ga0256829_1000241_pt1 | contig 63511 bp, 64 predicted proteins | sample 131447metaG_FD_185979 | JGI IMG/M metagenome (GOLD analysis project Ga0256829, IMG submission 185979) | Hydrothermal vent microbial communities from Lau Basin, Pacific Ocean - 131-447 | ecosystem: Environmental > Aquatic > Marine > Hydrothermal vents | place: Pacific Ocean: Lau Basin | collected...
TCTAGTAAAGGTCTCAGGTAAATTTTAAATCTAAAATAATTCACACTTGAAAGAACTTTTAAAGCATTTGCTTCATTTTCTATAATTAGGTTTTGAGCTTTTAGTTTTATCATCAAATCTGATGGAGTCTGGTAAGACTTGATGTAAGTGGAATAAATCATTTAGCATTATCCCAATAAAAAAGCCCACCGACTCTACAAGTAGAGTGATGAGCGTTGTTATGTGAATTATACACTACTAAACTTAAAGATTTGATTAAACTTAACACATTATCAACCTTATAGTTATCAATCAGTAAAATTGATTGTTTTGCACTCTTTATTAAATCAGCTACAAAACTGTATGCATCAAATATTTGTCCATTATAAAATATACCTTGTTTAGGCTTTATTGATTTATTTTCTATAGCTTTAAATATTTTTTCAAAATTTTCATCATGAGCAGATAATCGATTTTCTATTCTTTCAAATCTTTGATACATTAAATTATTTGATAAAATAAACCTTCTCATATTTACAAAAGTTCGGATAATCTTAACGCTAATCTCTATTGCAATTTTACTTTTTAGTATAGCACTCAACATTGATACGCCTTGCTCCGTAAAAGCATAAGGTGGCCGCCTCAAACCCATTTTGTCAGAATTGGAGGTCACAATTTGTGACCTCCAATTATCAAACTCTTCACTTGAGAGTTGAAACATAAAATCTTCTGGAAATCTTTCTATATTTCTTTTGACTGCTTGATTAAAAACCTTTGTCTGTACTTGATACAAACTAGCTAAATCTCTATCAAGCATAACCTGCACGCCACGAATAGTAAATATTTTATCCTGAATGTCTATAGTCAAGGGAGTAATCCCTTCTGCATCAACCATTCTCAATTCCTGATTTTCCACTCTCTGCTATTTCAAGCTCTTTTTGCAACTCTTCATACTCTGCTTTTTTTCTCTCTATAAACTTTTTGGTTAAATCTATCTTTTCTTTTAAACCATCCTCTGTTAGAAGATATCTATATTTTGATTTATTGTTTGAGTTTGCAAAGTTTTCCATTTTTATCAAACCTTTTTTTGCTAACTCTTTTAGTATAAAATTAACCTTACCTATACTATATCCAATCTCTTTAGCCATCTTTGGTTGTGATATGTTATCTTTGATAGCTCTTAAGATTTGAAGTTGCGAATACTCAGTTATCAATTTTGTACCTTATTATTTTCATTTTTTGAAAGTGTAGCAAAAAGTTACTTTTCATTTACTGAAAGCCAAGTGAGGCTTAGGTATTGAAAAATTTATGAAAATACTTTTTTGTTAAAAAATAGAGTATAAATCCCCACAAAACTATACTGCTAAGAATGACTATAAAGTTTAAGCTTTCTTCTGTATTTATTATTGATTTTGGGTTTATATTAGAAATATCAAATATATAATCAAGCCCCAAACCAAAAATCAAACTCCCTATAACAATACTGCCTAAATAAATATATAAAGAACGAGTTCCTAATGTTTTTTTAACAACACCCATAGTCACGATATTTGTAGCCGGACCCGCACTCAAAAAGACAAAAGCGGCTCCTGCACTGACTCCTGAGAGCATCAAAGCAGCAGCTATGGGAAGCGAAGCTGTAGCACAAACATACATTGGAGCAGCTATCAAAACGGCTATCAAGTATGCTATCCATGCATGTTCGGTTAAAATGTTGCTAAGGTTTTGAGGGATTGCTATACTTATGATGGCACCGAGTATCAAACCCCAAAAAAGAGGCTTTGCAATATCTCCTAAAAGAGTAACAAAAGAGTATTTTAACGCTCTTTTTAAAGAGAATTTTTTTATTGAAATCGTATTATTTGGTTTGGATTTTACAAAAGTCGGTGCAAAAGAATTTACCTTTGCTCCGGTATTATTTGCAAATGAAAACTTCGGCTTCTTTTTTTCTTCATCTTTATCAAAGATATTTGTCAAAACTCCTGCTATAATCGCTATTATCATAGATGTTATAATGCGATAAATTGTAAATATCCACCCAAACATTCCATAAGTTGCAAATATAGAATCAGCTCCTGTAATGGGAGTTGAAATCAAAAATGAAAGTGTTGAGCCTTTGCTTGCTCCGCTTTGTTTAATACTTGCAGCCAATGGTATAACTCCACAAGAGCAAACAGGAAGAGGGATGCCAAACAGGGTGGATTTAATCACAGAGAGGATATTTCCTTTGCCTAAATGTTTTGTTACCAAACTTTGTGGCACAATTTCATGTAAAATTCCTGCAAATATAAGCCCAAACAAAATATAAGGAGCCATTGCATTACTTAATACGAAAAGGGAGTGAAAAAAATTTGTTATAATTTCCATTTTTAAACCTTTTGTGATATAATTTATATAATAAACTTGTTATATAACGATATTGTTATATAATCTTGCTTTAAAAGGGATTAAATGCAAAAGATACTTAAGTTGGCAAAGATTTTTAGTGATATAAATAGGATCAAGATATTTGCTTTGATAATGCGTTATGATGAACTTTGTGTATGCGAGATATGCGATACTCTACAACTCTCACAACCTCTGGTATCGAGATATTTAAAACAGATGAAAGAGGCAGGCATCTTGCAAGCAACACAAAAAAAACAGTGGATTTTTTACTCTTTTGCAAAAGAAAATAATCCTGTTTTAGAATGTTTTAAAAATGAAATAAGTAAAAATATTTTGAGTCTGCCAAAGCTTATAGTTTGTAAAAGAAAGTAGAATATTTTAAATATTCTTCCATTTATTCATCAATTTTTAATCAAAAATGGTATAATTATAAAAAAATTACAAAGGCAACATTATGGCAATGTATATATGTGGTCACATAAATCCGGATTCTGATTCTATAGTCGGAGCATTATCTTTATCATATTTAAAAAATAAATTAGGCACAGACTCTATAGCTGCGCGACAGGGAGAACTTAACCCTGAGACAAAGTTTATATTAGATAAATTTGATTTTAAGCCGCCTGTTTTAAAAACAAAATTTGCGGGAGAAGATCTTTTTATAGTTGATTATTCTGATCTTGCCCAGGCACCAAAAGATATAGGCGAAGCAAATTTAAAAGGTATAGTAGATCACCACAAATTAGGCGATATTACCACTCCTGCACCACTTGAGTGCTGTATAAGGCCGGTGGGATGTTCCAATACTGTTATAAAAAGCTTATATGATTTTCATGGCATTGATATACCAAAAGACATGGCCTCCATCATGTTGTGTGCCATACTCAGCGATACTGTCATTTACAAGTCACCGACTTGCACTCAAGAAGATATAAAAGCAACACAGGAGTTGGCTAAAATTGCTGAAATAAAAGATATAAAAGCTCTTGGAATGGAAATGTTTTTAGTCAAATCTGCCATTGAGGGTGCGAGTGCAAGAGAGCTTGTAACAAGAGATTATAAAGATTTTGTTATGAATGGAAAAAAAGTTGGCATAGGACAGCTTGAAGTTGTAGACTTGAAAGTATTTGATGGAAAAAGAGACATGCTTTTAAAAGATATGAAAGCATTAAAAGATGAAGGGGAGAGACACAGTATAATAATCCTTTTAACAGATATAATGAATGAAGGATCTGAGCTTTTAGCTATAAGTGACGATGAGGGCATCATAGAAAATGCCTTTGGTATTAAACTAAAAGATCACAAAGCATGGCTTCCTGGAGTTCTAAGTAGAAAAAAACAGGTAGTACCCTTTTTGGAGAAAGCATTTAAGAGATAGTCAATAGACTACTTTTACTTTGTTTTTCCATATCAATTGCCATTCATAACCCCAACTCTTTTAAAAATCCCCGCTGTTTTAAACGGTTTATACGCCTGTCATAAAACTTCTCCAGCTCTACAGAGAAAGTGCTTGTGTGATATCTCTCTTTATAAATTTTTAGATTGTCAAATACCTCTATCTTGGAACACTTCTCAATACAATCTGGAAACTTTTCTATAAAAATACCTATAACATTTTTTGCAATTTTTTTAGTTTGAAGTTTACTGATACCAATGCGTGTCGCCAAGCTATAAAACGACTCTAAAGAGATATTGTGTTTTTTACCGTCCAAAGGCAATCCAAGCTCATCACTGTCACCTCTATAAATACCGTTAGATATGAGATCATAAAGTGGTGAGAGTCTCTGTTTCCCTTTGCCGATATTGATAACAGATATGTTTTTCAGATGCAAATCAGCATGTTCAATCACAAAGGAGAAGAGATAAAACTCTAAAAATCTCATCTTCTCTTCTTTAGATTTCACTATCTCCCAGATAGCATCAAAAAGCCTCTCACTCGTTGCAAAGTACTTTTGATTACTTTTCATGTTCATAATCTGTGCAAAATCCCGCTGTTCATATTTGTAGCCGTCAAATCTGTCATAACGCTTAACCAAATAGTGAAAATCTCTCTCTCCGATAACCACCGCAGACCATGGTACATCAAACCCATAAACATTTTTCGCAAAACTCATAAACAGATGTTCATTTAACCCCATATACGGCAAATAGTTTTGATTTTTATCTTTAAAGTCATAAAGTGCATTCTCAATATTGTAAGGTTTTAGCAAATAAAGGGCATTTGAACTCTGCTCGATAATCCCTTTTTCAAAATCTACATGCACATCTATCTTGTTTTGATAACCGCTGAGCGAAGAGTGTTTTCCTTTCTCTTCCAATATCTCTCTTTCGATACATATCTTAAAATCCAAAATATTGACAAACGCCTGCTCTTGTAAAATCTTCTCTTTGACCAAAAGCCAGTTTGGTCGGTTTGTATAGTCATTTTTATATACATGAAGTTTGTCAGCTGCTATAAAATCAAAATCTCCATGACTGTTTTGAAGCTCCAAAAGTATCTCTGCCACATTTTTCCCATCGGCAAGATAAGCATTTCGCCTGTCACTCTCAGGAATCAGATTTTCGAAAACAGCAAACAGAGTCGCTGAAGTTAAAATCTCATTTTTCGGTAAGCCATCTAAATCTTTTCTCTTATAACGCTTATCATACTCAAAAAGATAACGCCCCTCTTCATAGCCTAAAAAACCTGCCAGTTCGCCGCTTTTAAATACAGCAATTGTGTTGCGTCCAGGTTTTAAAATGCGTTGATAGTATCGTCCTCTTCCCTCACCCATTGGTTCTATCTCGCCTTTGGCAATTAACCTGTCGATATAACGATTGAGTGTTCTTTTTGGGATATTTGTATTATCAAAAAGTTCAGAGATACTTTGTTGGGGATTTTTTTCAAAACTCTCTATAATAACTTTTTCATATCTTTTCAAGATTTTCCTTTCACGCCAAATCACGCCAAATACATATATTTTTATACTTTTTTAATATTATATCCTAAATAAACAATATTGACAATATTTTATGGCGACCTTACACACTATAACGAGCAAAGCTTCGTTATAGTGGCAAAAATTCAAAGTCCCTACAGCCCCTTGAAGCTTACGAAAAGTAGTGCTTTTCGAGAAAAAAGTGCGTAAGGTCAGATAATCATACTCTTAAATTGTTGTTTTTATATCTTGACAAATATCATTTTTTAAAAGCTTCATTTAAGATATAATTCTTTTATCTAAAAGTAGAGGGACGATGTATGCTTAATGAAGTTTTAAAAAGAGACGGTACTGCTCAAGAATTTCAAGCTTTTAAAATCGAAGATGCCATCAAAAAGGCTTTTAAAAGTGAAAATATTACTTATGACAGAACAGTATTTTTAAATATATTAGATAAAATAAAATACAAACGAGTAGCTGCTGTTGAGGATATCCAAGATTTAATTGAGCATGAACTGTATAAAGCAAGATACTTTGATGTGATGAAATCTTTTATGCAGTACAGACTCATTCACAAGATGCAAAGAGAGCATGTTTTTGGATTAAATGAAGATACTACTTTTATAAACTGTACCCAAACCATAGAAGAGTATATAGACAAAATTGATTGGAGAATAAATGCAAACTCCAACACAGGCTACTCCAATGCAGGATTGGTCAACAATAGTGCAGGAAAAATCATAGCAAACTATTGGCTTGATAAAATTTATTCCAAAGAAGAGGGGTATGCTCACAGAAACGGAGATTATCATATACATGATCTTGACTGCCTGAGCGGATATTGTGCTGGATGGAGCCTAAGGGTTTTACTTGATGAAGGATTTAACGGAGTCAGAGGCAGGGTTGAAAGTAAAGCACCAAATCATTTTAGAGAAGCTTTAGGACAAATGGCAAACTTTTTAGGCATACTTCAAAGCGAATGGGCTGGAGCTCAGGCATTTAGCAGTTTTGATACTTATCTTGCCCCTTATGTTTTTAAAGACAAACTTCCTTTTGAAGAAGTAAAAAAAGCCATAGTAAGTTTTATTTACAACTTAAATGTTCCCGCTCGCTGGGGACAGAGTCCTTTTACAAACATAACTATAGACTGGAGCGTGCCAGATGATCTTAAGGATCAAATTCCAACAAGAAATCAGTTGCATATCTTTAAAGATATAAATGATTTGGAACTTTTACAAATCGCAAATGAGAGAGGTTGCAAAACTCTTGAAGAGATGACATATAAAGATTTTCAAAAAGAGATGAATCTCATAAATAAAGCTTATTATGAAGTTATGACAGAGGGCGACAAAACAGGTCAGCCCTTTACCTTTCCCATTCCTACTGTCAATATAACCGAAGATTTTGATTGGCATGGAGAAAACACTGATATTCTTTTTGAAAATACCGCTAAAATAGGCTCAAGTTATTTTCAAAATTTTATCGGTAGCCAATACAAAAGAGATGAAAAAGGAAATTTGGTAGAAAATCCGGAAGCCTATAAGCCAGGAGCCGTAAGAAGTATGTGTTGTAGGCTTCAGCTTGATTTAAGAGAACTTCTTAAAAGAGGTGGGGGACTTTTTGGAAGTGCGGAGATGACTGGAAGCATTGGGGTTGTCACTATCAATGCGGCAAGACTTGGTTATCTTTATAAAGGCGACAAAAAAGCTCTTTATGACGAGGTTGTCAGACTTATGGATTTGGCAAAGTCAACTTTGGAGAAGAAAAGAGTCTTTATCCAAGAGATGTACGACAGAGGTCTTTATCCATACACCAAAAGATATCTTCCCGGATTTAACAATCATTTCTCAACTATTGGCATAAATGGTGTCAATGAAATGATAAGGAATTTTACCGATGATAAAAATAATATAACCGATGAAATTGGAACTGATTTTGCAATAGAACTCTTAGATTTTATGAGAGAGAAGTTAAAAGCCTATCAAAAGGAAACAGGCAATCTTTACAATCTTGAAGCAACTCCTGCGGAGGGAACGACTTACAGATTTGCCAAAGAGGATAAAAAAAGATTTCCTGATATTTTACAAGCTGGATTTGAAAAAAATATTTATTATACAAACTCTTCTCAGCTTCCGGCAAATTATACTGATGATCCTTTTGAAGCACTTGACATGCAAGATGAACTTCAGTGCAAATATACCGGTGGTACAGTTTTGCACCTCTATATGAGCGAAAGAATAAGCTCACCGGAGGCTTGCAGAAAACTTGTCAAAAGCGTTATAACGAATCATAGATTGCCTTATATCACCGTTACTCCGGTGTTTAGTGTATGCCCTAAGCATGGATACATTAGTGGTGAGCACGAGTATTGTCCATACTGCGATGAAGAACTTATACAAAAATATGAAAAGGAGCTTAAAAATGCGTCATGAAGAAATACTAAAAAAAATAAATGAGAAAAGAACAAAATGTACTGTATATACCCGCGTTATGGGTTACCACAGACCGGTTGAGAGTTTTAATATAGGTAAAAAAGGCGAACACAAAGAGAGAAAACAATTTGTAGAACATCCTCAAAGAGTGCTTCAAGATTGTGCCTGAAAAGATAGTTTATGATATCACCAAGTTCACCGCACTTGACTGGGAAGATCATTTAAGTGCGGTTTTATGGCTTAAGGGATGCAATATGCGTTGTCCTTACTGTCACAATGCCGATGTAGTTTTTGGCGAAGCCAATCTAAGCAAAAAAGAGGTTTTATCATTTTTAAAAAGTAGAATCGGCAGACTTGAAGCTGTAATTTTAAGTGGAGGAGAGTGTACTCTTTATAAAAATCTTCCAACTTTGGCAAAAGAGATAAAAGAGCTTGGCTACAAGATAAAGATAGATACAAACGGCACAAATCCTGCAATGCTTAAAGAGATGATAAAAAAGAATTTGGTAGATTTTATATCCCTTGATTACAAAGCCCCGAGAGTTAAATATACTAAAATTACAAAAAATAATGATTTTGATAAATTTGAAGAGAGTTTGAATTTTTTGATAAAAAGTATGCCTATTTTAGAGATAAGAACAACTGTTCATACTGATTTAATGGATGAAAATGACATAAACTACATCATAGAAGATCTCTACAATAAAGGCTTTAGCGGTACTTATTACATACAAAATTATATGCATACCGAGAAAACGATTGAAAAACTACCTGAGTTCCCAAGAGAGATAAACAAATCACTTATAAATCATAAAATTCCTATAAAATTTAGAAACTAACTCACATCATTCCAAGATGCAGTTTTGCTTCATCACTCATCTTGTCATAATCCCAGGGAGGATCAAATACAAGATTTGCTTCTATGATTAATTCAGGGATTTCGTCAATTTTGCCGGCAATATCTCTTACTTGATTTACTATACTCTCGCCAACAGGACAAGTCGCAGAAGTAAGAGTCATAGTTATATTACAAACTAAAATATTATCTTTATCGCTACAATCAATACTATAAATAAGACCAAGATCATATATATTGACCGGGATTTCTGGATCATATATATCTTTAAGTTTTTCTATAATTTTCTCTTTTAACTCATTTGTAGTCATTTTGATATTTCCTCGCACTCTTTTGCAAATTTGTAAATAACATTTAAAAAAGCTTCCATGCCTTGTTGTCTTACAGGACTTAAAAGCTCCAACACTCCCATCTCTTTAAGTTCATTTGGATTGAAAGAAAGTATCTCTTTTGGTGTTCTGTTGCTAAAAATACTTAAAAGCACAACAAGCATGCCTTTTGCTATGATAGAATCACCCTCAGCCTCAAGCACAACCAACCCATCTTTAAAACTTTTATGAAGCCAAGCCAAAGATGCACACCCTTTGATAATATTCTCATCTGTTTTATATTGTGGATCCAATACACCAGAACTCTTCCCAAAATCCAAAATATACTCCAGCTTAGAATCTTTATCCTCAAACATTTCCAAATCTTCTTTATACTGTTTAACCTGTTCACTCATTGTCATTTTGACTCCTTATATCAAGTAGTATGCTTCTTCAAAATCCGTATGAAGAGTCTGTATCAACTCTTCGTCTCCTGCTGTATCTATCAGCGTATCAGCAAAAGCGATAACGAGCATTTTTTTTGCCTCTTCAAAGCTAATCCCCCGCGAGCAAAGATAAAAAAGCGCATCTTCGTCTAACTCTCCTATGGTTGCGCCATGTGAAGCTTCCACCTCATCGGTATATATCTCAAGTTGAGGTTTTGCATACATTTTTGCATTATCATCAAGCAGTACAGCTTTTGAATTTTGTCTGGCACTTGCAAAGTTACTACCTTTTCTTACTCTGACTCTGCCGTCGAATATACTGACAGAACTATCTCTTAATATACTTCTTGCATCATGAACACATTTTCCATAAGGTGCATTATGGTTGATAGTTACTATATTTCCTTGCTTGACATTTTTTGAGCTCAATAGCAAATGAGTAACATCAGCCCAAGAATACTCACTTAAATCAATCTTATACAAATGCAACGAATCTGCCGTTGAAAAATCAAATGTTTTTAATTGTACGGTTGCCTCTTTTTTTACATCAAATCTATGAGTTCCTACGATACGAGACTGCTTTTGCCCTGCTTTTGTATCTCTTATCCATCTTAAAACACCATTTTCTTTTATATTGGCTTCCACTCCATAAAGCAAAAGAGAATTTTCACTTCCTAAAAAATCAAAAGTTTCAAATACTTGAGCTTTTTTATTCTCAATTGAAGTTATATATATGCGATATGACAACAGTGAATTGGGAGTATGAAAACAGTGTTTTAATTCAAAAGATATATCATCTCTTACCTCTATACATATAATCCTCAAAGAGGTAAGATGTGATAAAAGATACATTGCATCCTCATACTCTTCATCTATTTCAAAATCATCACAAAATGTTACGCTTACACCTTTTGGCACTTCTTTTACTATACCTTCTTCTATGAGAAGCTGTTCTGTTATCACCGGCTCTGTTTGTTCATTTTTTACTATATTATAATCATTTTCGAGTATTTGTTTAATGCCGAAATGTCTGTATTGTTCGGTTTTATTTGTCGGCATTGTGATCTTTTCAAGTTTATCAAACAGAAATTTTTTTGACGGCGGATACTCTTTAAAATTTATCGGCTGCATCACACATCCTTCTCTATCGCCTGATATCCCTGTTCTTCCAAGATTTTTACCAGTTCCCCTCCACCTGTTTTAACTATCTTTCCATCTTGTAAAACATGTATAAAATCAGGATTAATATAGTCCAAAATCCGACTATAATGAGTTATAACCAAAAATGTCCTCTCACCGTTTTTCATACGGTTTATACCTTCTGAAACAGCTTTTAAAGCATCTATATCAAGTCCTGAATCTATCTCATCAAGAAGTATCATATCAGGCTCTAACACTTCCATTTGAAGTATCTCATTTCTCTTTTTCTCTCCACCTGAAAAGCCATCATTTAAAGATCTTGAAATCATCTCCGTACTCATTCCAAGTCTTTTTACATTCTCTCTTAAAAGCTTTAAAAATTCAGCCGCATTCATCTCTGGCTTTCCAAGATATTTTCTTTTTGCATTAAGAGCAGTTCTAAGAAAGTAAGCATTATTAACTCCGGGTATTTCGATAGGATTTTGAAAACTTAAAAATATACCATCCAATGCTCGCTCTTCAGGCAACATATCAATGATATTTTTACCTTTATATTCTATCTCACCTTTTGTTACCTCTACATCATAATGACCTACTATAGCTTTTGAAAGAGTTGATTTTCCAGCCCCGTTTGGTCCCATTATCGCATGCACTTTTCCTTTTTCAAGTTCTAAATTCAAGCCTTTTAGTATCTCTTTGTCTTTTATATTTACATGAAGATCTTTTATATTTATCATCCTACACTTCCTTCTAAAGTTAAATTAAGTAATTCTTTTGCCTCCATGGCAAATTCCATCGGTAATTTTGCAAAAACTTCCTTACAAAAACCATGCACTATCATAGCCACAGCATCTTCCTCGCTTATGCCTCTAGATCTTAGATAGAACAGTTGTTCATCGCTTACTTTTGAAGTAGTTGCTTCGTGTTCTATCTTAGCTGAGGGGTTTTGTGATTCAAGGTATGGAAATGTATGAGAGCCGCATTTATCTCCTATAAGAAGCCCATCGCATTGGCTAAAATTTCTTGAGCCTTTGGCATTTTTTCCAATTTTTACCAAGCCTCGGTAACTATTTTGCCCCTTCATGGCTGAAATACCTTTAGAAATGATAACAGAGCTTGTATCTTTTCCAAGATGTATCATCTTTGTTCCAGTATCGGCTTGTTGTCCTCTTGAAGTTACGGCTACTGAGTAAAATTCGCCAACTGATCTATCACCTTTTAGTACGCAACTTGGGTATTTCCAAGTTATGGATGAGCCTGTTTCTACCTGAGTCCATGAAATCTTTGCATCATCTTCACAAATACCTCTTTTAGTAACAAAGTTAAAAATACCACCCTCACCATTTTCATCCCCTGGATACCAGTTTTGTACAGTCGAATAATTTATAAATGCACCTTTTTTGGCTATAAGTTCTACAACTGCGGCATGGAGTTGGTTTTCATCTCTTTGTGGAGCTGAACATCCTTCGTTATAACCCACATAACTTCCCTCATCTGCTACGATTAGAGTCCGCTCAAACTGTCCGGTATTTTGTGCATTTATCCTGAAGTAAGTCGAAAGTTCCATAGGACATCTTACATTTTTAGGAATATATACAAATGTACCATCCGTAAAAACAGCTGAATTAAGAGCTGCAAAGTAATTATCGCTCATAGGCACCACAGAGAACATATATTTTTTTATAAGTTCGGGATAATCTCTTATAGCTTCTGAAATTGAACAAAATATAATACCTAATTTTTTTAGAGTCTCAGAGTATGTAGTTTTAACTGAAACTGAGTCAAATACGGCATCAACTGCCACACCCTGGAGCATTTTTTGTTCTTCAAGGGGAATACCTAACTTACCATAAGCTTCTAAAATCTTCGGATCTACTTCATCCAAAGAATTAGGAGCTTTTTTAGGAGCAGAAAAGTATGAGATAGCTTGATAATCAACCGGCTTATACTTTAAATGTGCCCAAGTAGGCTCTTTCATAGTTTGCCACTTTTTTAAAGCTTTTAAACGAAGATCACACATCCACTCCGCCTCGCCTTTTTTTGCTGATATAAAACGAATTACACCCTCATTTAAGCCTGGAGGAACTGTATCTTGTTCTATATCCACACTAAATCCGAGCTTATACTCTTGCTCTAAAATTTTTTTTACTTCTTCCTGTGCCATTACCCATTCCTTTAATTCGGACTAAATTAGTCTGAAATATAACACTTTTAACCTGAAAATATGTTTATAAATCTTATTTAACCTACAAATTGTACCAATACCATATAAAAAATCGTTCCGCTAAATATAGATACTAAATAATTGCCAAATTTAAAATGTAAAAATGCGGTAAAAAGTATGGCAATAATCTCTTTTAATCCATAAGGCGCAACTTTAAAATCAATATTACCTAATGTATAAAAAATCAGTATGGTCATAATAATAGGAGGGAAACTTTTTTCCACAAAAATGATAAATTTCGGAGGTTCATGCTTTATAAAAAATAAAAACGGAAAAACTCTCGTAAGATAATTGGCAGCGGCCATAACTGCTATGGCTATATAAATTCTCTCATCAACCATTATTAAACCTTTTTTTAAATAAAAACATTAAAACTATAGAAACTGCAATAGCACTTAAGAGCATATTTTCTTTTGAAACAGATAAAAATGCAAAAATACTAGCAAAAGTTCCTATAAAAAAAGGTGTTAGATTTTTATCTTTTTTGTACTGCTCTATCGCTAAAACTACAAACAAAGCCGTTAATGAAAAATCCAAACCTTTTGTGTTAAAATGAATAAATTTGCCAAAAAGAACTCCAAGTGTTGTGCCTATTATCCAATATGACTGATTTAAAGAGCAAAGGTAAAAATAATACCACTTTTTCTTTATATTTTCATCTTCTTTTATGGTTGTAAGCAAAGCGTAAGTTTCATCGGTAATTGCAAATATAAGATATGGCTTAAATTTTATTTTTTTAAATTTTTTAAGAAGAGAAAGACCATAAAACGATTGTCTGATATTTACCATAATAGAAGCTACAAATATATCAAAATATCCTATCTTGGCACTAAAAAAACCAACAGCTAAAAATTGTAAGGCTCCGGCATATATAACGACAGACATCAAAACAGCAATCCACCAAGGCTGTCCGCTTGAACTCATAAGCAAACCAAAAGCAAATCCCAAAACGGTATATCCCATCATCACAGGAATAGAAACTTTTAATGCTATTTTAAACTCTCTCTTGTGAAACATAACTCTTCTTAAATATAAAATAATTAATAGTATCCAAAATTAACTTAATGTATAATCTTTTATTACCATTAAGGAGTAGATGTGTATTGTTATAAATTTATCATAAGAGGGAAAGTTCAGGGCGTTTTTTATAGAAAATCCATATATGAAGCCGCAAAAAAAGCCGGATTTAGAGGATATGTAAAAAACTTGGATAATGGTGATGTAGAAGCGGTGGCTCTTTTAAATGAAGAGAATCTAAAAGAATTTATAAATATCTTAAAAAAGGGTTCACCATACTCCATAACAGAAAATATTGACTATACTAAATGCGACAAAATAGAATTTTTAGATTTTGAAATAAGATATTAGAATATTTAGTGCGTAAGGTCAATATATAAAATTACATATTTCTTAAAAAAGATATCTATTTATGATAATATTTGGTAAATTTTAGATAATATTTCTCTTATGTTTTGACTCGGAGTTATGTTATGAAAAGCAAAAATGAACTTTTTGTTGATGTTCTCATAGTCGGTGCAGGTCCGGCAGGGCTTAGTACGGCTATATCACTTGCAAATACACTTAAGAAAAATAATGAAAAAAAACGAATTATGGTCATAGACAAAGCCGGGGAGGTCGGTGAGCATATCCTCTCGGGAGCTATTATAAAAGATGAGGCTTTAAAAGAACTTTTAAGCAAAGAAGAATTTGAAAATCTACCCATCGAGGGAAAAGTCATAAAAGATGAAATACTAAGACTCTCATCTAAAAACTTCAAAACATTGCCTTTTCATCTGCCATATATGAATAATATCGGTAACAAAATCATCTCTTTATCTAAAGTTTGCAGATATTTGGCACAAATTGCTCTAAAAAAAGAGGTAGAAGTTTATACCGGATTTTCTATCGGAGATATTATATATGAAAATAATAAAGTTATAGGTGTAAAATGTACCGATACAGGTATTGATAAAAATGGAAAAAGGCTCAAAAACTTCCAAGAAGGAACCAAGGTCTTTGCAAAACTTATTATATTGGCTGAAGGAAGCAGAGGAAGTTTAACAAAAAAAGTAAAAGATAAATTAAAATTAAGGACAAATTCCAATCCACAAAACTACTCCCTTGGTATAAAAGAGATTTGGAGTGTCAAAGAAGAAGCTATAAAAGAGGGAGAAGTTTACCATACTTTTGGATATCCTCTAAAAGGCGAAGAGTTTGGCGGAGGATTTATATATGGTTTAAAAGAACATAAAGTAGCGATAGGATTTGTTATGGGGTTAGATTATAAAGACCCTACTCTTGACCCCCATGCTCTTATGCAAATATGGAAACAACACCCATTTATAAAAAATATGCTAAAAGATGGAAAACTTGAAGAGTATGGAGCGAAAACTATTCCTGAGGGTGGTTGGAGATGTACTTCAAAACTATATGCTGACAATCTTCTTATAGTCGGAGACAGTGCCGGTTTTGTAGCAATGCCGGCACTTAAAGGAATCCATCTTAGTATCACTTCTGGTATATGTGCTGCCAAAAGCGGATATGAGGCCTTAAAAAATGAAAACTTTAGCGAAAACGCACTCTCAAACTATAAAAAATATATAAATCAAAGCAGAGTAAAAAAAGAACTTTATCCAGTTAGGAATTTTAGAGCTGTCATGAGTCAAGGTTTATTTGTAGGTGGATTGAAATTTGGAGTGGGACTTATAACAAAAGGCTTTTGTTTGCTTACTCCAAATATGAAAAAAGACTCCCTTTTTACCAAAAAATTATTTAATTTTAAAGATACATTTTTTATAAACAGATTTGCCGATAAGCTGAAGTTTGATAAAGTATTGACTTTTGATAAAGATAGTAGTGTTTTTTACTCGGGAACTTCGCATGATGAAAATCAACCCACGCATCTTATAGTAAAAGATATGGAAAAATTCATAAAAAGTAATATAAAAGAGTATGGTATGCCTTGTCAATACTTTTGTCCGGCTGGTGTTTATGAAGAGTATATAGACAAAAAGGGAAATGGCTCTCTTAAGATACATGCCGAAAATTGTGTGCATTGTAAAACTTGTGATATAAAAACACCAAATGATGCAATAACCTGGAATCCGCCTTATGGAGGCGATGGTCCCAAATATCAAAATATGTAAAGGGCTAAAATGGCTACTACTATAATAAGCCTCATAAAACAAGTCCCACTTCCTACTCAAATGAGGATGGGAGAGGACGGACTGATGGATAGAGCAAAAGCAAAATCGATCATCAATATAGACTGCTCTTTTGGACTTGAAGCTGGACTTGAGCTAAAGTCCATGATGAAAGAAGCCAAAATGATAGTATGTTCTATGGGACCTCCCTCTTTCGAGCAATCACTAAAAAAAGCAATCTCTTTGGGATATGATGAAGCATATCTTCTCTCAGACAGAAGACTTGGAGGAAGTGATACTTTTGCTACAGGACTTGCACTTTCGACTCTCATAAAACATTTAGGTTTTGGAAAAGGAAAAAATGAAGATTTTATCATCGTTGCAGGCAGACAGACAAGTGATGGTGATACAGCTCATGTTCCCTCTCAAGTAGCACAAAATCTTGATATACCACAAGCTACTTTTATAGAGGATGTCAAATATGAGAATAATTCTGTCATAGCCAAAAGAATTATCGAAGGAGGTTTTCAGATATTAAAACTACCAAAACCTTGCCTACTCTCTTTGACTCCTACTGGTACTCCTCCTCGAAGAGCAAACTTAAAAGGAGCTGTTAAAGCAAGAAATACAAAAATAAATATATTAAATATTGATGATATAAATCTAAGTGATGAAAAGATAGGATTAAGTGGCTCACCAACTATAGTGGCAAAAGTCGTGAATATAAAAAGCAAAAGAGCTCCGGTTATATTAAGCAGTGGCAAAGATGCCTCCTTTAAAGTAATAAATCTTATACAAAATATCAAATCCGGCAAAAATACTCTACAAATTTTAGAGAAAAAAGAGCCAAAGCCAAAAATCATTCCTGATGATTTTAGAAATGTAGATTTTAGAGGCAGTGCAAGAGGGATACTCACTTGGGCAGAAATTGCTGAAGGAAAGATCACAAGAGCTTCGCTGGAGCTTTTAACGCCTGCTAGGCATTTAGCAGACTCTTTAAAAGAAGATACAAAAGTCATTACACTTTTAATAGGTTATGATGTAAAAAATTTAGCTGATGAACTTATATGGCACGGAAGTGATGAAGTTATAATAGTAGATAATGAAAGGCTTAAAGAGTATTTGATACTTCCTTTTTCATCCATCTTTAACGAAGTTATAAAAAAGATAAATCCAGAAATCGCACTTTTTGCCGCCACTACTTCTGGTCGGGAGTTAGCCCCTAGGGTTGCGGTTAAAACTCAAAGTGGAGTTACGGCGGATTGTACCGGTTTGGAGATAGGAGAATATATAGATAAAAAACATAAAAAACTTTTTTATCCTATTTTAGAGTCAAAAAGACCAACATACGGTGAATCAAAACTTGCTACAATTCTCGGTTTTCACTGCCCTCAAATCTCAACTGCCAGAGCTGGAACTTTTGAAGTACCAAAAAAAGAAAAAAAAAGAAAGGGAGCGATAATATACTTCAAACCTAAGCTAAAAGATGAGGATTTTGTTACCAAAATCATAAAAACAGTTAGGGGAGATAAAAATACTGTTAATCTTTTTGATGCGGATATTATAGTATCTGGTGGAAGAGGAACAATAGAAGATGAGATGGGATTGATAAAAAAAATGGTTGAGGTATTAAAAAATCAAGGTTTAAAAGCAGAATATGCTTCAAGCAGACCGATGGTAGATATGGGCATTTGTGAATATTCAAGACAAGTTGGACAAACAGGAAAAACAGTAAGACCAAAAGTATATATAGCAGTTGGTATATCTGGAGCCATACAACATTTAGCCGGTATGAAAGAGTCTAAAACCATAATCGCCATCAATAAAAATATAAAAGAAAATATATTTTCTCATGCAGATTTTGGTATAGTCGGATATTATGATGAGATAATACCCCTCTTGATTAAAAAGATTAACGAAGGTTTTACATTTCTAAAATAGTTATGGGTTAGCTTACATATTTTGCAATCCCCTTTGAATCACCATTTTTATCAGTGATTGATATGGAATATCTAAAGTATTTGCTTTTATCTTAATTTTATCCAACATATCAGCTGGCAATCTTAAAGATATTGTTTTTGTGCTTTTTTTTAGATTTGGAAATAGTGCCTTTTTAGCTTCTTTCCAATCAATAAATTCCATAGAATCATGCAACTCCCAAAATTCTCTTTCATCTTTTTCGCTATTAAATGTCGGTATTTTTTTCATGTTTTTCATAAACAGCCCTCTCTTTCTTGTTCATTACTCTTGCACTTATCACTCTAATTTTCTTATCTCTTTTAGTAAAAACTATAAATAATTTTTTATTTTCATCTGTTTTGCCAAGAATATAACATCTACACTCATCTTTTGAATATTTTAAATCTTTATTTATCAACAATGGTACATTAAAAAAAATTTCTTCAATTTCTTGCCATTTTATATCATGTTTTTTCTCATTTTTATAAAGATTACCTTCATCCCACTCAAATCCAACAACATCATATAAAACTAAACATTCAAAATCCATTTATATCCTTTGTATATTGTTATTATATACAAAAACAGGATGTAGGTCAAGTACAGGATTTCACTCTTTGGGCATGAGTTAAAGCTATGGCTATGGCATCTGTTATATCTAAGGGTTTTATCTCTTGTTTGATACCAAGAATTCTTTTTACCATAAAGGCTACTTGTTCTTTGGCGGCTTTAGCTTTACCTGTTACGGCTTTTTTTACTTGAAGTGGGGTATATTCATAAAAGTTACCATATTCAAGTAGGATTTTTAGTGAGAGTGCACCTCTAAATTGAGCAAGTTTCAAGACGGTTTTTGGGTTGTGTGCATAGAATATATCTTCTATCGCTACTTCATCTATTATGGCATTTTTAAAGATAGTATCAAAACCCTCTACAAGTTCCATTATCTGATGTTGGAGTTCTTTTTCTTTTATTTTTATAAGCCCGGCTTCTACTAAAAAAACTTTTGATTTTTCTTTTTTTATGATTGCATAACCACAATTTCTGCTTCCTGGATCTATCCCTAAAATATTTATGATAACTCCTTTATTCACATAGTTTTCACATTGTGAATTACTTTTTTATCTTCTTTTAATATTGTTTAACAAATTATTTAAGGTATTTTAGCTAAAATAATATATATTTTCACATAGTTTACAACATGTGAATAAAATAATACAGGAAATAATTTGTTAGTAGATTCTATAATTGAACTTTTAAGAAAAGAAATTACCATACTTGAATATAATCGTTATATAAAACAGTTATCATTTAATGAAAAATTATCAAAATCAGATTTAATAGTTTTTGAAGTTCCAAATATTTTAGTAGCAAATTGGATAAAAACAAAATATATAGAAAAAATAGCACATTTATATGAAGTTAAAACAGGTAAAAAACCAAAAATAGATATTTTGGTAAAAAATTATAAAAAAGATCGTAGAAAAAATGAGATAAAAAATGAGATAAAAACAAATGTCAAAAAAACCATATTAAATCCATCCTTTACATTTAACAGTTTTGTGGTAGGAAGTTCAAATCAGTTTGCTTTTACTATAGCTAAATCAGTTGCTGAGAAACCTGGAGTTGTTTATAATCCAGTTTTTATATATGGTCCTACAGGTCTTGGAAAAACTCACCTTGTTCATGCTATTGGAAACTATGCCAGTAAAAGAGGTAAAATCATAATATATGCTACAATTGAACAATTTATGAATGATTTTACTTACAATTTGAGAAATCAATCAATGGACAGATTTAGAGAAAAATATAGGAACTGTGATATACTTCTCATAGATGATGTGCAGTTTCTAAGTAATAAAATCCAAACCCAAGAAGAATTTTTTCATACTTTCAACGAACTCCACAATAACGGTAAACAAATAATTTTAACTTCAGATAAACCTCCTAAAATGATAGCAGGTCTTGAAGAAAGACTAAAAAGTAGATTTGAATGGGGTATAAAAGCAGATATTACTTTGCCCGAACTTGAAACAAAGATAGCCATCATAAAAAAGAAATGTGAAATTGACGGAATAAATCTTAATAATGACATAATAAATTATATAGCTACAAATATGGGCGATAATATAAGAGAAATAGAAAGTGCAATTATAAATTTAAATGCTTATGCATCTTTAATGGGTCAAAAGATAACTTTTGAATTTGCTAAAAATGTCATGAAAGAACAGATAAAAGAGAGAAATGCCAATATAACTCTTGAAGATATCATAAATGTTATTTCAAAAGAATTAAATATAAAACCAAGTGAAATAAAATCTAAAAAAAGAAGTAAAAATATAGTAGAAGCAAGAAGAATAGGAATATATCTTGCAAGAACCTTAACACCAAACTCTATGCCTGCTCTTGCTTCATTTTTCAGTATGAAAGATCATACAGCAGTTTCTCACAATATGAAAAAAATAAATGAAATAATAGAAAATGATGAAAATTTTAAAGTTAGGATTGATGAACTTAAAAATATAATCATTTCAAAGTGAAAAAATGTGAATAACTTTTTAAAAATTAAGAATTCTAAAATGCTACAATATGAAGCTTTAATCTTACTTTTCACATTTTCAAGGTAAGATACTACTATTACTATTTTATTTAATAATTAAAGGAGAAAAAATGAAGATCATAATCAACAAAAGTGTTTTGGAAAATATGCTCATAAATACTCTTCCATACTTAGAAAAAAAGGATTTGAGTCAAATAACTTCTCATATTTTATTGACAGCTTTTGAAGATACTTTAAATATAAAAAGTACAGACTATGAAATAGGTATAGAAATTTTTAGTAAAAATGTAAAAATAAATGAGGAAGGAAATGCAACTGCTAGTGGTAAAAAACTTTTTGATATTATAAAAATATTAAAAGATAGTGAAGTTACACTTGAAACTATAAATGATTATTTATATATAAAACAAAAACATTCAAAATTTAAACTTCCTATGTTTAACCAGGCAGAATTTCCAGAATTTCCAAAAGTTGACAATAAACCAAAATTTGATATAAACAGTTCAAATTTAGTAAGATCTATAAAAAAAATAGCTCCTGCAATTGATACAAATAATCCAAAATTTGAACTTAACGGAGCATTGATTGATATAAAAGAAAATCATATAAATATAGTCGGAACAGATACAAAAAGATTAGCTTTAGTAAAAATAGAAAATAATAATGAAAAAAATATATCTTTAATAATACCAAAAAAAGCAATATCAGAAATTCAAAAAATATTTTTTGATGAAATAGAAATATATTATGATGAAAATATTCTTATAGCAGTATCCTCTAATTTTACATTTTTTACAAAATTAATAAATGGAAAATATCCTGATTACGAAAGAATTATACCAAAAGAGATGGATAAAAGACTTCTTTTAAGTAGAGATAAGATAATAGAATCCATAAAACAGATATGGGTTGTATCACAAGATATCAAAGTAACATTTAAACCTGATTTAATAGTTTTTGAAAGTTTAAATGAGAGTAATATTGAAGCAAAAACTGAGATAGAGGTTAATACAGGACTTGAAGAGGATATTTCACTTGCAATCAATTCAAAGCATATTATAGATTTTTTGACTAATATTGAAAAAAGTAGTTTTACTTTAGGATATAATGATTCAACTCTTCCTTTTACGCTTGAGAGTGAAAATTTCCTAACAATAATAATGCCAATAATGATATAAGTTTATAACGGAGAAAAAATGGAAAGAAAATATAATGCATCAAATATAAAAGTTTTAAAAGGTCTTGAAGCAGTTAGAAAAAGACCAGGAATGTACATAGGTGATACCAATATAAATGGTCTTCATCATTTAGTTTATGAAGTAGTTGATAACTCTATAGATGAAGCGATGGCAGGATACTGCAACTCTATAGAAGTAGTTTTAACAAAAGATGGAAGTGTAAAAATAACAGATAATGGAAGAGGAATCCCCACAGATATACACCCGACTGAAAATATTCCTGCTGCTACAGTTGTTTTAACTGTACTCCACGCAGGTGGAAAATTTGATAAAGATACATATAAAGTCAGTGGAGGTCTTCATGGTGTTGGGGTATCGGTTGTAAATGCACTATCATCTAAACTTTTAATGAAAATATATAAAAATGGACAAATTTATACTCAAGAGTTTCAAAAAGGAATTCCTGTAAATGAACTTGAAATTATAGGAAAAACAAGAAAAAAAGGTACAACTATAGAATTTTGGCCAGATCAGGAAATATTTGAAACGGTCGAATTTAGCTATGATATTTTATCTAAAAGATTAAAAGAATTAGCATATTTAAATCCTACTGTAAAAATAACTCTTGCAGATGAAAATAATAATAAAAAAGAAACTTTTCATTTTGAAGGTGGTATCAGTCAATTTGTAAAAGATTTAAATAAAAAAAATACAATTACCAAGATTTTTCATTTTGATAATAAAGTAGATGATATTGAGATAGATATAGCTTTGCTTTATAATACCGGATACAGTGAAACTTTTTTATCTTTTGTCAATAACATAAAAACTATAGAAGGTGGTACACATGAGAGCGGTTTTAGAGCTGGACTGACAAGAGCTATAACAAATTACAAAAATAATAATGCGGCACAAAGAGAAAAAGATATAAAAATAAGTGGCGATGATGTAAAAGAAGGCCTTGTAGCTGTTATAAGTGTTAAAGTTCCAGATCCTCAGTTTGAAGGACAAACAAAAGGAAAACTTGGAAGTTCTTATGTAAAACCGTTAGTTCAAAAAACTACTTATGAAATGCTTGTTAAATATTTTGAAGAAAATCCTATTGAAGCAAAAGTTATTATGAATAAAGCTCTCTCAGCAGCAAGAGGCAGGGAAGCTGCTAAAAAAGCCAGAGACTTAACAAGAAGAAAAGATTCTATGAGTATAGGAACACTTCCTGGAAAACTGGCCGATTGTCAAAGTAAAGATGCTAGTATTAGTGAGCTTTATCTTGTGGAGGGAGATAGTGCCGGAGGTAGTGCAAAACAAGGAAGAGATAGAGTTTTTCAAGCAATCCTTCCGCTTAAAGGTAAGATTTTAAATGTTGAAAAAAGTAGAATTGATAAGATATTAAAATCAGATGAAATTAAAAATATGATAACAGCTCTTGGTTGTGGAATAGGTGAAGATTTTGATGCAGAAAAATTAAGATATCATAAGATAATTATTATGACAGATGCTGATGTGGATGGAAGTCATATACAAACCTTACTTTTAACTTTTCTTTTTAGATATCTAAGACATATTATAGAAGATGGTTATGTTTATATAGCTCAACCACCTCTTTATAGATATAAAAAAGGAAAAAAAGAGATATATTTAAAAGATAATCGAGCAATGAGTGAATTTTTAATAGAAAATGGAATATTAAATATGGAGATTGAGGGTATCGGTACTAAAGATGCAGTTGAATTTTTTAAAATTGTATCAGCTTATGATAATATTTTAAAAGAGTTGGAAAAGCGATTTTCTATGATTGAGATTATAAGATATATGATTGAAAATCCTGATATTATAAAAAATGATAATCACCAATTATTTCAGGTTATAGAAAAATATGTATATTCTCTTGGATATAATATTTTAAATTTCTCAGTTACAGATGAAGAAATACACCTTTTTATACAAACAAAAGATGGTTTAGAAGAACTTATTATAAATGATATTTTATTTACAAACCCTTTATATGAAGAGGCACTTTATATTTTTTCTAAAATAAAAGAAAGAGATAATGGAATATTTGGTGAAAGAGATTTGATAGATATTTTAAAAGAGATAGAAAAAAATGCTAAAAAAGGTGCTTATATACAAAGATATAAAGGTTTAGGAGAAATGAACCCCGAACAACTTTGGGAAACTACTATGGATCCAAGCAACAGACGACTTTTAAAGATAAATATTGATGATTTTGAAATAGCAAGCGAAACTTTTTCTCTTTTTATGGGTGATGAAGTAGAACCTAGAAGAAATTATATACAAGATCATGCTAAAGATGTTAAACATTTGGATGTTTGATGTTGTATTCGGAGATTAAGGAGAGGGAAAACAGATTTTTTCTCTCCTTAAAAATTGCGATACCTTTTGTATTTTTTCTTATATTTATATTTTTTCTTTTAACTACAAAAATCAATATAAGATCTCTTCTTGAAAATAATATAATTCCATTTTTAATAATTTTTTTTATTTATATATATTATATTTTATATCAAATATATATGGGATTTAAAACTTCTGTTATTGATAATATGACAAAAGCTTTCTCAAGAGAATATATGATAAAAATTATAAATACGATATTGAAAAAAGAGAATTTATTATTAGTAGGTTTTAAAATTAAAAATATTATTGATATCAATGAGAGATACGGATTTAAAAAAACTGACATAATACTAGAAAAATTTGTTCACAAGTTAAATGATTTTTTAGTTTTGAATGGTTTTAAAAATATAGCTATCGGACATGTAACAGGCGGAAATTTTATATTTTTAATAAAATGTGATGAAAAACAAATCAATCATATAATGAATCAATTTATAAATAATATTGAAAAAAATCAAATAGATAATATTTTTTTAAAATTGGTTTTTTCTTATGTTTATAGTAATTCTGAAGATAATGCTGAAGATTTATTGACATCTCTTTTTGAAAATATAAAATTAGATGGAATAAATAGAAGAAAAAAAAGAAGATTAAATATAAAAGTTAATGAATTTGAAAAATTAGTTGTGGATTTAATAGATAAAAAAGAGTTTGAATTCAGATTTCAACCAATATTAAATTATGAAAATAATAAGATAGAGATTTATGAAGTTTTGATAAGATTGAATTCTAAGAAATATGGAAAAATTTTACAAAATCAATTTATATCGGTTATAAATAGAATCGGTTATGAAATTATTTATGATGAAATTTTGATTGAAAAGTTATTTAAAATTTATTTGGATTCAAAAAGTAATGTAAAATTATCTATAAACCTATCGTCATATTCTATAAGAAATAATGAATTTATAAATAAGATAAAAAAATTAGCTAAACAAAATGGAATAAATCCTCAAAATTTTATATTTGAAATTAGTGGAAATAATAATTTAAATGATATTATAAGATTAAAAGAAAATATTGATATATTGAGAAAGTTAGGTTTTTTAATTGCAATAGATAATTTTGGAGCGGATAATACCTCTTTTAAATATATAAAAAATTTAAATATTGACATTATAAAATTTGATATTGAATATTCAAAAAAGAAGGATGAAAAGTTACAAAATATTTTACAAGCATCAGTTGATATGTTTAAAAAATTAAAAATTAAAACTGTTATAAAATTTGTAGAAAATGATAATAGTTTCAATAATTTTAAAAGTTTGGGAATTGATTTTGTACAAGGATATGTAGTAGGTAAGCCTGTTACAAAGATTAAATAAAGGAAAATTATATGAGATATGGAGAGAATGAGATAAAAGATTTTGATATAAATAAAAATGAAAATTTTTGGCCAAATAAAAATGAAAAAGAATATACTATCAAAATAACACTACCTGAATTTATGTGTAGATGTCCAAGGAGCGGTTATCCTGATTTTGCTACGATTTATTTGGAATATATACCAAATAAAAAGGTGGTGGAACTTAAGGCAATAAAACTTTATATAAATTCTTTTATGGATAGATATATAAGCCATGAAGACAGTATTAATGAAATATTTGATGCGCTACTTAAAAATTTAAAACCAAAAAGGATGAAGATAATAGGAGATTTTAATCCTAGAGGAAATGTTCATACTGTAATTGAGAGAGAATATGATGTTAAATCCAAAACTTATTGATTATTTCTTCACTGCTGCTTCAATCCAAAGGTGGAATGATTATCCTAGAATGATAGATCTTGTTGAACTTGATAAACAGGCTCATAAATTTATAATAGCTTATTTTTTAGCAAAATTTGAAAAGGATGTCGATTATAATGCTTTGATTGAGGGTGGAATTTTTGAATTTTTAAGAAGAGTTGTAGTTACTGATATAAGACCTGATGTGTTTCATAAAGCCTTAATGCAAAAAAAGAGTGAGATAAATTCTTGGGTTATTAAAAACTTAAAAGATTCTATAAAAGATATAGACAATGGTAATTTCTTAAAAAGATTTGAAGAGTATTTGATTAATGATAATTTATATAAAAAAGAGAGATTTATACTAAAAGCTGCGTCATATCTCTCTACAAAATGGGAATTTTCTATCATTTATCAAACAAGTTCTTTTTTAAGTGATATTGACAAAACTAAAATTGCAGTTGAAGAGGAGATAGAGGATTATTATGAACTTATCGGAGTTAGAAAGATAGCTTTAGGAAAAAAATTGGCTCATTTGGTTGATATAAGTGGTAGGCTCAGATTTCAAAAAAGATGGGCTCAAACTCCTCGTATTCCAAATACATCTGTTTTAGGACACATGCTCATAGTTGCTTTTTTAGGATATTTTTATTCATTGGATATAAAAGCTTGTGAAAAAAGAGTTGAAAATAACTTTTTTTGTGCCCTGTTTCATGACCTCCCTGAAGCTCTTACAAGAGATATAATCTCTCCTGTAAAGTATTCTGTCAGTGGGCTTGATGACATAATCAGTGAGTATGAGATAAGAAAAATAGAAGATGAAATACTACCTTTTGTTCCGCTGAAATTTAGAGAAGAGTTTAAATATATTTTAGGTTTATATGATGATAAAAAAGACGAATTTTCAAATAAAATAAAAATTGATACTATAAAAGAAGTCCAAAATATCAACGACTATAATGAAAATAGATTTAATGCTATTGATGGGAAAGCTTTAAAAGCATGTGATAGAGTGGCGGCTTTTATAGAGGCAACTTTATCTATCTCTTACGGAGTAAAATCAAAAGAATTAGTAAGAGGAAAAATAGAAATAATAAATAGATTAAAAGAAAATTCCATTATAAACAGTATTAATTTTTATAATTTTGCTTTAAATATAGAAAAGTATTTTAACGAAGATGTTTAAAGACTCCTCTTCAGATGGCTGCGGCACATGAAAAGTTAGGGTGCTCTGCTGCGTTCCCGCCCTGAAGCATTATCCTAAAAACCCATTGCACAGGTCTGAAGAAGAGCATTGAAAATACCTTGATATTCTCAATGCTAAAACGAATTATAGTGAAAAATAGTTGAATTTTAGATAAAATAGAAGTTTATGGCTTAAAGTAAATTAAGTTTTATCAAATATTTGAACAAGTATAATCTAAATATAAAAAATTTAATTTTTAAAGGAGAAATGTATGAGGATTTTTAAAAGCATAAAATTAATATTTATTATTACTTTACTTATCGGTATAAGTTTTAGTATTGCTAATGCGAAACAAAAAGTTTATCATTGGAAACTTGCAATGACTTGGTCAAAAAACCTACCCCCACTTAGCAGCACAGTTTATAAATTTGTTAATGATGTTAAGCTGATGAGTAATGGAAAGTTAATAATCAAAGTTTACTCTAAAAATCAAACTAAATCACCATTTGGAATATTTGATATGGTAAAAAATGATAAATATCAAATGGGCCATACTGCATCATATTATTATAAAAGTAAAGATCCAAGCACAGTCTTTTTTACGACTATCCCGTTTGGTATGACTGCACCTGAACAATGGGGATGGTTTTATTATGGAAATGGCATGAAATATATGGAAAAAGTATATAACAAATATAATATTATGGCTTTTCCAGGAGGTGCAACAGGAAACCAAATGGGTGGATGGTTTAAAAAACCGATTAATTCATTGAAAGATTTTAAAGGTCTTAAGATGAGGATTCCGGGACTTGCGGGCGAAGTTATGTCAAAACTTGGAGTAAAAGTAACAAATATAGCTCCTGGAAAATTATATAATGCTCTTAAAAGTGGCAGAATTGATGCATTAGAATGGGTTGGGCCTGGTATGGATATAAGCATGGGTTTTCAAAAAATAGCAAAATATTATTATACCGGATGGCATGAGCCCGCAACATCTTTATCATATTTTATCAATAAAAAAGAGTGGGATAAGCTTCCATTGTATCTGAAAGCCATATTAAAAGATGCTATGAAAGCAAATGCATTTGATATGTATGTTCAAAATTATGATATGAATGCAAGAGCTTGGAAAAAGATAAAAACACAGTATCCTCAAATTCAAATTAGAACATTTTCAAGAACTATTTTAGGTGCTATGAAAAAAGCAGACGATGAAGTATTGGCGGAATATGCTTCAAAAGATCCAATATTCAAACAAATTCTTCAGGATCAAAGAAAATATTTAAAGATGGTAAGAGAATGGACAAAGATGTCTGATTTTCTATATCTAAAGTCAAATATGTATAATCAAGAGTAATTTTTAAAATAAATAAATAATTACGGAATGTACTTTTGAATAAAAAAACCATAGGACTATTTATACCTTGCTATATCAACGAGATATATCCGGATGTTGCTCTTTCAACCCTGAAATTGCTTGAACAATTTGACTATGAAGTTATATATCCGTTTAATCAAACTTGTTGTGGGCAACCTATGGCAAATACAGGGTGTTCAAGTGAGGCAAAAAAGCTTGCCCTTAGATTTGTAAAAATTTTTAAATCTTATGATTATATAGTAGCACCCAGTGCCAGTTGCGTTTCAATGGTAAAAAATCATTATAGTCAATATATAAATGATACCCCAGAATATAAACATATACAAAAAAATATATATGAGATTTGTGAATTTCTAACAGATATTGTAAAGGTAAAAAAACTTAATGTGAGCTTTCCTCATAAAGTAGGCTTCCATCAAAGTTGTCATGGACTAAGAGAATTAAAACTTGCACTCAGTAGTGAACTTAATTTTCCATATTATTCAAAACCTCTATATTTGTTAAAACTTGTTAAAGAGATAGAAATAGTAAAACTCAAAAGATCTGATGAGTGTTGTGGATTTGGCGGTACTTTTAGTATAAATGAGCCTGAAATCTCTGTGCAAATGGGAAAAGATAGGATAAAAGATCATCTTGATTGTGGTGCAGAGTATATAGTGGGTTATGATAGTTCTTGCCTTATGCATATGCAAGGTATTATAAAAAGAGAGAAATATAATATAAAAACTTTACATATTACGGAAATTCTTTCAGGAAGTATCAAATGAACCATGCACTTAAAGCAAAAGAATTTTTAAACAATACTTCTTTTGCTTCTTGGCAAGACAATGCTTTATGGTTTGTCAGACAAAAAAGAGATAATGCCATTAAAGAACTTAAAGAGTGGGAGAGTTTAAGAGAGCAAGCTGATAATATAAAAGCACATACTTTGTCCAATCTTGATATTTATCTCGAAGAATTTGAAAAAAATGCTATTAATAACGGGCTAAAAGTACATTGGGCGAAAGATGCGTTGGAGCATAATCAAATAGTATATAAGATTTTAAAAGAAAATAGTGCTAAAAAGGTAGTAAAAAGTAAATCAATGTTAACTGAAGAGTGTCATTTAAATCCTTTTTTAGAAAATGAAGGCATAGAGGTAATTGATACGGATTTAGGTGAGAGGATAATACAATTAAGAGGTGAAAAGCCAAGTCACATTGTACTTCCGGCAATCCATCTTAAAAAGGAACAAGTAGCTCAAACCTTTGAAAAGTTTTTACATACAAAAAAAGGAAACAGTGATCCCACATATCTTACAAAAAAGGCGAGAGTCCATTTAAGAGAAAAATTTTTAAATGCTGATGCTTCGATAACCGGAGTTAACTTTGCAGTTAGTGAAAGTGGTAGTTTTGTAGTATGTACCAATGAAGGTAATGCAGATATGGGGACATCTTTAACAAAGCTTCATATTGCTTGTATGGGTATTGAAAAAATTATTCCAAAAGTTGGACATTTAGGAGTCTTTATAAGGATGTTAGCAAGAAGTGCGACCGGTCAAAGTATAACAACTTATACTTCACACTATACTAAACCCGCAAAAGATACGCAAATACATATAGTCATAGTAGATAATGGAAGAAGTAAAATATTATCCCAAAAAGATTTTGTAAAATCATTACAGTGTATAAGATGTGGAGCTTGTATGAATACCTGCCCGATATACAGAAGAAGTGGCGGACATAGTTACTCTTATACGATCCCAGGACCCATAGGCTCACTCCTTGGCTCAAACAGGGATTTGAAATACAATGGCGACAGTGCTTTTGCATCCACACTTTGCGGCTCTTGTGTGGATATTTGTCCGGTAAAGATTGATATTACACATCAACTTTTATCTTACAGAAAAGATTTTGTAAAACAAGGATATTTAAGCTCTTCTAAAAAATATACTTTAAAAGTTGCTACATTTATTTTTTTATATCCTGTTTTGACAAAACTTGTATTTAAGACCGCAAAATTTTTTATGCCTTTAATTCCTAAAAAAATTTTATATTCAAAATATAATATTTGGGGAAGGGGGCGGGAAATGCCAACTTTAGCAAAAAAAAGTTTTAGCGATATTTATAAAAAGATGAAAAAATGAGTAAAAGCAGTATCTTAAATGCTATCAAAAATGCCAATACAAAAAAGGTAAAATTAAAAACTTTTGAGACAATTTTCACAACCTATGATGACAAGGAAAGTATTTTTAAAACAAATCTTAAAAAAGCCGGTGGTGAGGTTTTTGAAATTGAAAAAGAAGAGATAAACCAAAAGATAAATGAACTTTTTGGATCATCGAAAAAAATAGTATCTTTTGTTAAAGATTGTAAAATTAATACGATAGATAAAAATAGTCTTTATTCTCCAAAAGATTTAAAAAAAGCAGATATAGCAGTAGTAGAAGCAAGTTTTGGAGTTTGTGAAAATGGAGCACTCTGGTGTAATGGAAAAAGTGTTAAATTTAGATCAATTTATGTTATATGCGAAAATTTGATAATTTTATTAAATAAAAAAAATTTATTAAATAATATGAATGAAGCTTATAAAAAAGTTGATTTGAAAGAAAATAACTTTGGTATATTTATCTCAGGACCCTCAAAAACAGCAGATATTGAGCAAGCTTTGGTTGTCGGAGCTCATGGTGCAATTAAAACTTACATATTTTTATATTAGTATCTAAAAAGATTATCATACTTAAATATTTACCTTTATTTTATTGAAAAAAAGGCATAATCTAAAAGCATATACTTAAAAATAAATTATATTAAAAAGTTATTAAAATGTTTTTAGAGTATTATCATTTTAAAAGGAATATTCAAAATGGATTTGATATTTTTTATATATGGTCTTTCATTTTTTATGATGGGAGTCTTGATTCTTTATTCAATTCCAAAAGAAAGTAAATTTATATTTGCAGATAAAATCTGGATTTTGGGTATATTTGGAGTTATTCATGGTTTAAGCGAATGGATGGATTTGTATCGCTTTATTTATCCCGATTATCTTTTAAAATTAATCAAAATATTTTTTATGATTATTTCATATCTTTTTTTATTTGAGTTTTCAAGATATATAATTCAGCAAGTTCTATCTAAATCAAACAATAAATTAAAAATTGTTTTTAAAAGATATATCATATATCCAATCGCATTTTTATCAATATTTATCATTATAATAAATGATTTTACACCAAACGGTATATCAAATGCAGGGCGTTATGTATTTGGATTTTCTGGGTCATTTATCTTAGGTATAGGCTTATATTTTTATAGTAAAAAAATAGAGTTTTCAAAAGAGCAAAAATATTTACAAAGATATTTTAAAATTGCTGGTATATCAATGATATTTTATGCTTTTTTTGGAGGATTGATAGTCTCACCATCACAATTTTTTCCTGCTGATATAATAAATACCAAATGGTTTTTAAATATATTTGGTTTGCCGGTACAACTTTTTCGAGCTATATGTGCTATAACAATAGCAATCAGCAGTATAAAAATCTTACAGATTTTTCACCATGAAACAGAGGATAATATCTTTAAATTAGCTTTTTTTGATCAACTCACGACTCTTCCAAATAAACTTCTTTTTATAGATCGCTTAACAGAAGCTATAAAAAAATTTAAGCGATCCAAAAAGCCTTTTGTTATGATTTTTATAAATATTGATAATTTTAAATTTATAAATGAGGAAATAGGTTATTACAATGGCGATAAGATTCTTTACAAAGTAGCCAAAAGAGTAAAAACTTCTTTAAGAGAGCAAGATACTGTTGCAAGGTTTGGCGGCGATACATTTGCTTTGTTATTGATAGATACCGACAATGATGGTGCGGTAGTTTTAGGAAATAAACTGGTATATCTGTTTAATCAGCCATTTAAACTCAAAGAAGAAGCTATTAATATTACCGTTTCAATAGGCATGGCCCAATACCCATCTGATGGCACCAATCAGGACCAATTATTAAAAGCTGCTGATATTGCATTGTCAGAAGCAAAAAAATATCAGGGTGAAAATAATTTTTTATTTTTTAATAAAATTATGAAGAAGAGTATTGAGCATGAGATAGAGTTGGCACAAGCCTTGAGATATGCAATAAAGTTTGATGAATTGGAGCTTTATTTTCAGCCTCAGGTATCTTTGGATAAGAGAAAAGTTACAGGGGCAGAATCACTTTTAAGATGGAACTCAAAAAAATTCGGCAGAGTGTCTCCAGCAGAATTTATACCGATTGCAGAACGATACGGATATATATTTGAGATTGGTGAATGGGTTATAAAAAAAGCTGCAATGCAGATGAAAACTTGGATTGATGATGGTTTTGAACTTGATATTTTAGCAATAAATCTCTCTGCTGTTCAATTTAAACAGTATGATTTTGTTAATGTAGTGCAACAGATATTTAAAAAGTATAAAATACCTTTAAGTCATATTGAACTTGAAATAACAGAAGGGGTTTTGATGCAAGATACCAATATTGCTATTAGAATTTTAGATGATTTTCATAAATTGGGCATTAAAATATCTATTGATGATTTTGGAACAGGATACTCCTCCTTGGCATATTTAAAATATTTTAATATAGATAAATTAAAAATTGATCAATCTTTTGTGCGTGATTTAACAAAAAATAAAGAAGATAAGGCTATAATCAGAGCCATTATAGCCTTATCAAAATCATTGGATATAAATGTAATAGCAGAGGGAGCAGAAGATAAAGAACAGATAGAATTTCTGTATAAAAACGGTTGCAAAGAGATACAAGGATATTACTTTTCAAAGCCACTTCCTGCAACTGACTTTAAATCTTTTGTTGAAGATTTTAGTTTTCCCAACCTTCACCTAAATTAAATAGAGCTATAAGCTAAAATTGTAAAGAAATTGTAAAGAAATATAAATACAAAATTGATATTTTTGATATAAACTTTCATTAAATGAAAAAAAGGAGAGTTTATGCAAAAAACATATATTTGGCCAAAAATTACAAGAATTTCTCATATCCTTTTAATAGTTACTTTATTTCTTGCTTATGTTATTTCTGATGAAAAGAGTGTATTGAATTTTCATGTTGCTCTTGGAACAAGCTTGGGTATTTTATTTTTATTTAGAGTTATCTGGGGGTTTATAGGTCCTAAGTACTCAAAATTTAGTGATTTTACTTTTGATATAAATGAGTTAAAAGATTATACTTTAAATGTATTTGGTAAGAAAAAAGAATATTTAGGACACAATCCGGCATCAAGCTGGGCGATTATTGCTATGATAGTTTTAGCTTTTATATCTGTTATAACCGGTTTTTTAGCTTATGGTATACAAGATAATAAAGGAATTTTTGCATCATTTGGTACCCCTTTTTTAAAAAGTACCGGTATTTTTGGAGATATACACAGCTTTTTTGTGAATTTACTGGTATTTGTAGTGTTTGTCCATATAGCAGGAGTAATAATGGATAAAGTTTTTCACAAAGGCGATGCCCTTACATCTATGATTGACGGTTATAAAAAGGGAAAAGAAAAAAATATCAAGTTAAATATTATCCAAAAAGTTTTTTCTGTTGTTTGGATATTTTTTCCGATTTTTTTCATTGTTTATATATTGAGTGTACCTAATAATATATTTATAAAAAAAGCAAATTTAAAATCAAGTTATACAAAAAAAATATCAAAACTTGTTAATATAAGAGAAAAAAAGGTATTATCTAAAGATTTTATATCTTTGAAAAGGAGATTTCGAGAGTGAAAAAACATATAGTTTTGATTGAAGATGATTTGGACATGAAATCTTTATTGAGTGAATACCTTGTAAATTATAACTTTGAAGTAAGTGATTTTGATAAACCTATGCAAGGTTTGGAATTTATCAATCACAATAAATGTGATTTGGTTATTTTAGATTTAATGTTGCCTCAAATGGATGGTTTTGATGTATGTAAAAAAATAAGAGAAAATTCCAATATTCCTATCATTATATCCTCCGCTAGAGGCTATCTTGGAGATAAGGTGACAGGGTTTGAACTTGGAGCTGATGATTATCTTCCTAAACCTTATGAGCCTAAAGAGTTAATACTCAGGATAAATGCAATATTAAGAAGGATGACAAAAGAGAATAAAAAAATCGGTGATTTTGAAATCAATGAAGATAAAATGGAAATAAGTCTGGATAATTATTTGTTGGATTTTACAAAAGTAGAATATGAGATTTTACTTTTACTTTTAAAAAATAGTGATAAGGTATTATCAAGAGAATCAATTGCACAAAGCGTTAATTCATTAAATTATGATTCAAAAGAGAGGGTTATTGATATGCACATTAGTAATATAAGAAATAAAATAGGAGATACCCCTAAAAATCCAAAGTATATAAAATCAGTTTGGGGTGTCGGATATAAATTTATCGGCTAAAGAGGCAAAAGTGTCCGTATTTACAAAAGTTTCAATCCTTTTTATAATAAGTTTGTCCACAATGATATTTATAACAATTAAAACAAACTTGATAACTCAAGGAAAGATAGAATTAATTCAAAAACAAAGATATATACAAGCTTCTAAGGAATTGTTTAGATATTTAAGCCTTGGTGACAAGAAAATACTTAATGAAAAAATACATGAAATGGAATTCAAAAAAATATCCGATATTAAGAAATACTTAAGCAAAGCTACTGTCATATACAACTATAAATCCACTTTTGGAGATATTAAGATTTTAAAGAGAAAAGAAAAATATTTTTTATTTATGCAATATTTAAACGATAGAGTATTGATAAAAGATGCATCAGATAATGAAAATATAGAAGAACAAAGCCTCTTAAATTATTTGGTTTTGGGAGAAATACTCATTTTAATAGCTATATTTAGTATTATTATAAAGATTTTGTTACCACTTAAGAGTGTTTCGAGAAATTTGCAAAAAGTTGCAGATGGAGATTATTCTCAAAGAATAAATGTAAAAACCAAAGATGAGATAGGAACTCTTTGTCTAACATTTAATTTAATGGCATCAAATTTGGAAAAATTGATAAACTCAAGACAAAGACTTTTAAAAGATATTGGTCATGAGTTGAAGACTCCCATTTCAAAGTCAAAATTAGCATTGGAGTTTATTGATTCATCTAAATACAAAAATATACTGACAAAGGCGATAAATCAAATTGATATGATGACTAGTGAACTTTTGTATATGGAAAAACTAAATTCACATAATCCTTCTTTAAATACTACAACTTTTGAGGCAACAACTCTTCTGTCTGAGGCTTTGTCAAAAATGCTCATAGAAGACGAATCACTTGTAAAAGTAGATATAAAAGAGAATTTTAATATAAAAGGAGATTTAAATTATCTAAGTATTGCTCTAAAAAATTTAATAGATAATGCTTTAAAGTATTCTGCAAAAAAACCGATTTTTATCATGGTACAAAAGGATAAAATATTGGTACAAAGTTATGGCGAAAAACTTACAAAGCCACTTGAATACTATTGTGAGGAATTTACTCAAGATGATAGTTCAAGAGGAAGCAAAGGTTATGGGCTTGGTCTAAATATTGTAAAAACAATTCTTGATAATCATAATTTCAAATTAGATTACCACTACTATGCTTCCTCTAAAAATTCATTTGAAATACAGTTATAACCCAAGATATAACTGTCTGGGCCTTGCTATTTTTGTTTTTTTATCTTTTTTAAATTCTACCCATTGAGAAATCCATCCAACAGTTCTTCCTATCACAAATATAGCGGTAAACATATTTTTAGGAATCCCAAGAGCTGTTAAAATAACTCCCGAATAAAAATCAATATTTGGATAAAGGTTTCTTTTTATAAAATACTCATCATTTAAAGCTATATCTTCTATCTTATGAGCAATTTCTAGGAGCCTTGAGTCGAGATTTAATTCGTCTTTTAACTGATCTTGAAGTTTTTTTAGTATTCTTGCTCTTGGATCAAAGTTTTTATAAACTCTGTGTCCAAAACCCATAAGTCTAAAAGGATCATCTGGATCTTTTGCCTTTGCTATATATTTATCTACATTTTTAACATTACCAATAAGTTCAAGCTGAGCTATAACAGACTCGTTCGCCCCACCATGAGCTCTTCCCCATAAAGCATTTATACCAGCTGATATGGCACCGTAAGGATGAGCTCCGGTTGATGCAACCGTTCTTACTGTTGTTGTTGAAGCATTTTGCTCATGATCGGCATGTAAAGTAAAGATGGTATCAAGTGCTTTGACTTCTATATCACTAATCTTTGTATCTGCTTTTTCATTGATATTTCTATGCATTTTGCCACCTGGATATGCTCTTAGCATATATAAAAAGTTTTCTGTAAAGTATCTATCAATGTCTGGATAAATGATGGGAATACCAAGTCCTCTTCTGTAAGCTAAAGATGCTAAGGTAGGGATCTTTGCTATAATTCTTCCTGACATTTGGGCAAATTCAGATTCATTTGAAATATCGACATGGTCATAATAAAATGCAGAGAGTGCGCTTACAGCTGAAGAGAGCATTGCCATAGGATGTGCAGTTCTTGGAAAAGCGTTAAAAAGGCTTTGAAAGCCCTCATCAACAAATGCACGATGTCTTAATTCGTTATCAAATTCTATTGATTGCTCATGTGTAGGTAATTTGGAATTTAAAAGAAGATAACAGATATCAAGATATTTGTACTTTTCAGTCAATTCTTCTATTGGATAACCTTTGTATCTAAGCTCACCTTTTTCTCCATTTATAAATGTTATCTTTGAATTACAGCTTGCGGTTGAAGTAAAACCAGGGTCGTATGTAAACATCCCTGTATCTTTATAAAACGATCTGATATCCAGGACATTAGGACCTCTGGTGCCTTCTAAAACTGGGAATTCATAGACCTTGTCATCAATTTTTATTGTAGCAATTGATTTCATTTTATCTCCTTTTGTCATAAGGTAAAATTATATCATAATTATTTTTTCACTCCGTTTAAAATAGGTACAAAAAGACAATTATCGAGTTCATTTTTGATAATTTTATCATCCTTTTTTATAAATTTTGTAATTATATGTTTTTTGTCTTTTTCTATGGGAGCTACTAAAATACCACCATTTTTTAGTTGATTGAATATTTTCTTTGGTATTTCTTTGATTGAGGCGGAAAAGAGTATCCTGTCAAATGGGGCATAAGAACTCCAGCCATTTTGTCCATCATCACATCTTATATGAATATTGTTAATTTCCATCTTTTTAAATCTTATTTTTGCTTCTATTGATAACTTTTCAATTCTTTCAATCGTAAAAACTCTTCTTATTAATTTACTTAAAATTGCAGCTTGATACCCACTCCCGCACCCAATTTCCATAACAGAATCGACTTTATCGTTTATTTCTAAAAATTGTGTCATTTTTGCAACTGTTAAGGGCGAACTGATCCATTGACTTGAAGATAGAGGCAAGGCATCTAACTTATAAGCATAATGTTTAAATCCAACCGGAACAAAGGATTCTCTTTGTATTTGCGTAAAAACTTCAAAAATATGTTCTTCCAAAGGAAAGATTTTATCAATCTCTTCAGCCATTTTTTTGCATTTTTGAAACTGTATCTTTTTTTCTATCATTTTATTCCTATATCTATATATCTTCTCATTTTTTTTATCTCTTTTAAATTTATCTCTTTTAAAATTAAACTTTTTCTATCATTTTTATAGAATTTACCAAAAGGTGAAGAAAAAGAAGAATTTTTTGCCATATCTTCATTTGCACTGTTTGATACGATTACGAAGCACTGGTTTAGAAGCGATAAGGCATTGCTTAGGATTTGTAAATGTTTTTTTCTTGCTGTTGCCCATAAAGACGGTATTAAAACTATATCTGCACCTTGAATATGTTTCCAAAGCTCCACAAATCTAAGCTCAAAACATATAAGAATTGCATATTTTATACCATTTACTTTAAAAATTTTTATATCATTTTTTTTACCGGGGGTAAAATAACTATCCTCTTTGCCAAGTTTGAAAAGCTCATACTTGTCTCTTTGATATATAATTTTTTCATTTTGAATAAATTTTGCTCTGTTGTAAAAATTACCGTTTTCATACTCAATCATGCTTAAACAAAGAGTTTTGTTTTTTGTAAGTTTTAATAATTCTTTTTCTATCTTTCTGCTAAAATCGGCAGCTTTAAACATATTATCATAACAAAAATTACTAAGACAAAGCTCCGGAGCACAAATGATAGAATTCGTTGGAGCTTTTTTGACAAGAGATGAGAGTTTTTTAAAATTCTTTTCAAATGCAAAGTTATCATAAGAAAATTGTAAAGATACTAACTCTTTAAAAGTCGTCAAAAGTTAAACTTCCTTTTGAATAGTTTGCAACATTTCCCTCGAAAAAGTTAGTTTTTTGATTATTGAACTGGCTAAAATTATCTACCCATTTTATCGGATGTTTTGCATTGTACAGCTGCTTTAATCCAACCGCTTTTAGCCTTTCATTTGCCAAATACTTGATATATTCATCTATAATCTCATCCGTTAATCCCAAAATTTGACCGTTTGTTATGTATTGTCCCCAAGATACTTCAAGTTTTACAGCTTCTTCAAACATATGATAAACTTCATCAAGCAACTCTTTTGTAAAAAGTTCAGGCCTCTCTTTTTTGACGACATTTATCATGTTTTGAAATATCAAAAGATGAGTTACTTCATCCCTTTGGATAAATCTTATCATTTGAGCAGAACCAAGCATTTTGCCGCTTCTTGCCAATGTATAAAAAAAAGTAAAACCACTGTAAAAATATAATCCCTCTAAAATTTGATTGGCAAACATTGCTTTTACTATCTGGTTTTCCGTTGGATTTTCGGCCAACTTCTCATAAACACTTGCGATATAATCATTCTTGCCTTTTAGTTTTGCATCTTGCCTCCACATTTCATATATCTCATCTGTATTGCTTGAAATGCTATCCACCATAACAGCATAACTTTGTGAATGTAAAGCTTCCTCATAAGCCTGTCTAACAAGTATAAGGTTAATCTCTGGAGAAGTTATAAAGGGATTTACATTATCTATTAAGTTATTTGTTTGAAGTGAATCCATAAAAATAAGCTGAGACAAAGCTTTGTCATAAGAGACCTTTTCTTGGTCTGTGAGTTGTTTATAATCCCTGACATCAGTAGTCATGTCAACTTCTTTTGGAAACCAGGTATTATTTAGCATCATATCCCAAAGATTATAAGCCCATTGGTATTTTATCTTATTTAATTCAAATATTCCTGTAGGATTGCCGCCAAAGACCCTTCTTTCTCCTACACTCTCTTTTGAGTCTGGGTTGTATATCTTTTTTCTTTTAATCATATCCTTATCCTTTTATTTGAACCTTGTTTATTCCCTTTTGTATCTCTCCAATTATATAACCATCTGAATTTTCCAAAATTTTATCAACATTTTTCGGATTTGCTATGATAACCATACCAACTCCCATGTTGAAAGTTTGAAACATTTCCTTTTCTTCTACAAATTTTGACATATATTCAAAGATAGGGAGAGTTTTTATATCATTTTTTCTGATTATCGCTTGTAGATTTTTAGGTAAAGCTCTCGGTAAATTTTCTATTATACCGCCACCTGTTATATGGGCAAGTGAATTTATATAAGGTTTTAGTTTTGTAAAAGTTTTTACATATATCTTGGTAGGTTTTAAGAGCAGGTCAATGAGTTTTTCTCCGGCTATTTTATCATCAAATTTATGATTTAATTTTTCAAACAATAATTTTCTAACAAGTGAGTAACCGTTAGAATGAATACCTGAACTAGGTAGTGCTATCAACATATCACCCTCTTTGACTTTATTTACTCTGTCCAATTCGTCTTTCTCGGCAATTCCGACTGCAAAACCTGCTAAATCAAAATCATTTTTTGCATACATTCCAGGCATCTCAGCAGTTTCGCCGCCTATCAAAGCACATGTGCTTTGCAAACAACCCTCACTTATGCCTTTAACTACGGCAGTTGATTCGCTGGTTTTAAGTTTAGCTGTTGCATAATAGTCTAAAAAAAACATAGGTGTTGCAAAGTTGCATATAAGGTCATTTACACACATAGCAACCAAGTCAATTCCGACTGTATCAAACCTTTTGGCATCTATTGCAAGTTTGAGTTTTGTACCGACTCCGTCAGTCGCACCTAAAATAACCGGTTTTTTATATCCTGATGGTAGCTCGTAAGCTCCGGCAAAAGAGCCAATGCCACCTATGACATTTTTATCAAAAGTCGAAGTAACAAAAGGTTTTATCTCTTCAACAAATCTCGCACCTTCATCTATATCAACACCGGCATCTTTGTAACTTATTTTGCTCACTTATTAATCTCCATTACTTTTTCCAATCACAAGGAGGAAATATTTTTTTTAAAAACCATATAGAAGGACAGAAGTTTGTAAATGCCCACAAAAGAAGCATTAAAATAACAAAAATTTGTAAAATTACTGCTATTTGAAACATTTTGGTATCGCCATTGAACCCCAATGCAAAAAAAAGTAAAGTTATGCCAAGAACAACAGCCGTTAAGATTCTTTGTAATTTTTGGTAGCACATATCTTTTTCCTTTTTGAATATTGTCGTATTTTATCGATTATATGATAAAATATGGATAAAAGGAGAGTAATGGTTATAATTATTACCGGCGGTATCTGCACAGGAAAAAGTACAGTTTGCAAAATATTTGAAAAAAATGGCTATGAGATAATAGATGCTGATAAGATTACTCACAGGTTACTTGATGAAAACAAAGAATCTATCGGAAAATTATTTGGTAAAAAATATATTAAAAATAATAAAATAGACAGAAAAGGATTGGGGCAGTTAATTTTTTCTGATGCAGAGAAAAAAAAAGAGTTGGAAGATTTTTTGCACCCTAAAATAAGAAAAGAGATAAAAAAAGAGTCCAAGAAGTTACAAAGTATTCATAAAAAATATCTTATAGACATTCCTTTGTTTTTTGAAAGTAATAGCTATAAAGCAGATATGATTATAGTAGTTTACGCTCCTGAAAAGGTGCAATTAAACAGACTTATGAAAAGAGAGTGCATAAGAAAAGATGAAGCATTAAAGAGAATAATGTCCCAAATGGATATAGAAGAAAAAAGAAAATTAGCCGATTTGGTGATAGACAATTCAAAAGATTTAAATTTTTTACAAAATAATATAAAACTAATATTGCCAGATATAGGAGAAGATAATGCAAATTTCAAAATATAGTGCAAGTGGAAATGACTTTGTAATATTTCATACGTTTTTAGAAAAAAATAGAAGTAATTTAGCCAAAGAGTTGTGTCACAGACAAATCGGGGTTGGAGCAGACGGACTTATCGTGCTTTTGCCAAGCAATTCTTTTGAATATGATTTTAAGTGGCAATTTTACAATAGTGATGGCAGTGAGGCTGAAATGTGTGGCAATGGCAGCAGAGCAGCAGCTCATTATGCACTCAATAATGCCTTGGCTGAAGAAAATATGAAATTTTTAACTAAAGCAGGTATTATAGAAGCTACGGTTGAAAATGATACTGTTGAAGTCATGTTGACAGATTTGAAAATCATAGATAGTGATATCAATGATAAGGGTTATATTTGGGATTTTCTTGATACGGGAGTGCCTCATCTGGTGACTTTTGTTAAAGATTTAAATAGTTACTCAAAAGATTTGGCTAAAGAATTAAGACAAAAATATAATACCAATGTAAATTTTGCAATGGTAGAAAATCATCAAATTTTCGTAAGAACTTATGAAAGGGGAGTTGAGGACGAAACGCTGGCATGTGGTACGGGAATGGCAGCTTGTTTTTATATGGCAAGAGCTAAGAGTTATGTGGGAGATATAGCCAATGTATATCCAAAAAGTGGTGAAAGATTAACCCTATCTTATAAAAATAATAAAATTTATTTTAAAGGAAAAGTTGTAAAAGTTTTTGATATAATAAGAGATAAAATTTTATAACTGGAGAAAAAAAGTGAAAAGAATATTGATATCAATATTACTTTTATCATCGATATTATTTGCTGGAGGATTGCCTTCTTGGTATTATAAGATAAAAAATACCTCTTTGCAAAGAAATAAATTTGTAGAGATTATGCTACCAATGATAAAAAAAGCCAATAAAATAACACTAAAAAGAAGAGAGTTTGTGATCAACTTTTTTAATAAACTTGAAAAAAAAGGCTTTGGCGGTATTGATAAAAGTGATTTAAGAAGACTTGTTAGGATTTCAAAAATTTATAATATAAAAAATCTTTTCGATAAAGATGATTATCTTTTGAAGATTGATAAAGTTCCGGAATCTTTAGCATTGACTCAAGCTGCCATAGAGAGTGCATGGGGAAAGAGTAGATTTGCTATACAAGCTGACAATCTTTTTGGTCAGTGGACTTATGGAGCAAAAGGGATAATTCCTCAAGACAGAGCAGAAGGCAAAATCCATAAAATAAGAATTTTTAATTCTTTACAAGCTTCTGTTGACGCTTATGTAAATAATTTAAACAGCAATAGAGCTTATAAAAATTTTAGAATTCAAAGATATCAATCTAGAATTTTAGATGAAAAATTTAGTGGAGTAGATGCAGCACAAACTATGAAAAAATATTCTCAGCTTAGAGATAAATATGTACAAATGATTAGAAAATTTATGGTAAAACATAAATTTTTAAGATATGATACCGAAGAGGCAGACAAAGGTGAAGCACAATCTCTTTATGCTTTCAACTGAGGTAGGGCTTATATTCCTGCTTCTTTGATAGCCTCAGCTTGAAAATGAGTTATGAGAGGGTCTATTATCTCATCAAAAAGACCTCCTTGCATTATGGCGTCAAGTCTGTATAAGGTTAGTCCTATGCGGTGGTCTGTAATTCTGTTTTGTGGGTAATTATAAGTTCTTATCCTGCCACTTCTATCCCCTGTGCCTACTTGAGTTTTTCTATCTGCTCCCTCTTTTGCTGTTTGCTCTCTCATCTCAAGTTCATACAGTCTGGCTTTAAGAACTTTCATAGCTTTATCTTTATTTTTATGCTGAGACTTTTGATCTTGATTTGTTACTACTATGCCAGTTGGCAAATGGGTTATCCTGACGGCACTGTCAGTTGTATTGACCGATTGTCCGCCACAGCCGCTGCTTCTCATGACATCTATCTTTAAATCGTTTGAATTTATTTCTATCTCTATATCATCAACTTCGGGCATAATAGCTACTGTTATAGCTGAGGTGTGGACTCTTCCTTGTGATTCGGTTTCGGGTACCCTTTGGACTCTATGCGTACCGCCTTCATATTTTAGTCTGCTGTAAGCACCTTTTCCTTTTATGAGAGTTATCATCTCTTTAAAGCCACCGGCACTTCCTTCACTGCTTGAGATGATTTCTACACTCCAACCTCTGAGTTCTGCGTATCTAAGATAAGCTTTAAAAAGATCTTCCACAAAAAGTGCCGCTTCATCTCCACCGGTTCCAGCTCTAAGTTCAACATAAACATTTCTATCGTCATTTGGATCTTTTGGAAGAAGCAAAAGTCTTATTTCATCCTCGAGTTTTAACTTTTCAGGTTCCAGCTCTTTTAACTCTTCTTTGGCCAATTCACCAAGTTCATTATCATCAAGTAATTCTTTGTTTTCTTCTATGCTTTCACATGTTTGGATATATTTTTCAGTTTTTTCTTTTATGGGAGTTAAGTCTGACTGCTCTTTTGAAAGAGCAGTCATTTTTTTTATATCATTTGTTATCTCTTGCGAACTTAATAATTTTGTTATTTCATTGTATCTTTTAAGAAAAGGAGATAACTTTTCTTTTAGCATGATTTACAATATTCGCTTGGATTACGCAGCAGGTTTGTTTAGGGAATTAACCAAGTTATGAAGTCTGCTTACTTTTCTAGCAGCTGTATTCTTCTTTAAAATTCCTTTACTTACATATTTATGGATATTTTTATTGGCTTTTTTAAAAGCTTCAGTAGCTTCTTCAATATTTTCACTTGCTACTGCGGCTTCTACAGCTTTTGTTATATTTTTAATTCTAGTTTTATAGAACCTATTTCTCTCAGTTCTTTTTTTTGTTTGTCTGATTCTTTTTTCAGCAGACTTGTGATTTGCCATGAAACTTACCTTTATTAAAATTTTAGGAATGCATTATACAAAAAGTCAAATTAAAGACAACTTAAGGTTTTTTGATCTTATCTCTTGGAATAAATTTTAAAACAGTGGCATTTATACAAAATCTTTGCCTGCCTCCTGGAGCATCATCGAAAACATGTCCTAGATGAATCCCGCTTGTCTTGGCTATAACTTCCATTCTGTGCATTCCATAAGAGTTATCTTCTTTTTCTATAATTGCACCTTTTACTGCTTTGTAAAAGCTAAGCCATCCTGAGTGTGAATTAAACCTGTCTCTTGTGTCAAATAAAACTTCGCCTGAGAGTTTATCTACAAAGACGCCATCTGGAGTATTTTTAAATATATCATATTTTTTGCAAAACATACCGTCAGTCCCTTTGTTGAAAGCTACATTGTAAGCTTCACTGCCGACACCAAGTTCAAATTTGCCAAGAGCTTTGTAAAATTCTGTTTTATTCAAATACCCTCTGTGAGCAAAAACTTCCTTGCCATCTTTTATAAAGAGTATTGTGGGAGTAGCATTGAGTTTAGTTGTAATGTCGAAACCTTTTAACTTGTCACTATTTACAGTTCTAAGGGGAATGCTACCTTTGTAAGATGAAGTAACATCTTTTTTAAATTGTTCACAGTATGGACAAAACGGAGCATCTATAACAATTATCTCTTTACCACCAAGAGGCTTTATAAAACTCTGCTTATGAGGTGTTTCTTTTTTAAATTTTACACCTGTGGCATCATCGGGGCAGTATCCGTTTGGATTCTTTTTAAGATAGTTTTGGTGGTATTGCTCGGCATCGTAAAACTTGACAAGAGGTTTGATTTGTGTTGTGATTTTGCCATATCCTGCCGCGGACAATAATGCCTGATACTCTTTTTCAGTTTCCAAAGCTATCTTGTGTTGATTTTCATTTGTGTAAAATATGGCACTTCTGTAATTGTTGCCTATATCATTTCCCTGGCGATTTCCTTGAGTCGGGTCATGCATTTGCCAAAAACTTTTGATAAGCTCTTTTGCGGTAACTTTTGTATCATCAAATACAACTTTTACTGATTCTGCATAATTGACTATACCTTTTGGGGCATTGTTTCTATATTCTAAAACTTTATTATAGTCAGGATTAGGGTAATTTCCTCCAGCGTAACCGGCTTTTGTATCAAGCACGCCTGGAATTTGCTCAAAATGCTTTTCAACTCCCCAAAAACATCCTGCTGAGAAGACTATAGTCTGCTCTTTCGCTTGTAGTGACATAATGACTATCCCTAATATTAAAATTAATTTTTTCATCCTCTTTCCTTTTTGTATTTTATCTTGTTTTATATAAAAAACTGTTTTGATTTTATCACTACTTTGTAAAGTGTATGTGTAGCATTATCTTGACATAAATTTTTTAACCATGAAATAATGAAGAGGAAGCATGAGGATATTTTGTTTCACGCTTTTGAAATGACAAGATCAAGGGATTTTGGATCACTCCATTATCAATACAAATAGCACGCCTGATAGTCTCATTTTTTTGCCAATTGCCACGACCTTTTAGTACTGTTTGCATATAGGTAATCAAAGCAGCAGAAATAGACCTGGTTGCACTTTCCCAAAGGTAACTCGGGGTATGATCCACGGCGTAATAATCTATGGTTTTGTATTTAAACATCGGATGCTTAAATGTAGTTGGTTTTGCAAAAAAGAAGCCCATTCCCTCATCACAACTCACATCAATGATCAAACTATTTGGCTTTAGGCATGAACTCTCTTCTTCAAGTACATAGTTCATAGGATTTTGCGTTTTTTGCAAGGTTCCATTTACGATGATATCTGCTTCACTAATCAAATCAACAAGCGGTCTTATAGCTCCGTTGTGTTCTACTATCAACAAGCGTGCCTCATTTTTACCGCCTTCTATGATCTTAACATAGTGACAATCAAGAATTTCTTCACGCACCTCATGATCTGGTCTTTGGATGCAGATCGTGATATCTCTAAATCCATGTGCTTTTAGAGCATAAATTGCACCACGGCTGACTGCACCCAAACTAAAGATGATAGTCTTTCTCTGATTGCCGTAATGTCCATCTATCCCTTTAAGCTCTAAAGCATGAAGCACGGCACAATAACCTGCCATTTCGTTATTTTTATAAAAAGTATGGCGACCGATACAACCTTGGGGAGACCAAACAAACATATCCTCAAAAGCAATCAGTGTTAGCCTGCGATTGATTGCGGCTTGAGTAATATCTCGTTGTTGCACACAGTGTACATATCCCCACAATGTCCCACCTTCTTTAAGCTCCAATAGATCAGATAGTACAGGCTTTGTAATAAGAACATTGCCAATATCGGCGAATATCTCGTCTCTTGAGGCAATACCGCCACTTTGAGCTGCAATCTGGGCATCGCAGATACCAAATGGCTCTGCGTATCCTTCTTCAAAGATAAGCCCAGAGCGAATCTCTTTAGGCATGCGAGATAGATGCTCCGGATGGATCGGTAAACGCCTTTCATCCTCTTTTTTCGAAGTCCCAATGACCCCTATTTTGAATTTATTCATTTTATTTCCTTGTTTTTTTTATATGTAATTTTAAGTACAAATTTAGCTTAAGCCAATAGGGCTACTTTTTAGTTAATGAAAGACTTTGTGCTTGCAATATGTTATTTTATGTTTTTAGGAGATCGAAAAAACGATATTATAATACAGAGTAAGTATTTGGTATTGTATTCATTATAGCTAAATTTCCAATAATAGTGTAGGTATCACTAATATTTATAGATTAAAGTAGTTTCTTGGTGTATTTCTCAACACCCTATCTACGGTGTAAAAAACTTATCATCTTTATCATTTTATATTTTTTCTAATCTTTAAATTTAAAACCTTGTTGCTCAAAATATACTTTTATTTGCCTAAAATATATATTTTCATAGTATTTTGCAGTTTGCTCTTTATATGAAGCTAAATAATCCATGTGATTTTCATTCCTAAATTTTTTTAAATCTTTTTCGTATTGATCTACGCCTTCTTTTACTTTTTTATCATCATATACATCTTCAAAAACAAAACTTTCCATCGGAACTCTTGGTTTGAGTGGTGTTTCTTTAGCTTTTTTTGTTGCAACTCCAATGGTTGTGCCAACTATAGGAAAAGTTAAAGACGGAAGTTCTAAAAGTTTTATAAGCTCTCCTATATTTGCTCTTATGCCTCCTATCGCAGTTGTGCCGTATCCTAAGGCTTCGGCTGCAATTTGTAAGGAGCTTAGCATAATCCCCGCATCGACAACTCCTACGATAATACCTTCAGCTGATTGATGGATAACTTGCTTTTTGCCTATGCTAGAACATGCATAATTAGTTCTGTTGAAATCTATGACAAAAGTGACAAAAACATTTGCACTTTGAACCTGAGGTTGACCGCCGGATATCTTTGCTATTTGAGCAATTTTTTCTTTATTTCTTGTATAAATAAGTGAAATTTGTTGTCCATTAACTGAAGTAGGACATCTTTGTGCGCATTTAAAGATAGTTTGCAAGTCTTCATCGCTCACACTTTCTCCCGTAAAGTTTCTTATTGATTTTCTGGTTTCAAGTTGTTTTATTGTGATATTTTTCATTTTAACTCTCCTTTTTTGCTAATTATATCAGAAATTTATCGAGCATTAATTTTGTTAGATAATATGACATTATACCACCTTTTCATCACTTTGGATTATAAATTTTCGAATAAGCAAGATTTGAAATATCATTAAAGTACTATTGATTTATATTGCTTTAATCATAAATCAGATATGCTTTCATCTATGAAAGATGATTCTAGTTACATCTTTAGATTGCTTTGTATTGATAACTTCTTGTTGACAGTAAAATTCACCTAAAATTGACTTGTTATTAGATTTTCAACCACCTTAGAAATATGGTGTATTAAATAAAAAGGATTCTCAATGGCAGAATTATTAAATGGAACAGTTAAATGGTTTAACAGTGACAAAGGTTTCGGCTTTATCGAACAGGAAAATGGAGGCAAGGATGTATTTGTACATTTTCGTCAAATCAATAACGATGGCTATGACCGCGCTACACTAAATGAAGGTCAAAAAGTTACTTTTACGATTGGTGAAGGTCAAAAAGGCCCTCAAGCGGAAAATGTTACAGGCCTGTAGCCATTCTTTATGAGCAGATTTATTCTGCTCTGCACTCTTTACTTTAAACTCTCAAATTCAAACCCAATAATAATTTTTTACTTTTAAAATATTTTTTACAAAATAAAGGTAAAATATATATCATTTTGATAAAATATTAAAGGAGTTTTAAAATGCACATAACAAAAAGAGTAACTTTTATAGCAAAAAATGGAAGTGAGTCCAGACTAAAAGAGCTTTTAGAAGCTATGGTGATACCCTCAAAAGAAGAAAAAGGGTGTTTAAATTACAATATTTATCAATACAAAAGTAATCCAAGAAAATTTATGGCAGTAGAGACTTGGGAGAATGAAGAAGCACTAAACGGACACAAAAAATCTGCTCATTATGCAGTATATAAAAATGCATACGAACCATATACTGAAGATAAATATACTAATGAGCTGGATTATTTGGTAAAAATATGAACAATATCTTATACAAAGATGATTTGGATATTAGAGTTTATACTTCCAATCTTTTAGGAAGCGACGACACACTTGTACTTCACGGTGGAGGCAATACTTCTTTGAAAAAAGATGGCATACTCTATGTCAAAGGAAGTGGCTGGGATCTTTCTTCCATAAAAAGAGAAGGGTTTGCTCCTGTGAAACTTCAGTCTTTAAAAGAGTTGGCAAAACTTAAGAGTCTTAATGATAGCGATATGTTAAGGCTGCAAAGAGAGGCTATGACAGATAAAACTGCTCCAAATCCTTCAGTCGAAGCGATACTGCATGCTATCATCCCTTATAAATTTGTAGATCATACTCACGCTGATGCTATTGTTACTATATCAAACTCTTTAAAAGGTGAAGAACTTATAAAAAAGCTTTTTCCAAATTTTTTGATAGTTCCTTATGTGATGCCCGGATTTGTTTTGGCAAAGAAAGTTTATGAGATGAGTAAAGATTTAGACTGGGATAAAACAGAAGGTATCATACTTCACCATCATGGTATTTTTACATTTGATGATGATGCTAAAAAATCATACAATAAAATGATAAAAGCAGTAAAAAAGGCGGAAGATTTTTTGGATAAAAATGCAAAAATCAAGCTGCCTGAGATAAAACCCATAGATTTTGATATCAATACATTACAAGAAATTATCTCAAAAGAAAAAGGCTGCGAGGTGAGAGTAAAAGCAGACCAAAGCAAAGAGGCTTTGTTTTATTCTACTTTGGAAGAAGAGAAGCTAAGAAGAGGAGTTTTAACTCCAGAGCATATTATAAGAACAAAAAGAGAACCATTGATATTGAAAAAAAATGATGATATACAAAAAAAGATTGATTCTTATAAAAAAGAGTATCAAGACTACTTCAACAGATTTAAAAAAGATGAAATTATGCTAAATCCTGCACCTAATTATACTGTGATAGAGGGCTTTGGGATAGTAACCTTTGGTAAAAATGAAAAAGAGGCAGATATAATAAAGGATATTATATCTCATACTGTTAAAGCGGTTTTAAGGGCTGATAGGCTTGGAGGCTACAAAAGCATTTCATTAAAAAACAGCTTTGAGATGGAGTACTGGGAGCTTGAGCAGGCAAAGCTTAAAAGAAAGTAAAAATGCAGAGGTTTTATAATATAAAAAAGATAAGAATATATCTTATTGCTAAGATTAGGAGTTTAGTTTGATTAATAAATGTTTATTTCCGGCTGCAGGCTATGGAACAAGGTTTTTACCGGCAACAAAAGCAATGCCAAAAGAGATGCTTCCGATTTTGACGAAACCACTTATCCAATATGGTGTAGAAGAAGCCATGGGAGCTGGCTGTAATGTTATGGCAATAATAACAGGAAGAGGAAAAAGAGCGATAACTGATCATTTTGATATCTCTTATGAGTTGGAACATCAAATAAAAGGAACTTCAAAAGATTCTCTTTTAAATGGCATTAGAAATATTATAAATAAATGCACATTTACATATACTAGACAAAATGAGATGAATGGTCTTGGAGATGCTATATACAAAGGCAAAGTGTTAGTTGGAGAGAAATACCCTTTTGCGGTTATATTGGCAGATGATCTTTGCATAAATCCAGATGGAGACGGTATCTTAACCCAGATGATAAAGTTATATGATAAATATAAATGTTGTATCGTGGCAATAATGGAAGTTCCAAATGAAGATGTACATAAATATGGTGTCATAGAGGGAAAAGAGCTTGAGAATGATATTTATATGGTTTCAAATATGGTGGAAAAACCAGATGTTCACAATGCCCCTAGTAATATGGCAGTTATCGGTAGATATATTTTAACTCCGGATATTTTTCCACTCATAAAATCAACAAAAGCAGGTAAAAATGCAGAAGTTCAAATCACTGATGCTCTTTGTAAAATGGCTGAAAAAGGTATGGTTATAGCATATAAATTTAAAGGAATGAGGTTTGATTGTGGCAGTATTGATGGTTTTGTCGAGGCTACAAATTATTTTTATAATTTAACAAATTCCAAATAATAAGATATATAACTGTAAAATGCAGATAGATGATATAAAGCTTTTATAAGGAGATACTCATGAAGTATTTAATGGCTATAGATGCAGGGACAGGGAGCATAAGGGTTGTTTTGTTTGATTTGGCGGGTAAACAGGTAGCATTTTCAAGTAGAGAATGGACCCACCTAAGCGAGGAGGGTATTTCATCAAGCATGAGGTTTGACTGTGATGCAAACTGGAAGCTAACCATCTCTTGTATAAAAGATATCACTTCAAAGATTGATCCTAAAGATATCATATCTCTTAGCTCTACAAGTATGAGAGAAGGTATCGTTTTGTATGACAAAGATGGCAAAGAGTTATGGGCGGTTGCAAATGTAGATGCAAGAGCCGGTGAAGAAGTAAAATATTTAAAAGAGCATTTTAATGGAATTGAAGAGCAATTTTATAAGATTTCCGGACAGACTTTTGCTCTTGGGGCATTGCCGAGACTCTTATGGCTTAAAAATCATAAAAAAGATATTTATGATAAAGTTGCTAAGATAACCATGATAAATGATTGGATACTTTACAAATTGAGTGGAGTTTTCTCAAGTGAGCCGAGCAATGCCGGAACCAGCGGGATCTTTTCTCTTAAAAAAAGAGATTGGGTGAGCAGTATGGCCAAAGAGACTGGGCTTAAAAATGACATTTTTCCGCCTTGTTTTGAGCCCGGAACTGTTTTGGGGAAAGTAAGCAAACTTGTCTCTAAAGAGTGCGGGCTTTCAACTTTTACAAAAGTAGTCGTAGGCGGAGGAGATGTGCAGCTTGGATCTGCGGGTCTTGGAGTGGTAGAAATGGGCGATGTAGCAGTGCTTGGAGGGAGTTTTTGGCAACAAATTGTCAATATCCGTGATGCTTTACCGCCAAAGGATATGAGCATAAGAGTAAATCCTCATGTGATAAAAGGACTTTCTCAGGCTGAAGGAATAACATTTTTCAGTGGGCTTATAATGAGGTGGTTTAGAGATGCTTTTTGTGATAAAGAAAAAGAGGAAGCGATAAAAAGGGGTATTGATGCTTATGCTGTATTGGAGGAAAAGGCAAAGAGTGTACCAGTTGGCTCAAATGGGATAATACCTATATTTTCAGATGTCATGAATTATAGCAAATGGTATCACGCAAGCCCAAGCTTTTTAAATCTCAGCATAGATCCATCTGTTTGCAATAAGGCATCAATGTTTAGAAGTCTTGAAGAAAATGCGGCCATAGTTTCAAGTTTAAATCTTGAAAAAATAAAAGAGTTTACAGGAGTTGATTTTAAAAGGATAATTTTTGCAGGAGGCGCCGGCAAAGGAGAACTTTGGTCACAAATACTCTCAGATGTAACTGGTTGTGAAGTTGTTGTGCCAAAAGTCAAAGAAGCTACTGCTTTAGGTGCTGCTATGGCTGCTGGTGTAGGAGCAGGAGTATATAAGGATTTAAAAACAGCAGCAAAAGAGATAGTAGTTTGGGAGAAAACTTTCAAGCCAAATTTGGAAAATAAAAAGATATATGATGATATAAAACAAAATTGGCAAAAGATATATAAAAAAGAGTTAAAGCTGGTGGATGAAGGTTTGACTAAATCGATGTGGAAAGCACCCGGAATAGAAAATAAAAAGACCACTATATAACCAAAAAGACCCTCCTGTTTTTCATGAATCAAAAAAACAAATAAATGGGGATAGGTGATAGTGATAGTACTTTAGGCTATCACTATCACCTATCTCTTAAGAGTTAGAAATGGAGTAAATCATGAAAACTGATTTGATAGATTGGGAAATACTTAGAAAAGAGATTCCTGCTTGTGAAATGTATACTTACCTGAATAATGCCGGACGGGGACCGGTGTCAAAAAATGCATCTATTGGGGGGATATCTTATTACGAAGAAGCACTAAAATACGGCAATGCGCATTGGGACAAATGGGCGGAAAAATCTGTGAAAATCCGTGAAAATGTTGCAAAACTAATCGGTGCAAATTCATGTGAAATAGCATTTCTGCCCAACTCATCGCTTGGTATGAATTATATAGCAAAAATACTTGATAATACCGGTGAAGTTCTTATGAGTAGCGGTGAGTTTCCATCATGTTCACTGCCTTGGATACAGTGTGGCTATAAAGTAAATTTTATAAATCCGCAGAAAAATGGTAAAATTTCAATAGATCAGTTTGCTTCAAATATCACACCTTCAGTTAAAATCATCGTTGTAAGTCATGTTCAATTTGCGACAGGATTTCGCCAAAACCTAGAGGAATTAGGAACTCTTTGTAAAAATTCCGGGATTCATTTGGTGGTAGATGCGAGTCAATCTGCCGGAGCATTTCCTATAAATGTATATTCTAGCAATATTGGTTTTTTGGTATTTACTGGATACAAATGGATTAATGCAGGATGTGGCATATCCACTTTGTTTATCAATAAAAAATTTCATGATTCAGCTAACTTTCCTGTAGTTGGCTGGCGAAGTGCAAAACAGCCATACGAGTTGATAAACGATAGATTAGATCTAGTTAACAATGCAAGTGCATTGGAGTTAGGGCACCCACAATTCCCAAATATCCTTGCCCTTGGTGGTGCAATAGAAACCCTTCAAAAAATCGGCATAGACAACATTGCTAAAAGAATCCATCACTTGACGGACTATCTTCATAAACAATTAAATAATCATAAAATCAAGATAATTTCTCCACTTAAACAAGATGAAAGGTCAGGCATAACATCTTTAGAGATGCCAAATGCAAGTGATGTTGTAAAAGAGCTAAGAAAAAATGATATTATCGTTGCAAAAAGAGGCGAAGGTATTCGTATTTCTCTACATTATTACAATAATCAAAATGATATAGATAGGTTTATAGAAATTTTAAAAACTCAAAAATTTATACTATCACCAGACCCTTAAGCCTTTCTTCTCTATCTATTCTCCTTGATATTCTAGACGCACCAACAAATGGGGATAGTGCGCTCTATCATCAGTCCCCATAAGCTTTAAAAAATTATCATCCCTACTGTAAGTAATAACAATCCTGCCATTGTGATATTAAATATTCGTACTTGTATAGGGTACATAAGAAGTCTCTTGATTTGCTTGCCGATTAAAGCCCACATAAGTATAGCAATAAAAATACTAAGCATTGAGAGTGCGACAGCGACCATTAGACTTATCCAGTAGTGCTTAGGGATTATATAAACATTGATCGTTGTTAGTGCTCCTATCCAAGCTTTAGGATTGATCCATTGAAATGCAACTGACTGCCAAAAATTAATCGGCGAAATATTATCCTGCGATAAGATCTCTTCATTAGTAGGTGTAGCGGCAATTTGCCATGCAAGATAAACGACATAGATGATACTAATATATTTTAATATCAAAAAAAGAGTAATGTACCTATCCATCAATGGGCGAAGCACCAATCCTATAAGCAAAAGCATTACAGGAAAACCAACTAATACTCCAAATAGATGAGGAAGTACTTTGTAATATCTATGGTTAAAACCGATACTCATAGCAATGATATTGTTTGGACCAGGTGTCAATCCTATTATGGCAATAAATAGTGAAATTGCGATAAGCCAATTCCAATCCACAAAAATTCCTTTTTTAAACGATATTATAGCTTGTTTTGCAAAATTCCGCACAATATAAAATATGGTACAATATCACCAGCCTCCCCTCAAAGCCAAAGGAGAATAATGACGAATAAGCATTATGAGAGTATTGCAGAAGATTTTAATAAGGTATGGAGATTTTCAGATGAATATAAAATATGGGCTGTTGATAAAATAGGATATTATCTGGATTTAAAGAACAGTGATGTTTTTGTAGATATAGGTGGGGGTACAGGAACATTTACTAACATGATTGACAACAAATTTGAATTAAAAAAATCTTACTGTGTAGAGCCTGAATCTAAAATGTGTAAACTTGCAAAAGAATATTCTAACTTTGAAATAATTTGTTCAGATGTATTTGGATTTTTAGATAACTTGCAGTTTGCATACAATAAAATATTATTTAAAGAGGTCATACATCATATTAAAGATAGAAAAAAGTTATGGCACAATATTTACCATACAATAGAAGATAATGGTAGAATTTTAATATATACAAGACCAAGAAATAACAAATTTCCTTTGTTCCAAAAAGCCAAAAAAGAATTTTATAAAAATCAACCACTATACTCTGAGATGGTTTTAGAATTGGAAAAAAGTAAATTTAAGACCAGTGTTTCACTTGAAAGTTTCACATTCAAATTACCAAAAGATGAATGGTATAGTATGCTTAAGTCAAGATTCATGTCCGATTTAAGTGTTTTTACAGATGATGAAATAATTCAAGGTATTGATGAATTGGAAAAAGAAAATACATCAAATCAATTTATTATAGAAGATGAAATAGTATTTATCACAGCTTATAAATAAGTCTTTCCAAAATCATCAATAAAATTTTCTATGAGTCTATCCAATCCTTTGCTTCTTGAAGCTGATTGTAGTTAAAATTTTTAATTTCTGCATTTACAAAATGGCTTCCGATTTTTTCTCCCAAGTCTCCGACAAAAGAGTCAGTTACAAAGGCTAGTTTTTTTATATGTTTGTGATGTTCCTTTATGAATTCCATATGAGTTATAAACGCCCCAAATGATTTCCATCCAGGAAAATCTTTTGTATAGATGATAATACCATTTAATTTTCCATTTTCTTCAATAAACGGATCTATAAGTTCTTTTGCTTCTATAAAGTCATCCTTGCTCAAAGCTCCAAGTGGCTCAAAAATCACTGTTTTTGTTTTTCTGTCAAATGATATGTTTAAATTTGGATGAAGTACATTTTTCTTTAAAAGCCAAGCTTTAGCTTTTTCTATATCTTTATTGCTAAAAGTTTTAATTTCTCCTGGAATTGTAAAAGAAAAGCCTTTTGCAGCATCTATAATCCAGCTTATATCGCTAACTACAGCTATCTTTCCCCAAGCGGAGTAAAACATAAAACCAGTTTTTACATCATCTTTTAAAGCTGAAAAATCATAAGAATCAAAATCCTTGCCCACTTGATATAATACTTTGAGTTTACCATTTTCTTTGAATTTTGACTGCAATGCAGGAATAAGCGTCTTCTCATAATCTTCATCAACAACTTTACCACTGAGTTTAAAACCTATGGCACCATTTCCGATATCGTTAATAATCTGGATCATTTTACTACTCCTTCCATATCTGATTTGCATACATGATAGCACAAAAACAAAGAGGAAATCCATGGCCTTGTATTGGGCATAATCTTTATTCCCAATACCTGACCCACTCGCCGTCAGGCTATATCTCTTGTTGTCTCTTTGTTTTAGATATACTTGAGGATATTTTTGTTACAATCGTTTTCATAAAGGCTGAGTTTTATAAGGATTTAGCAGATATAGACAGGGGTTTTGTTATAAAAAATAGGAATAAAAATGCAACTATACAACCATCAATTTAAATCAAAAGAAGATTTGGAGCAGTTCATAGATAAGTATATTTATCAAGCTAAGTCTGTTTTAGTTCAAGTTTTTTGTGGTGATTTGAATACTCGAAATATCCAAAATGTCTTAGATATTTTAAAAGAAAAGTTGTCAAATGCTAAAGTTATAGGCTCTTCAACAACTGGTGAAATCATTGGGGGACATATATATGAAGATACTATTTCCCTATCTTTTTCTATTTTTAAAAAAACAGATATCCGCATAGCTTATTATCATAAAGCAGATTATGAAACGGGAAAAGATATAGCAAATAATTTTCTAGTTCCAAATACAAAGGCAATCATAGCTTTTAGTGAAACACTCAAACAAGATTCGGAGCTTTTTTTAGAGGGGTTTTGCTCAATTAACGATATCATACCGATAGCAGGTGGAAATGCTGGCGATAACTATAGGTTTAAAGAGACATTTGTCATCTTTGAAGATAAGATTTGCTTTGGTGGCTTGGTAGTTTGTGCATTAGATAGCGATGTATTAAATGCTCATACAAACTATTCGCTAGAGTGGAATACTATCGGCAGTGACATGACAATCACAAAGGCAGATGCAAATACAATTTATGAGATAGATTATATGCCAGTAGAAGAGGTGTATAGATACTATTTAGGTGATGAAATCACAGATAACTTTCCATCTAGCGTGATAGAGTTTCCTTTGGTTAAAGTTGAAGATGGCGTACAAGTAGCTAGGTCAGTTGTAACTAAAAATGAAAAAAATGGGTATATCTATGCAGGACATTTTAAAAACGGTGATAAAGTAAAGTTTGCCATAGGCAATATAGAGAGTATCCTCTCCAAATCAAACAATTTACACAACAACATCGCAAAAAATCCTATCGAAGCTACTTTTATATACTCTTGTTCTGTTAGAAAAATGTTTATAGGAGAGCAGTTAAATTATGAGTTTGGATTGATAGAGCAGATGGCACCAACAGCAGGATTTTTTACATATGGTGAATTTTACCATGGCAAGACAAAAAATCAACTCCTAAATATAACCACTACAACTTTGAGCCTATCTGAGTCAAATAAAGTTAAACGAAAAAAGATGTTGCCTCCTAAAAAGCACGATCGTACTATGTTAAATTCATTGGTAAATTTAGTAAATATATCCAACAAAAGACTAAATCAGTATAAAGATCTACTGGATATAAATTCGATTGTGTCAAAAGCTGATATAAAAGGAAATATAACTTATGTAAATGACAAGTTTTGTAAAATATCCGGATACACAAAAGAGGAGCTTATAGGTCAAAACCATAGTATTGTAAAACATCCAAATATGGATAAGGCAATATATAGAGATATGTGGAAGACGATAAGAGCTAAAAAAGTGTGGAAAGGCACCATCTTAAATCGTGCAAAAGATGGTAGTGACTACTATGTGAAGGGCATTATCATGCCAATTTTAGATGACCATGGCGAAGTGATGGAGTATATCTCAGCAAGAACTGATGTGAGTGAGCTTGTCAGAAAAGATAAAATCATAAAAGAGCAATATAAAGATACTCTGACAGGGCTTCAAAATAGAAATTCACTAAACCACAAACTTAGTATCAAAATAGATGAAAAAGCATCTTTGATACTCATAAATATAGATAGATTTTCAGATATAAATGACTACTTTGGTTATGAACAAGGTGACTTGGTTTTGAAAAAATTCGCATCATATATGCAAACAAAAGATATAGAAGCTTTTAGGATAAGTGGTGATGAATTTGCGATACTTTGTGAACACAGCTTGGATACAAAGACAAGAAATAGCATAATAAAAATGGTGATAGAATTAGAGAGTCATGAGTATCTATTTTCTGAAAACAATATATCTATATTTGTATCTTGTGGAGTTGCATACGGAAACAGACTTGAAATATACAAGCAGGCTCATATTGCTCTGAAAGAGTCAAAATCATCTAAAAAACAGATAGTTTTCTATAACGACAATCAAAGCTTAGAAAGACAGATAGAGGATAATATAAAGGTAATTACAAGCATAAAACAAGGTATAAAAGAGGATAGATTTGTACCTTTTTTTCAAGGAATTGTAGATAATAAAACTAAAAAAATCATAAAATATGAGTGTTTGATTCGCTTGAAACAAAAAGATGGCAAGATAGTAACTCCATTTTTCTTCTTAGAGCATGCAAAAAAAGCAAAACTCTATACAAAGCTTACAAAAATTATGATAGCAAAATCATTTCAAAAATTCGAAAAAGAGGATTGCGAGTTTTCGATAAATCTCTCTTTGCAAGATATCTTATCACATAAAGTTGTAAGTGTCTTAATAGAGTATCTTGAAAAATATAAGTGTGGGAGCAGAGTGATACTCGAGATAGTGGAATCTGAAGGTATTGAGGATTTTGATGAGTTGTTGGTTTTTATAAAACAGGTAAAGAGATATGGATGCAAGATAGCAATCGATGATTTTGGAACGGGGTACTCTAATTTTGTTTATTTGGCTAAATTAAATGCAGATTTTGTCAAGATAGATGGCTCACTAATCAAAGATATCAACAAAAACGAATCGCAACTTGCAACTGTTGAGAGTATTTTACACTTTACCAAAAAGATGAATATAAAGACTATAGCAGAGTTTGTAGAGGATAAAGATATATTTGATATTTTATGTGATTTAGGTGTCGATTTTTCACAAGGGTATCTATTTTCAAAGCCTTGTGAAGAGCTGTAAAACTTTTTAGTAATTCTTAAATATAAATGATAATAGCTTATACTGTAGCATCAGCTATATATAAACGGGGTCTGGAGGAATTTGTACCAATGAGTTTGGAGGTTATGATTTTCAGCGGTGTTTTAGTAGGCTAAATATATGGTAGACAATATCAATAAAAGGAATAATAAAAAATATGTTACCAATAAGTGAAATTTTTTACTCTTTGCAAGGAGAGGGTAAATATTGCGGAGCTCCTTCAATATTTGTAAGAGTTGGAGGATGTAATCTTAGGTGCAAATTTAACAATAAAAGATGTGATAGTTATTTTGCAGTTGAGAGTTATTATAAAAATAGTTGGAAAAAAACTTCCATGGATAAAATAAAAAAAGAGATTAGAAAATATAAAAAATATCATCCCTCACTTGTTTTAACAGGTGGTGAGCCTATGCTTTATTATAAAAATTTGTATGAATTGATTAAATGGTTTGATGGAGATATTACGATAGAAACAAATGCTACGGTGGATGTAGATTTTGAAAAATATCCTGATTTTAAAAATGTAATTTTTGCTATGAGCGTAAAGCTATCAAACTCAAAAGTGCCTTATCACAAACGAATAAAAAAAGATGTTATCAAAAAATATGTGAAATATGCGAAAAAATCTTTTTTTAAATTTGTTGTTGATAAAAAAACAGATAATAAAGAGATAAAAAAGATAACAAAAAATATTAATTTGCCTATATACTGTATGCCTCTTGGAGAAAATGAAAAAGAGTTGAAAAAAAATGCCAAATATGTTTTCTCTTTTTGTATGAAAAATGGCTATAATTACTCAGATAGAATTCATATTAGAATTTTTGATGATAAAAGAGGGGTTTGAATGATTATCAGAAAAGAATACAATTTTGAAAATGCTCATATAGTAAGAGAATGTTCTACTTTGAGATGTAGTCAAAATATACATGGTCATAGTTATAGAGTTGAGATTAAGATAGAATCAAACTTTTTGGATAATGCCGGAATGGTGCTTGATTTTGGTTTGATAAAAATATCTATAAAAGATATCATAGAAAGTTTTGACCATAGTATTACTTTATGGAGCAAAGATGATCAAGAATATATAAAATTTGCAAAAAAATTTAATCAAAGATATGTAGTTTTGCCTGTAAATCCCAGTGTAGAGCAATTTTGTAGAGTTTTTTTTCTCGCAGTTGATCGTATTTTAGAACAAACAAAGTTTATAAATGGAGAAAAAAATGTTAAACTTCACTCTATCATAGTCCACGAAACTGCTACAGGATATGCTGAATGTTTTAGAGAAGATGCTTATAATTTTAAAAATATGGGTGAAATTGATTTAAAAGATATAGAGTTTTCAAATGCTATCAAAAATGATTGGAAAGATAAAAATCTTTGGAGAAAAATCTTGAATAATGGGATTTTTATAAATCCAAAATCAGTATAAGAAAAAATTATAAGGGTCAGGTGATAGTAATAGTATAAAATACTGTTACCTGACCACAAAAGCCTAAGTGGGTTTTCCTCCTACTGACTCTTCTTTTCTCTTAGGAGTTGATTTAGTATCTTAAAGAGCTCGCTGGAGTTTTTCTCCCAATCTTTGGCAAGAGTTAAAATCTCATCAGCTTTTTCTATGGTTTGATTTGTTTTTATATATTTAAGCATCTCTTTTATGATATGGTGTACATTTTTGTGTGGATTGGCAATAGTTGGGTAAGAAGGAAGTTTTCCATACTCTTTTACTATCTCACTACTAGTATACCATTTTCCAAATCTACAACTGTTTTCATCATCAAACTGAGTGTTACCGTTTTCTTTATATATGGCTTGGTAACCTTTTGATTTAAATATCATATGATCTATTTTTACAAGCGTCAAATAAAGCTCATTTGCTATATCTTCATTTTTCTTTTTGGTTATTCTTGAGCTTTCTATGAGACTATCCAAGGTGTGTGTAAATTCATTTAATTTTTCAGTTGATTCAGTTGTGATATGCTCGGTCTTTTCATTGCTTTCAAGCATTTCGTTGGAGTTTTGTTTGAGTATATTGATGTTGGCTTCAACTTCTCCTGTCGCTTTTTGGGTTCTCTCAGCCAGTTTTCTTACCTCATCGGCAACTACTGCAAAGCCTCTTCCATGTTCTCCTGCTCTTGCTGCTTCGATGGCAGCATTTAGAGCTAAAAGATTAGTTTGGTCTGATATATCTTTGATAAGAGATATTACATTGCTTATCTCTTCAACATTTTGATTTACCTGTTCTGAGCTCTCTTTTGCTCCATGCATCATTTCTGCTATAGTATTTATATTTTCTACTATATCATTGACACTTGTTTGTACATCACTTACAGTCTTTTCAGCCTCTTCATTTATACTGTTTATCTCATTTATGCTCTCTATATTGCCTGTAAGTGAATCTTGAAGATCTGAGGCGTCATGAGTAGAGCCATCTATAAGAGTATCCGCCAAAGAGGTAAAGAGTTTGCTTTTTTCAAGATTTGCTCTTGCCTCTTTTTCTGCTGCACTTGCTATCTTGGCTTCCTTTTCAGCCTCGTTTGCTATCTCTTCAACTTTTTCAATAAATTGATTAAAATTATGTATAGCTTTTCCTATCTCATCATTTGATTTTATGTCAATTCTCATAGAAAGATCTGCATCTCCCTCGGCTAACTCTTGACTTACTTTTGCCAAGTTATTGATAGGCTTGATTACAATCTTGTTCAATGTAAAGAGTATGATTAAAAGAATAAGAAGATCAAGTATGCCTATGAGCATGATTTGCTCTTTTAGTTTTGAAATATTTTTATCGATAAGTTTATTGATATATTTACTTTTGATCCCCATTAAAGCATAGCCTATAGTTTTTCCATCAAACCTTTTTAGTGGGTATGCTTTTGTAAAATATCGGCTATCTATTACATATTTATCATTGATAGCTTTGCTAAGACTGAAACTATTTGATAAAATATAGTCTAAAAATGCTTTATCTATATGCTTTGTACTTGATAGCGGATAACCCTCTTTTTTATATTTTATCTTTTTCACCATAGATGCAAAATTTTTATCTAAAAAATATAAAAAATCTACCTTGTTTTTTTTCAATGCTTTTCCAAAGTTATTTATACCTCCACTAAAATCAAGCAAAGCTATAAGTTTTCCATTATTGTTTATAGGAAAAATACTTCTTAGTCTTAATCCTTTTGGAGATTCTTCAAAAGTAGTAATAGGCTTTTTTGTTTGCAAAACCTGCTTGTAAGATTTAAGCTCAACTTTCTCCCCAAAGCTATCAGGCTTCCAAGACTTTATGATAGATTTTAAATCTTTTGAAATTATTTGTACATTTACTTTCTTAAAAGGAGTATTTTTTTTGTAAAGCTTACCGATGCCTGCCAAAAGAGTCTTTAGAGACTCTCTGTTATTATTTAAAATATCATCTTTTAGTTGATTATTTCTAGCCAAAAGCATTGCATTTGTCATCCAAACATTCTTTTTTGATGCAATTTGTCCATCTAACATCATAACTTTCAGATCTCTTGCTTTGCTAGTATATATTTCTTCTTTTAGATTATTTATACCAATAAATTCTCTAAAAGCAAATACTAAAAAACCAAGTAGTATAACTGCTATGATAGGTATCTGCATTTTTTTATTAATAGATAGATTTTTGTACATTTTTACCCTTTTTTATTTACTATTTAGTTTATCTTTGCTTTTTATATTTACTGTAACCATATTTTTCAAATATACCGATACCTTTTTTTGAACTAAGAAATTTTAAAAAATCCATAGCCGAATGGTTTAAGTTTCCCTTTTTTGATATGGCATATCCTTGAATAATAGGTGGATAAAGAGTTTTATCCGCTAAAATATGCGTTATCTTTTTTTTATCAAACATTGCAAGAAATGATGTCGGTATAAAGCCTATATTGTGACTCCACAATACTTTATCTACAACCAATCCTACATCATTGACATATTTTACTTTACTTTTTATTTTATTATATATCCCTATTTTCTTCAAAAATGCTATGGTAGCTTTTCCATAAGGAGCATACTTGGTATTTGGGATAATAATAGATAATGAAAAGTTTTTTTGCAAGTCATATACACTGCTGATAGAGTTTTTTGGTGCAACCAAGACTAAAAAACCTCTGATATACGGGTTTGCAGGCAAGAGAGCCAATCCTTTTTTATATAACTTTTGTGGATAACTCATATCTGCTGACAAAAAAATATCATAGTCGTTGCCATTTAGTATTTGTTTATAAAGATATCCTGAAGATCCATACTCTATATGTACACTGTCATTTG
>Ga0256829_1000242_pt1 | contig 63378 bp, 68 predicted proteins | sample 131447metaG_FD_185979 | JGI IMG/M metagenome (GOLD analysis project Ga0256829, IMG submission 185979) | Hydrothermal vent microbial communities from Lau Basin, Pacific Ocean - 131-447 | ecosystem: Environmental > Aquatic > Marine > Hydrothermal vents | place: Pacific Ocean: Lau Basin | collected...
ATTTTTTTAGGCTTTATTCTACTTGAACTACAAAAGGAATTTCTAGAGAAATGATTAATTTAGCAATTTATAAGCTTTATAAATTAAATAAAAAATATAATACTAATTTTAAAATAGTAGATTCTGTTCCATTTTGTGTTACAAAGAATATAGAAATTGCTAGACAAGTAATTGATGGAGAACTCTCAGAGCATCATAATGTAAAGACAATTATTACAACAGATTGATATATTCAAATAATGTCAGCTTTTGATACAAATTTGTGAAGTATTTTTGAAAATGATTTACTTGAGATTTGGCAGTGAGAATATGTTACTAAAATGCTAAATAATTGATTTTTACCAAAATATTGCTTTGATTGTAAATATAAAGAAGAATGTAGATGAGGTTCTAGAATGGATGCAAATATTTATAATTGAAGTTATGATGCCTTAGATCCATTATGTAATTTAGATAATAAAATAATATTATGAAAAAAGTAAATGTTTTAATTATTTGATGATGACCTTCTTGATCAACTGCAGGTATAATGTTAAGAAAATATTGATATGATGTAAGTATAATTGATAAATGATTTTTTCCTAAACATACAGTTTGAGAATCTTTATTACCAATAGTTACATCAGATTATATGAAGGTAATATGATTGGATGAAGAAATAAAAAAACAATGATTTCCTAAAAAATATGGTACAACTTTTGTTTGGTGAAATTCTAGAAAACCATGGAATTTATTTTTTGATAAAGATTTAGAAACTGACAAATTAAAATTTACAACTAATGAAAAAGAAAAAATAATTTCTTGAAATTATACTCATTCTTACCAAGTAAATAGATATATTTTTGATAAACTATTTGTTGATAAAGCTAAAAAAGATTGAGTGTCTTTTAAGGAGGGTATTGCTATAAAAGATTTGATTATTAATGATTGAAAAATAGAGGGAGTTGTATTATATAATTGAGAATCCATATATACAGATTTTATAGTAGATGCTAGTTGACAAGAAGCCATTTTATGAACTAAACTCTGACTTAGAAAATTCAATAAAGAACTTTGATTTTCAGCAATATATTGATATTTCAAGAATTTTAATTTTTTAGATACTTTTTTATCAAAACATACTCAATATATTGTATCAGTTGATAGTTGATGGGTATGGTTTATTTATACATGAAACTGAATAGTAAGTATTTGACTTGTAAGTAGTAAAAAAAATTTAACAAAAAAGGATTTTTTTGATACTATGAAAAATACTAAAGAACTTAGTTTTATTTTTGATAAAAATACAGTACAAACAAATCATTTATGAGAAATAAGTAATGATTTTTATAAATCAAGAAATCGGTCTTATTTTAATGATAAAATATATTGAGAAAATTATTTAATGATTTGAGATGCAGCAGGTTTTGTTGATCCTGTATTATCCTGATGAGTTTCTATTGCTTTAATGTCTTGAATTATATCAGCACCATATATTGATAAGTTTTTAAAATATAAAGATATATCTGTGTTTAAAAAGTATCAGGATATTATTTTCTATGATATAAATAATTATTATGAATTGGCTAAATATTGGTATTGAAATAATAATAATATGAATTCTTGGTTTTGGAAGGCAAATAAAATATTATGATTAGATATTAGTAATAAGTTTAACAAAAGGGCTTTTACTTTTTTAGCATCTTGAGCTTATTATACAAGAGAACATTTGAATGATTCAAATGAATTAAGAATTAGAGATTATACATATGACTCTGAAGATATAGATGAAATACAACACCTAGTATCAGATGAAAGTATTATTTATATAAAAATAAGAGAAGTTTTAAATAATATAAATAGTGATTTATCAGAAGATCAGTTCAAAAAGAATATTTATTATCTTTTTAAAAATTTGAATTACTTTTTAGGCAAGATTTCTACTTTTGATAGAGAAATGTGAAGAGCTTTAAGAGAAGTATTTTTATTAAATAAAATTAATTTTTTAAAGTTTTTCTTTGATGAAAAGAATTTTCTATTAATAAAAGACAGTATAAAAAACTTAAAAATAAATAAAAATTTTATATTATCACTTTTTTCATATATTATATATATTTTATGAAAGTGTGAAGGTAATAACACTGAAGGATATAAAATCAATATGTATCTTAGAGAATGTTTATTATTGCCTAAGAGCTTTCAAATATTTAATAAAGTAGTAGTATGATTTGGGAAGTTGAGTAGCCAAAAGATATCAAATATTTTTATTGAGTGAGGTAATATAGTTAAGATTAATTGAGAAAGTTATAAGATAAGTGACTTTACTATACTATATGATAGTTATTTAGAATAATGGATTTAAGAATAGTAAATACTTGTAGTAATGATTGTGCTTATTGTTTAGAACAATCATTAAGAGAAAAAGAAAAGTTTTTAGAAAAAACTTCTATTTTTGATTTACTAAAAAAAGAAAAAAGTAAAGAAGTTTTAAATTTTTATTGATGAAATCCATTATTACACCCTGATTTATTAGAAATTATAAAATTTGCTAGAAATATATGATTTCAAAATATTTGATTATTAACAAATAGTTATTGATTAAGTAATTATAATTTATGAGATTTTAAAAAATATTGATTAAATAGTTTTTGAATTTATTTTAATAGTTTTGATGAAAAAAAACATAATTTAATTGTTTGAAAAAAATGAATAAAGTTAGAAGAATTATTGAAAAATATAAAATTATTACAGCAAAATAAATTTTTTGTAAAAATAATTATTCATATAAATAAACAAAATATTGATATTATTTATAAAGATATATTAATTTTAAATAAAAAATATTGAATATATAATTTTGAATTTATAAATTATTTTCCATTTGATAGACCTTATAATAAATTTAAAAATATTTTAAAATATAATACTTTAGAAGATAGAAATTTTATAGACAATTTATTTAAAATAATAAATAAGTTGCAAATAAGTGTTAATTTTGTAAAATTTAGTAAAGATTTTTTTTGAAAATATAAGGAGTTTTATAATTTAAAAAAGTGAGTTTTAGAACAAATTTGAGAAGAAGATTTAGAAATATTGAATTGAAAAAATATTCCTTTTTGTAGAAAAGAAAATAGGTGTAGAATTTGTTTTTTAAAAGATAAATGTAAGTGGTATGGATATAAATAATTCTTGAGATCAATTATTAGTAAGGGTATGAAAAGCATGTAATTTTAAATGTAATTTTTGTAATGTATCAGATAATGAAAGGAATGTAAAATTAAAAGAAAGTATATATGATATAGTAAGAAATTTTCATTATAAATTAAAATATTCTAATTTAAATGCTTGAGAGATAACAATTACAATTTCATGATGAGAACCAAGTATTTTTCAAAAAGAAACTATTTTTGCATTAAAGTATATAAAAAAATTTTTTGATAAAAAGAATATAATACCTAATTTTGAAATTCAAACTAATGCATCAAATATTGATTTAGAATTTGCTTTAAAATTAAAGAAATATTGAATAAATCTTGCTTTAGTGTCATTTCATATCTTAGATAAAGATATATTTGAAGAAGTAATATGAGTTAATTATGATAATTTTTATAAAATTATAGATTGAATAAAAAATTTACATAAGGCTTGAATTATTATTGATACTAATACAATATTAAGTAATGAAAATAAGAATAATTTTTTTGAAACTATTAAATATTTAGAAAATAATTTTAATTTTATTAGTACTTTTAATATTTGAATGATTCAGCCTCATTGAGAAGCAGTTAAAATATTAAATAAAGTTTTTCCTAAATATGAAGAAACAATAGAAATATATAATAAATCTATTTTTTATCTAAAATCTAAATGAAGAAAATTAGTTTCTCATTTTGTTTGACCTCCACCATGTTATATCTGACATATAAAAGAATCATTAGAAGTATCTGAAAATACATTATTTAGGAAAAATTTTAATTTTTCAAATAAATATTTAATTAATAATATTAATGATAATAATAAGATACAAACAGAAGATTGTAATAAGTGTTTATATAATAATGTTTGTAGTTGACTCTGGAAAGAATATGTTTGATTACAAAAATTAAAACCAATTATTTATAAAAAGGATTTTAATTTTAATTTAAAAAATGAAAAAAATACTTTTTGGTATAAATTAGAAAGAAAAGATGAAAAATTAAAAAAAATTTATGATGAAAATATTAGGCAAATTATAATAAAGAGTTCTTTATGAAATAAAGAAATAATTTATAATTTATTAAAACAATCTACAAAAATATGATTTTATAAAATAACATTATTAGTAGATGATGATTTTATTTTAGAAGAAGATATATTTTTAACTTGAATTTCAAATATACAAATTAATTTAGATAAAATAAATGATAAATTTATTAATAAGTTAATTTCTTTTTCAAATAAATTTAAGCCACAATTTAGAATAGATGTTGATATTTTTTATAAAACTAAAGATAAAAAGTTTGAATTAATTAATAATCAGTTTTGAAATAATAATTTTATAAATTTTTTTAATATAAATGAATATAAAACAAAAAATATATCTTTTAGATAAATTATTACCAAATAAGGAAAATATTTTATTAGATTATGTTTCATTTAATAATAAAAATATTGTTTCTATTAATAATATATATTGAAAGTGGAAAAAGTATTTAGAAAATAATAATGACATTAAGATTAAATTTTATTTACATATTCCATTTTGTTCAAGAATTTGTAAATATTGTATGTATAATACAATAGAAATAAAAAATAATAATAATGATATAGATAATTATGTAGATGATTTGATATATTATTTAGAAAAATTTAAATATTTATTTAGTAAAGTTAAATTTAAATGAATATATATATGATGATGAACTCCAAGTCTTTTATCAGAGAAACAAATGGAAAAATTATTTTGATACATTTATTCTAATTTTAATTTTGATTCAAATTATTATAAAACAATTGAACTAAATCCATCTACAACTAATTTTCAAAAATTAAATATTTTAAAAAAATATTGATTTGATAGAATTAGTTTGTGAGTACAATCTTTTAATAAAAAAACATTAGATATAGAAAATAGGACTTATATTTCTAGTAAAAGAATTAAAGAATTAGTTTTATATGCAAAAGTAATATGATTTGAAGATATTAATTTAGATATTATAGTAGGTTTAAATAATGAATGAAGAGCTGAAATATTTAATAATATTAATAAATTATATGAAATAGAACCATATACAATAACAGTTTATACTATACTAAAGGATATGGAAAGAAGTATATTTTATAAAAAAGATAAAAATTCTTTTTATAAAGAAATAAATAAATTATATCAAGAAATTATTGAAAAAACTAATATTACAAAAAAATATGATAAAAATGATTGGAGTAACATACTATGATTTTCATTAGATTATAAAAATAAGCCTAAATTAAAAATTTTATATGATGCACATAGTGAAGATACATATTCTTTATTTTGAGTTGGTTATAAGGCATATTGAAATATATGGTGAATCTGAAGTTATGAGATGAAAAATTTTAAAAAAGAGAATTATTTTCATTTTTTTGAAGCAACTACTAAAGAATTAGAAATATATAGGTATATATTACAATCTTTTCAATTTAGAATATACAAGAAAGATTTTTTTAATAAGTTTTGATATGATTTTGAAAAAAGATTTCTAGATGTATTTAAATTTTTAGAAGAAATAAAAATTATTGTTAATAATGAAGAATATATTGAGTATATAGGGGATGAAAAATATATTTGATATTATGGTTTACTATTTTTAGACATAAAGAATTTACTTAGATTTATAAAATATAGATTTTATGAAAAAAAATAAAATAATTTTAGGAGTTAATTCTTTTTTTTGATGACCTCATCATGATAATTGAGCTTTTTTATTTTATTGAGATAAGTATGTATGAATTAATTCTGAAAGACTAGATAGAGTTAAATATTCTTCTTGATATAAAATAAAAAAATCAGAAAATGAAAATAGATTTATATATGGGTTTGATAAAGCTAAATCTTGTATAGACTATTGTTTAAATACTTTTTGATTAAAATATACTGATGTAGACTTAGTAGTATATTTAGAGTGATTAAAAGAATATGTAGATTCTATATTTCCAAAAACAACAGAAAAAATTTGAGTATATGATCATCATTTTATTCATGCTTGTAGTACATTTTATTCTTCTTGATATAAATATTCAGCTATATTAATTATGGATGGACAATGAAAAAGAATTGAAAATTGATTAGATAAAATGGTTTTACAAAGTATTTATAAATGAAATTGAAATACTATAAAACTTATGAAAGAAACTACTTGGAATTGAAATAGAAAAATTTGAATAGGTACCTTGTATGAAATGGTCACTAGATTATTAGATTTAAGTTCAGAATGAACAACAATGTGACTCTCTAGTTATTGAAAAAATAATAATATTTTATGAAAAAAATTATTAAAAAAATATAATTGACATTATTTTTTAAATGATGAATTTATTGAATGAATTGAATGATCTAGGTTAAAATTTTTAAATAAAGAATTATTTTTAGAAAAGTTATGATTAAAAAGTAGCAAATTAGAATTGAATAATATAATATCTTGATTATCTGCAGATTTAGCTTTACAATTACAATATGAAGTTGAAGAGGCAATTATTGATTTAGCAAATGAAGCACATAATTTAACTAAAAGTAAAATTTTATGTATTGCTTGATGAGTATGATTAAATAGTGTTGTAAATTCTAAAATTGTTGAAAAAACAAAATTTGAAAAAGTTTTTGTATTACCTTCTGCTGATGATTCTTGATTAGCCTTATGATGTGCTTTATATTGAAGAAAAAAAATATATTGAGATAAAGATAATTTTTTCTTAAAAAATTATTATTTTTGAAGAGAATATAATTCTTTATATATTAAAAATATAATTAATAATTATAAAGAATATTTTTCTAAAATTGAAATATGTGAAAATGATTTAGAAAAAAAAGTTGCTAATTTGATTGAACAATGAAATATTATTTGATGGTTTCAGTGATGAAGTGAAACATGACCTAGAGCTTTATGAAATAGAAGTATTTTAGCAAAACCAGATGATATAAAAATAAGAGATAAAGTAAATAATATAAAGAAGAGAGAATTATGGAGACCATTAACTCCTTCTGTAATTGAATGATTTACTAAAAAATATTTTGATTTAAGTGAACCAGAAAGTGAGTATAAATATATGCTAAAGGTTGTAAATGTAATTCCAGAAAAGAAAGAATTAATAAAATGAGTTGTACATATTGATAATACTGCCAGAATTCAGGTAGTTTTTAAAGATGATAATAAAAAATATTTTGATTTAATAGATGAATATAGAAATAAAACAGGAATTTCAATGCTTTTAAATACTTCATTTAATTCTGCTTGAGAACCTATAGTTGAGACACCAGAAGATGCTATAAAAATGTTTTTATCTACAGAATTAGATTATTTAGTTTTATGAAATTATATTTTATCAAAAAATAAAATATATGAAAAATTTATATTTAAAAAAGCAATAGAATTAACTAATATTTTATATAAATATTGGAAAAAAGAAATAGAAGAATATACTAGAGATGTTTTATTAAGATAAAAATATTTAATTATGAATAATAGAGTTTTAATATTTTGATTATGATTTCAATGATTAAAATATGTAAAATATTTTTTACATAAGAATTTTATTATTGATTGAGTAACTAAAAGTTGATTAAATAAAAATAATATAAATTGATTATATAATATTTATAAATCATCTAATATAATAAAAAAAGAAATAGGCTTTTTTAACAATTATAGCAATATAGTTATTGCTATAAAACCATATAAAGAACAAGATAGTATAATAAAATTTTTATTACATTTAGATATAAAAAATAAAATAATAATAGAGAAACCTATTTCATATGATATAGATTTACTTAATATATTAAAAACCAAAGATAATTATTATTATTATATTGATGAGTTAATTTTAAGTAGATTTTATGAAAAAATTTTTAACTTTGAAAGTAGTATTTATATATATTCTATTAATGATATAGAAATTAAGGAACATGCTTTATGATGATTTTTATTGTTTAAAAATTTAAATGTATTTTTAAATAAAATAAAATTAAAAAATATTCAAGATATAAAAGAAGATGAATTGTTTTATATTATTAAACAATGAAAATATTATTTAAGTAATTATAGATGAAAAGTAAAAATAAATAATAAAGAAGTATTAAAAATATTTTTTAATACTTCTTTAGATTATATTTTTAATTTGAATAGAAAAAAAAATATATTATTAAAATTTAATTTTATATTAATTAGATGTTTATATAATTAACTGAAATTTAAATTTATAAAATATTATAATGAAAATATTAATCTTTTGATGTTGAGATCAAGCTTGAAAATATATACATATATTTAAAGACTATAAGTTAGATATAGTTACAGAGAAAAATAAATGTAAACATTATAAAAATAATTATTTTTATAATAATTTTATTAAAAAAAAAATAGATTTTGATAAATATAAATATATAATAATTTCAGTTTTTCCAATAGAAAATCAGACTAAAATTATTAAATTTTTAATTAATAAAAATATAAGTACAAAAATTATAATTGGAAAACCAGTAACTTATGACTTAAAATTATTAAAAAATTTAATATTAAAAGATAATATAGTTTTTAATATAGAAGAATTAGAATTTAGTAAAATTTTTCTAAATATAAAAATAGATAGAGTAGATATATATTCAAATAATAGAGATTTTACAATTGATCATAGTATAGGTTTTATTCTTTTGAATAAGACTTTTAATAAAAGCTTATGAAAAATTACTTTTTATTATAAAAAAAGTAAAGAAAAAGAATTAAATTATAAATTAATTATTAATAATAATATTATTATTATTAATAATAAGTGAATACTTTATCTAAATGGTAAAGAGTTTAATAATATATCATTATATAGTAATATAAAATTTTTAGTTAAATTTTTTAATACAAAATCAAATTTATTATTTAAATATAATTATTTTTTATTTAAAAAAGACTTATTGAATAATAAATTTGATTCAAATATAATTTTATCAAAAATTAATAAAATATAATTATTATTTTTATAAAAATGAAATATAAAAGATTAGAATTATATGTTTGATGGACATGTAATCAAAAATGTACTTATTGTAAAGAGTTTGCTAATATGGAAAAATCATGGAGTAAGAAAGTTACTAAATATGATATATTAAAAAAATTAATAAAATATAAAAAGCAATGATATAATCATGTAACATATTTATGATGAGAACCATTTATACAACCTGTATTTTTAGATGCATTAATATTAGCTAAGAAATTATGATATACTATTTTAGTTACAACTAATTGTACTACTTTGCATATAGAAAAAGAAGCTAAAAAATATTTATCATTTATTGATGAATTAATTTTATCAGTAGAGGCAATAGATAAAGAGTTACAGCAGAAAATTTCAAGAACAAAAGTATTTGTATATTGGGATAAAGTATTTGAAAATATAAAAAAATATTGGAATTGAAATTATCTTAAAGTAAATATTGTTATAACAAAAGATAATTTATCAAAACTTTTTAATATAGTTAAATATATTAAAAAAAAGGGAGTAAATAATATTGCAATTACTTATCCTGATTTAGATGATGAATATTATTGAAAAAAGCATTTATTAGAAAGGGTAGCTCCAACATATTCAGAATCAATTTTAGAAGTAATTAAAATTAATGATTTTTGTGTTAAGAATAATATTAATTTAAAAATAGTTGATTTTCCTTTTTGTATTTTTCCTAAGAACAATCTTAAAGAATATATAAATAAAACAGATGATTATGATTATGAATATAGAGTAAAAATAGATCATAATAATAAAAAATTAGATAGATCTAAATTAAATGATAATAGATATACTCCTAGAGAAAGATTAAAGTGAAAAAAATGTAAATCATGTAAGTATAATGATTTATGTTGGTGATATTCTAGATATTATAATATTTTATATTGACTTTCAGAGATAAAAACTATTTTGTAACTATTTTATAATGTATAATAAAAAATCAAATGCTGAATATATTTATATTAATGAAATTATAAGGATAAATTACAAATGTAATTGGTCTTGTAAATTTTGTAATGTATTAAAAACAAATAATTATTGAGATAAAGATATTTCACATAAAGAAGTTATTTATAAAATCTTATCACTTACTAAAAAATATTCAAAAGAACAACTTAAAAATTTAATTTTATCTTTTTCTGGAGGAGAACCAACTTTAAATAAAAATTTATTGACTTATATAAAATTAGCTAAAAAACTTTGAGTTTGAACTGTTGAGATACAAACTAATTGAACTATATTATTTAAAGAAAAAGATTACATTAATAAACTTATAAATGTATGACTTGATGAAATTTTCTTAGCTGAACATTCTGGAGATGATATTATTAATAAAAAATTATGATGTTATTTTAATATAGATGATTTTAAAAAATGGGTAGAATATATAAAAATTAATAAATTAGAAAAAAAAATATCTATATATTTAAATATAGTTATTACTAAAATAAATTTATTTTCAGTTTATGATTATATAAATATATTACTTGATATAGGTTTTATTAATATAATTCCTAGTAGAAATCATGATAATTGAAAAATTACACATAAAATTTCTTTTTGATTAGTTCAACCTAATTGATATGCTGATATTAATAAAAAAGAAGTATTATTAAAATTTACAGATAAAGAATTAAATGAAATAAAGAAAATAATAAAATTGTGTGAAGAAAATTGCATTTTACCTGATTTTCATTTTACTAGTCCACCTTTATGTATTTTAGATTATCCAGAATATAATTTAGAATATTCTAGATTAAAAAAATTAAGAAATGATGAAAAAATGTGAACCATAAATAAATGAAATTTAGAAAGTTACAAGTGGTTATGGAAGGAAAAACAGAAATTTAATGAATGTAAAAAGTGTAGATATAATGACTATTGTTTATGATTTTATAATAATTGGGTAAAATTTGTAGGAGAAAATTATGTAAAAAATAAAATAAATAATTTCTTAGAAAAAAATAATGATTAAAAATTTATATAAATTTTTAGAAAAAATATTACAAATTAATTTTAAAACTTGTAGTTTTAAATATATATATTTATATAATGAAAATTATATAAGTATTATTAGTAAACAAAATTTTATTTTTTTTTGAATAAGCTTAAAAGCTAATAAATTGAAAATAAATAGATATTCCTGAGAAGAGTTTTTAGAATGAAAAAAATTATTAGTTTTAATAAAAAAATATGAAAGTTATTTTATTAAGTTTTTAAAACAATTAAATAAGGAATCTAATAATATTTGAGATGAAAGTGATTTTATAAATATTTTTGATAAAGAAGAATTGAATTCTAATAAAATAAAAGAAATTTTAAAATTTACTTTTTTAGATGATTATACTTTTAGAAGAAGGGGGGAATTAGATTTTAATTTTTTAGAAAAATCAGAGTTATTTATTTATCATAGTGATTTTGAATGTTCTAGATGTAGTTGACCAGTTGAAAGTTTTACTAATTTTCCAGATTTTAGAAATCAAATTTTTGATAAAAATTATTTTCAAAAAGAAGATAAAAATAAAAAATTTACAAATTTTGTAACAAATATTACAGATTATGAATCTATTTCTATATGAGGAAATAAAAAAATAAATGAAATATTATCAAATAAAAAATTAATTAAAGAACATGAATTAATTTCAATAAATAAGACTTGTATTTCAGTTATCATGTGAGATGATATAAAATCTGTTTTGAAATATAATAATATTCCTTTAGAAAAAACTATATATACAGATCAAAATATTGATAGTTGATATAAAATAGTAATAAATTTTTTAAAAAATATAAATTTAAATAAAAATATACCAAAAACAAAAGAAATAGTTTTTTTCTGATTAAATAAAAGTAAAAATACTTTTGAATTAATAAAATTTTTAAAAGATAATTTTAATATAAAAGTTTGAAATGTTTTGCTTCCTAATATAGAAAAAAAAGATTTAGAAAATATTTTAAAATATAAGTTTGGGATATTTTTTAGTTGAAAAGAAATAAAAGCTCAAGAAATTTTTAAATTATATCCTATAAATCATTTTGAAATAAAAGTTCCATATAGTTTGGAAGATAATTATTTATTGTATAAAAATATTTTAGAAAAATATTGAAAAAAGAATGAAATAAAAAAGTTAGATAAAATTTTTATTAATTTAAAAGAAAATAATAAAGAATTATTTAATAAAGATAGAAATTATTGAGTCTGATTTATTATTTTTGATTTTCATATAAAAAAATTTTTAGAAGATAAATTTAGATGAGTTGATATTTTACAAATGCTTAATGATATGAATTTTAAAATTAATTTTTTTGTTTATAATTTAAGAAATAATCTAAAAAATTTAGGGGAGTTTAAGAATAAATATAAAAATATAAATATAATATTTTCAGATAGCTCAGAGGATTTAGATAATTTTATAGAAAATAAAAATATAAATTTGTATTATTCTGAAATAAATAATGATAAAAGAATTTTAAATAAAAATAAGCAGCTTTTTTCTATTTGAGATTTAGAATATGGAGTAGATTGATTTTTTAGGACTCTTAAAAAGTTAATAAAAAAATGTAAAAAGGTTGATTATATAAATAATATTTTAAAATAGTTATGGATAAAGGTTTAGAAAAAAAATATAAAGATTATTTTGCTAGTCCATATTTAGTATGAGTTTTTATGTGAGTCAATGCTATAAAAGATATAGCATTATTTGTTGATGGACCTGATTGTAATTTTTTTAGAGTTGATATGATTTATAAAACTCATGATTTATTTTCTATATTGAAAGATTCAAGTATAAATACTAGATTATATTTTTCATGAGTTATGCCAAATAAAATGGTTTTATGATATGAAGATAAGATAAAAAGAAAAATATGATTTATAGAAAAAAATAATAAATTTCAATTAGGAGTTATTACAAATATGCCAGTAACAAGTTTATTAGGGATACAATATGATTGAATAATAATAGATTTTAATAAAAAGTATTTAATAGTTCCTAGTTATACAGATAAATTTTGGATAGATTGATATAGTTTATTTTTAAGGGAAATAGCTAAAAAAATAGATTTAGAAAATAAAAAGCAAAAAACTCAAAAATCAATTTCAATAATTTGATATTTGTTTGATAGGAATGAATGAGATAATTTTTGAAATATAGAGGAATTAAAAAGATTAATGGAGTTAATTTGAGTAGAAATTAATTCTATTTGGTTAAATTGATGAAATTTTGATGAATTAAAAAAAGTGGAAGAATCAGAATTATTAGTAGTTTTACCATATTGAAAATATGCTTGAAAAGTACTGAAAAAAAGGTTACAAGTAGATATTTTAGAATTAGAAGTTCCATTTTGATTAAGAAATACTATTGATTTTATAAAGAGAATTTGAGAAAAATTAAATATTAATTTAGATTTTGTTGAAGAAATTATAGAAAAAGAGGTCAAAAAAATAAAAAATAAAACTGATTTATTAAATGAAAAAATATTTTTAGATAAAAATTTTATTTATGCTTGAGATCCAAATTTAGAATCTTGAATAAAAGATTTTGCAGATTTTTTATGAATGAATTTAATAAAAAGTTTTAGTTATAATTGAGATAAAATTTTTTATGATGAAATAGATAAAGAAAAAATTGATTTTATTATCTGAAATTCAGAATTTAATTTAGAAAATAAAAAGAAAATAGAGTTTTCTTTTCCTTGTTATAATGCTCATTTTTTAACTAATAGAGCTTTTATTTGATTTAAATGAGTATTAAATTTTATTGAGAGATTATATAATGAATTAATAAAAACAAAAGATGCAAAATAATTTATATATTTGATTTAACTCTATAGTTGCTAATCATAACTGGAGTTTGTCATTATTTTATAAATGACAAAATTTTGCTATTGAGTTGGAAAGATTGACTAGAATAAAGGAATTTCCACAATGAAAATTAGCTAGAATATTACCAGAACTTCAAAGAGAAATGTTTAATTGAAAAATAGATAATAATACTAAGAATAAAGATTTTGTATTGTGATTTAGAAATTATTTAGATGATTTAATTAATGATGTTTTAAAAAGACAAAATATTGATTTTGAGAAATTAGATAATATTTATACTATAAATTTTCCTTTTGATATTTCAGTTAGATGATATGAAAATAAGGTAACTTCATATAAAAAAAATAATCATCATACTTTTCATGCTTATAGTACATATTTTCCATCACAATTTAATGAGTCAGTTATTTTATGTATGGATCATGATTGATATGATGAAGATTTATGATGAATTAACTCTATGCATTCAATATGGTATGCAAAATGAAATGAAGTAAAATTTTTGTATGCTGATGAGTTTTCTCCTAAAAAAGCACAAGCTTGAATTTGAGCTGTTTATGAAAATCATTCTAGAATTTGTTGAATATGAGAGGGAACATTAATGTGATTATCTTGATATTGAAATAATAAATTAAAAAGCATAAAAATATTTGATTATACCACTAGATGAGTTTTATTATCAAAAGAATTTTTATCTAAGAATAGTTATAATTGATTAGATAATTTTAGGGAAGATATTATTAATTGATTTAGGAAAGTATATAATATAGATTGAAAATGAGAAGTTAAAAATATAGAAAAAAGTATATATTCTGATATTGCAGATAAAGTTCAATCAGAAATAGAAGAGGCAGTTTTATTTTTAGCTAGAAAAGCATATAAATTAACTTGATGTAAAAATATTTGTATAGCTTGATGAGTTTGATTAAATATTATAGCAAATAATAGGATTTTAAGGGAGACAGAATTTGAAAATATTTTTGTTCAGCCAGCATGTAATGATGCAGGATTATCTTTATGATGATTATATTATTTATACCATAATATTTTATGAAATAAAAAAAGAACTAGATTGGTTTCACCTTGATTGTGATTTAAATATTCTAATGAAGATATAAAAAAAGAATTAAATAAATTTGATGATAAAATACAATATGAAAAATTATGAAATAATTTTTATGAAAAAGTAGCTAAAATATTATCAGAAAATAAGATAATTTGATGGTTTGAGTGAAAAAGTGAATTTTGACCTAGAGCCTTATGATTTAGAAGTATTTTGGCTTCCCCAATTTCAAAAGAGATGAAAAATAAAGTGAATAATATAAAATGAAGAGAGCAATATAGGCCTTTAGCTCCAATTATGTTAGAAGATGATTTTAAAAATTATTTAAAAACTAATTATGCTAGTCCTTACATGACTTTAGTTGCAGAAGTATATGAAAATAAGAAAAATAAAATTCCAGCTGTAGTACATATAGATTGAACAGCTAGATATCAAACAGTAAATGAAAAACAAAATTTTAAAGTTTATAATTTATTAAAAGAGTTTAAAAAAATAACTTGAGAATCAGTTTTAATAAATACTTCATTTAATCAGCATGATGAACCAATAATTGAAAAACCAGAAGATGCAATAAAAATGTTTTTAGCTACAGATATAGATTATTTAGTAATTTGAAATTATTTAGTATCAAAAGAAAAAAAATATTTAGAATATAGATTTGATAAAAGATATTATGAGAAATTATTTGATAATAAGATAGAGCAAGTAAAAAATAATAATATTAGATGAGAAACAATTTTAAAATTATTATGAATAAAAAACTTATGATTTAATTATAATTATGATATTTGAGATAAATGAATAAAATTAAATAATAATGATTTAAAAATAATTATAGAAATAGTAAAATCTTGATTTGAATATTATTATAAAGTAGATAATATTTGAATTAGAATTATAGAAAAATGAATAAATAAAAAATTATTAGAAATAATAAAAATATTTTTAAAAAAGAATAGTAAAATTATTTATGATTTAATAAAATGAATTTAATGAAAAAAATAGTAATATATTGAAAATGAGGTATATGAAAATCTACTACAGCTACTCATTTAGCTGTATCTTTTGCAAAAAAATGATTAAAAGTTTTACAAGTAGGATGTGATCCAAAACATGATTCTTGTAAGAGAATTTTAAATTGAGTAAAAGATATTCCTACAGTTATAGAAATGTCTAAAAATAGAGATATATTTGATTTTACAAAAGATATGATAGTTCATAAATGAAGGTTTTGAATTGATTGTATAGAAGCTTGATGACCAATTGCTTGACTTTGATGTGCAGGAAGATGAATTTCACTTATGTTTGAAATTTTTGAAGAAATAGAGTTGCTTGATGAATCAAATTATGATGTAGTTATATTTGATGTATTAGGAGATGTAGTTTGTTGAGGTTTTGCTTCACCTTTAAAAATGTGATTTGCTGATCAGGTATATATTGTTATGTCAGAAGAAATAATGAGTATGTATGCAGCTAATAACATTTCTAAAGCAATTGTTAATTATAGTAGAAATTGAATTTGATTATCTTGAATTATTTTAAATCTTAGAAGTAATGAGAGTGATAAAAAAGTAGTAGAGGAATTTTCTAAAAAACTATGAACTGAAATAGTATGAATAGTTCCTAGATCTGAATGAATTTTACAAGCAGAAAAGAAAAATATGACACTTTTTGAGTTTAATGAAAATCATAAAGATTTAGAGGTTTATAAAAAATTATCAGATTTTATTTTAAAAAATGAAGAAAAAATTATTCCAATTACTTTTGAAGATAGGGAGTTTGATGATTTTATTTATGATAAGTTTTATTAGTAATGTTAGAAAATAATATTTTTTATTCAAAACAATTTTTTGATTTTTATTGTAAAAAAAATGAATCATTTTTTAATTATATTAATAGGTTAGAGGAATCTAAGTCAATTTTAAATTCTAGCTATACAAGTTTAAAAAGATATAAAATAATAAATGATTTTTTAATTGATATGAAATTATTAAAACCAGATTTAAAATTATTAGATTTTTGATGTTATATTTGATTATATATTAGATATTTACATTATATATGAGTTAAAAATTCTTATTGAATAGATTATTCAAAGAAATCTATTCAATTTTGAAAAAAAATATGAATAAAAAATCTATATATTTGAGATATTACTAAAATTTGAAATTTATTCAATAATTATTCTATTGATTTTATTTCATGTTTACATGTTTTTGAATATAGTTATATAATCAAAAATTGAAATTCTTTTATTTATAATACTTTAAATGAATGATATAAATTATTAAAAAAATGATGATATTTATTTTTTAGTATATGAGAATGATATAAAAAGTTTGATAAAAATTTAAATAAATATATTTATATAAAATGAAAAATAAATTTAGATAAAAAAAGAATTATTAAATTATGATTTAGAAATATTAATGATATTTGAAGAGGATATTATGTATTAGAAAAATAATATGGTGAATTTTTATAAATTATTTATAGATGAAGTTTAACATAATCTTACATATTACAACATCTTGTAATTATAATTGTTCTTATTGTGATGTTATAAAAGATAAAAAGCAAATATCTTCTAAAAGTTTAGAAGATATTTTGGAGTTTATAAAAAATAACAAAGATTATATTGATAGATTTAAATTTTTTGGTTGAGAACCACTTTTGGCTTGGAATAATATTATAAATATAATAGATAATTCTAAGAAATTTATTTGAAATAATTTTGAAATAGTTACAAATACCAGTTTATTAAATGATGAAATTTGAGAATATTTTGAAAAATTTTTTAAAATAATTTTTTTTAGTATAGATTCAGAAAATAACTTTGATTATGAAAAAGTAGAAGAATTTATTAAAAAATATAATTTACAAAATAAAATTTATTTTAATTTAATTATTTCACCAAATAAAGAAAAAAATGCTTTAGAACAATTTTATAAACTATATAATTTATGATTTAGGTGATTTAATATTTTGCCAGTTTATATAACAAAAATTTGGACAGAAGAAAATTTAAAAGTTTTATCTAAAATAATGAAAGAAATTTTAGATTTGAGTTTAATTGATAAGACTTTAAAATTATATTGATTTCAAGAAAATTTGTGAGAAGAATTGAAATTAGCTAATAATACTATTTTTGTAGATATAGACTCTAAAATTTATTATTCAGATATAGTTTCTACTTTTACTTGAAAAAAAGTAAAACAAGATTTATTTTTAGGAAATTTAAAAGAATTTAATTTAGAAAAATTAGGAAATTATAATTTTAAAAAAGAAAAAGGTTTTATTAGTAAATTGGAAGAAAATATATATAATAAAGTTAAATGACAAAGACAGTTACAAAAAGTAATGAATTATTTTTCTGAGTATTTAAATAAGAAAAATGCCAAATAAACAAAACTTAATATCAAAAGAAAAAACTCAAAAACAAAATAGAATTTGGGTTAGAATAGCTTCAGCTTGTAATAACAAGTGTATTTTTTGTTTGGATAGTGAAGCTCAAAATTGAACTTTTCCAGAAGATGATAAAATAAAAAAAGAGATAAAAGATTGATATAAACTATGATATGATAATAGAATTATTATTTCTGGAGGAGAAGCTTCAATTAATCCTAAATTTTCTGAATATATAAAATATGCAAAGGAAATTTGATATAATAGAATTCAAACTGTCACAAATTGAAATATGTTTGCTGATCTAGATTTTTGTAAAAAAGTTTTTAAAGCTGGACTTGAAGAAGTAACTTTTTCTTTTCATGGACATAATTCAAAATTACATGATTATTTGGTAGCTACTCCTTGAGCTTTTAAAAAATCTTTAAAATGATTAATTTTTATAAAAAAATATTATCCAGAAATTATTATAAATATTGATATTGTAGTAAATAAAATAAATGTAATATACCTTCCAGATATAGTAAAATTTTTTATGAAGTTGGGAGTTTATGAGTTTGATATACTTCAAATTATTCCTTTTTGAAGATGATTTTTAGAATATAAACAACAACTTTTTTATAATATTTTAGATTATAATGAAGAATTAAAACAAACTTGGAAATTATCAAGAGTTCCTTGAATGTATATGTGGACTAATAGATTTCCAGCTGAATCATTTGAATGATATGAAGATTTAATTCAAGATCCTAGAAAAATAAAATCAGAAGTAATGTGAGAAGGAATTTGAATGTTTTCTAAATTTATAGAAAGTAAATGAAAAATAAAACCAGAATGTTACTGAGAAGCTTGTGAATATTGTTTTATTAATCAGTATTGTCATAATTTTATAAAAAATTCTCCCCCTTCAAAGGGGGAGTTAGAGGGGGGGATATTTATTTTAAATTGAGAAGAATTTCCAAGTCAAATTTATGAAAAATTCTGAGAAAATAAAGAGGATTTTATAAAATTTTTAAAAGAAAAAAAACAAGAGTGATATAAATTAATAAATGTTCCAAAATGTTTAGGTTGAGAATGAGTTTATCAAACTTATAATGATTTAAATCCAGAGTATAAAATAGAAGATTATACAAAAAAATATATTTTAAATTTATATAGAAAAAAATCTTTAAGATGTAAGAATTGTAAATATAATAAAAAGTGTGATGGAATTTGAATTAATTTTATTAGAAGTTATTGATTTAGCATTTTAGAACCTATTTCCAAAATTCATGAATAATGCTTAAATATCATTCACAAGGTGTCCAACATCAAGGACATTTTTTTTGTTTGATTAGTTTTTGAATATTAATATATTTATTATTTTTAATATCATTAATTATATTATTTTTACTTATATTTCATAAATTTTTATTCCATATAATACATGGTTTTATTTCTCAATTCCAATCTATAAAAAGAGAACTTTTTGTAGCATAACAATTATAATTTTTATTTATGTATCACTTTAAAAATTTCTTCTTTAAATATCATTTTGTATTTTTTAATAAATTTTTACTTAGTTTTAAAAAGTCTATTTTTATATTAGTTATTCAATAATATTCAGAATTTTGAACTATGGAAATAATAGTATTTTTTTGTTTTACTTTTTCTTTTAGAATATAAAAATTTTTTTCATTTAATAAAAATTCTTGATTTACTTCTAAGTTGGAAAATTTTTTTTGTAATTCTAATAGTTTATTGTAAGTAGTTATAGCATTTTGATAACTTATATTATTTCATCTTAATTTATTATGTAGATTTTTTCATCAATCAATACTAATATTTACAATTATAATTTTATTATTAAATTTTTTTAAAATATTTTCTATAGTAGTAATAATTTTATTTGTTAAAAATCAGTTTGTTGTAATTGAAAATATATTTAAATTTTTACAATTTTTTAAAGAATATGATATTTTTTCTTCTATATTTTTTAATAAAAAAGTTTCTCATCAAGTAAAACTTAATATTCTTATTTTTTTTCAATAATTTTTTATAAAATTTTTTAATTTTTCAAAACTTAAAATAGATAAATTTTTATTTTTCCAAATATTACAATATTTACAAGCTAAATTACAATTATTATTTAGTTTTATAGTAATTTTATAAGGAAAATTTTTTATGTTAAAGAGTAATTTTATGTTAAATAAAATTATAAAAAATAAGAATTGTAATTTATTTTTTATATTATATAATTCTCTTAACATTTTATCATCAATTTTCATAAAAATGTTTTTAAATAAAAAATTTATTTGAATATTTATATTAAATATTTCTTTAGTTGCTATTATTAATATAATAGCTTATTTTTATAGTTATCAAGTTAATTTAGAATATTTTTTATATTTTTTAGCTTTTTTTGTAATTATTTGATTTTTTTTAATTTTATTTGAATTAATATTTTATATTTTAAAGCAATTTTATAAAAAAGATTATTTTTTTATTTGATTTTTTCTTTTATTAATACTATTTTTTATAGTAAAATTTAAATTTTATTGAGAATATTTTTATTTTAGATATGAGAATTATTTACATTTTAAAGATTATTTTTTTAGTAATTTTAATATTATATTAAATAATTTATTGTTAGATTTTAGAAATTTTAATTGAGTAGTTTTAATTAATTATTTTAAAGATTATTTACCAAAAGAGTGATATACTCAATATTATATTTATAATTTTTTCCAATTTATTTCTGGTTTTTATTTATATAGGCTTTTTTCTTTATTTTCAAAAGATAAGATTTTAATAATTTTATTAACTTTTTTATATTTTTGAATAGAAATGTTTTTTATAGTTTCATATTCAATAACTTATGTAAATATAATATTATCTTCATTTATTATATTTTTATTTTATTTATTTAATCTAGAAAAAAATAAAAATTTGATTTCATATATTTTTTATTTTATTTCATATTTATTTTTAATAGTTTGAAGACCTGATTTTTTCTTCTTAGCTTTGATGATAGAATTTTTAAATGCTTATTTTAAAAATAAAAATATTATTTCTTTAAAACAAAATATATTATTTTATATAATGCTTATACCATATTATTTTATAATAAATAATTATTTACTTTTCCACATACATTCAGATGAGTGATTATTATGAAAAACTTATGATACTAATAATTTTTGGTATATAGTTTTTGATAAAATATTTTGAGAAGATATGCAAGTAAAACTAGTTAAAAATTTATGAATTATTTTTAATGATTATTTATTTATATTTTATTTTATATTAGTTGTTTTGTGATTATTTTTTGTGTTTTATAAAAAAATAAAAGAAATAAAATTTAATTATTTATTTTTATTAATTTATATTATATTTTTCTTTTTTGTCGTAATATTCATTCATAATGAGGGATTTATAAATAGTTTTTTTAAATATTTTTCTTTAATATATTTAATTGTTTTTATTTTATTTTGAATATTTATTATTTATTTATTTAAGAATATAAAAAACAATGATTATAAAATTTTATGATATATCATATTATGAGTATTTATAGTTTTTAATTATAATATTAGTTTATGAAATTATAATAAGTTATATAATTATTCTTATTCTTGAAAAAATAAATGAAAATTATTTAAAAAATTTGCTAATGAAAAAATTAATATTTCTATTTATGATAGAATATATGATTTGTTATGGTGGGAAAATACATTATATAAAACTAATTTTTTAAATAAGAATTTAAATAATTGATGTGAAAATATTTTAATTTGAGATTTTGAAAATGAATATACTTATTTATATTCAGAATATAATTTAATAGCTTGATTTCAATATAATAATAATTTTTTAAAATATAGATGTATTAATTTAATAAAAGTTTCAGAATGAGATTATGTATGATTTATAAATGAAGATAATAATTTTTTAGAAAAACTAAATAAAAATTTTAAAGTAGAAAAAGTTTATGATAAGTTTATTGAAAAAGATAAGTGGTTAAATTTATATATTCTAAAAAATAAAAATGCAAGATAATATTACAATTATTATTCCAATATTAAATGAAGAAGAAAATATAGGATTATTGATTGATGAAATTTTTAAAGAATATTGAAATATAAATATTTTAATTATTGATGATTTTTCAAATGATAATTGAGTAAAAATAGTAAGAGATAAAATAAATGAATATTGAAATAATTTAAAGATTTATGTTAAAGATAATAAAAAATATAAGTGATTAACAAGTTCAATTATTTTAGGTATAGAAAATATAAAAACAGATTATTTTATTGTTATGGATTGAGATTTTCAACATCCAATAGAAAATATTAAGAATTTTATTGAATTTTTTAAACAGTGAAAAAATTTAGTTATTTGAGAGAGAAAAAAATAGTTTTTGATGAGAAAAAATATAGAGTATTAATTTCTAAATTATGAAACTTTTTAATAAATTTAAAAATAAGAAAGAATTGATTTAAACTAAGAGATCCATTAACTTGATTTTTTTGATGAGAAAAACAATTTTTCATTAAAATTATTGATAATAATAAAAATATTTTTATATGAACTTGATATAAATTTTTATTTGAATTTTTAAAGATTATTAAAAAAGATAAAATAAAATTATGAAAATTTTATTTTAATTTTGATAAAAGAAAATTTTGAAAATCTAAAATTAATAGTAATATTCATATAGATTTTATTAAATGATTATTTAAAAAGTAAATGGCAAATATATGATATATCCAAGTAAATAGATATTGTAATAATCAGTGTCATTTTTGTAGTAATCCAAGTAATTGAAAGAATATAACTTATGAAAGATGAATAGAATTACTTGATGATTTTAAGAAGAAAAATTATGCTTGAGTAATTTTTACAGGATGAGAACCAACTTTATCTCCAGATTTACCTAAATGGATTGAGTATTCTAAAAAATTATGATTATGAAATAGAATTATTTCAAATTGAATGAAATGTTCAGATTATGAATATACTAAAAAATTGGCTGATTCTTGACTCGAATTAGTACATTTTTCAGTTTATTCTTGTTATGAAAAAGTTCATGATTTTTTAACAGATACTCCTTGAAGTTGGAAAAAATTAATGATGAGTATTACAAATGCTTTAAAATGTTGAGTAAGAGTTCAAATTAATACAGTTATAAATCATTATAATGAAAAACATCTTGATAAAACAGTTAAATTTTTAGTTAAAACTTTTCCTCCTATACATCATTTTATTTGGAATAACCTAGATCCAGAAATGATGAGAAAAACTAATATTGCTAAGTCTACTTTACCTGATTATGATGCTTTTAAACCTTCTTTAAATAGAGCCATGGAATTTTTAGAATCTAGTTGAAGGAGCTTCAGGGCTGAGAAGGTGCCTCTTTGTTATATTAGATGATTTGAATGGTGTAGTACTGAAACAAGAAAGATAGTTAAGGATGAAGAAAGGATAATTCATTTTCTTGATTTTAGAGAAAAAATACATGAAACTGATTTTGAACATGAAAAATTGGAAGAATGTAAAAAATGTGATTTAAATTGAATTTGTTCTTGAATTTATGAACATAAGAAATTTTATAATTATGTGAAAGTTTATCCTCAAAAAATAACTAGGCAAGAAAAAGAAAATATAATTACAAAAATAAAGTCTGAATTTTAATTCAGATTTTATTTTTGTATAAAGTTTTTGAAAATTTCAATTCAAACATTAATTATATTTTTAAAAATTTTATCTTGAAAGAAAAAAGTTAATAAAAATCAGCTTATAATATAAGGAGCAAAAGAAAAAGTATTAAGTATTTTTATTGTTTGATTTTTTTGAAAATTAGGAGTATATTTTAAATGATATTTATTTGTTATAAAATAACATTTTTTAATAATTTTTATAGTTTCAGAGTTTATAGGATTATCAATATTTTGAAAATATTTACTTGGAGAAGGATATAATAAATATTTTTTTCTTTGTTTTTTTATATTTTTTGAATCATTTTCTTGAATATATCATAAAACTAATTGCTCTCAAAACATCTTTATCAAATACTCCTTATCCACAACATCACCATTCTTTAAATCATTAATATCAATATACTTATACTCAGCAATTCAAAAAGTTATTTTATAAGCTCACTTTAATATTTTAAATATTATATATAAAGCTAAATATAAAGTAAAAATTTTAAATAAATATGATTTTATTTCATAAGGATTTTTATAATATTCATAACTAATAAAACTAATTAAAAATATAGCTAAAATAACAAGTAAAATATTTCAAATTAAATTTAAATTTAGTTTAAATTTTTCTGAAATATATTTTTTTACTTTATTAATTAAAATTCTAAATAAATATAATCATAAAATAAAAATTCAAATAAATAAAAAAACTAAATAAATATTATATTTTTCTAGAAAATTTTCTACTAATTCAAACCTATTTATAACTCCTTTCTCTCCTTGGAGAAAAGGTTGTGATAGGGGGATTATATTATTTAATAAATATAATCTAGTTAATCTAATACTTACAAATATTATTAAAAAAATAAGTAACCATTTAAAAATTATTTTATATGTATTTCATCATTTATTTTGTTTGTAAACTTTCCATTTTTCATTTAAATCATTTTTGATATTTCACCATAAGCTTTGTCTATAAGTTTTATTAAAAGTAATTTTATATAAATAAAAATAAATAAAATATAAAAATAAATAAGCTAAAGTTATTAAAGCAATATTTCAAATTAAAGGAATTATTCAAATGTAAGGAATAAATAAACTTAAAACAAGTAAATATTTAGCATCTCAAGCAGCCCAAATTCAAAAATAATATAATATAAAACTAACTAAAAAAGTTATAATTATTAGAGGGAAAAATAATAAATAATTAATTCCCCCCTCCAAAGGGGGGGTAGGAGGGTCAAAAAATATATAAATATAATAAAAAGGAATTAATAACAACAAATAAACTAAATATTTATTAGGAATTTTTTTATATTTTAAATCTGAAACTATTATTTTATAATTAAAGTATAAAAATGGTATTGCTAAAATGTATAAGATATATTGCATATTTCTTTTAAATTAAGTAATTTTTTATAAATTATAATAAAATTTTTAAAAAAATATAGTTTAAAAAATATTTTATTTTTTCCTTTTAAATAGCCATATTTAAATCTATCTATTTAAAAAATAGCTAAAATAAGCCAAAAAAATTTGCAATAGTATTTAAGTTGGCTATACTAAAGCTGTTATCTTATTTATTAATAACATTGTTACTATGAAAAAACAAGATTTTATTAAAGCAGTAGCTACTGCTGCAGGTTTAAGTCAAGATGCTGTTTCTAGAGTATTATCTTCAATGATTGATACTGTTACTGATGAATTAAAAGCATGAAATGAAGTTAATATTACTGGTTTTGGTGCATTTAAAGTTTCTCATAGAGCTGCTAGAAATGGTGTAAATCCAAGAACTAAAGAATCAATTAAAATTCCTGCTATGAATTCTCCTGTATTTAGAGCTGGTAAAACTTTAAAAGAAGCTGTTAGATAGTTTGTTTTATAAAAAACTCAACATTTATTGTTGAGTTTTTTTGATTTTATAAAAATAATATGTTATTATGTATAAAATATAATAATATTATAAAAAATATGCAAGAAATTTTTATAAAAATTACTGATGTTTTTTCTCCAGAATTGAGAGAAAAATTAGAAAACTTATGTACTGAAAATAAGTTAGAAGTTATGTTTAGTTATATTTCTGATTATAGAAGTACTTGATTACTTAGAAATTATATTTCTGAGCTTTGTTCTATGTGTAATTTAGATAAAACTTGGATTAGTAGAATTACTTTAATTACAGATGAATTAAATAATAATGCAATAGAATATTGAAGTAAACAATGAGAATATAATAAAATGATATTTAAATTAAAAAAATCTTGAGATTATATTGATTTAGAAATTGATGTTGAGGATACTTGAAATTGAATTAATCCTAAAACTTCAAAAGATATGTTAAAATTAAAAGAACAAAAAGAGAAAAAAGGTTTTGATTGATATATGTGAATTAGGTGAAGATGATTATTTTTAATAATTGATAAAATTGCTGATTCACTTGAATTTGAAGATATTAAAGATTGAGGGTTAAGAGTAATAGTAAAGAAAAGAATAAAAAAATAATAGATTTTTATAAAAATCTATTATTTTTTTATTGAGTAAATTCTTTTTAAATTATTAAAACATTCATATTTTTTTTCTATATCACAATAATATAATTTATATTGAACTCTTAAATCAATATATACAATATCATTTTTGTTTATATTATGATATTGTTTATTAAATATCAGTAATTTTTTAATCTGGCTATCTATTCATTTTATATCTTGATTTATATCAAAAATAATTCTAGTTTTGTTTTTTAAGATAATATGAACTTCTCTTTGTATAGGATAAAAATCTATTGCTATAATTTTACTAGTAAGTAGATTTTTTTTAAGTTTATTTTCTATATAAACTATTTTATTTAATTTTTCTTTTTTAACTATCTGTTTATAGTCTATAAAATTACCTATTTTATTATTATTTATATTAATAGTTAATAGTTTATTATTTAATTTATTTATAGGAACTACACTTCAGTTTGTTAATAATAAATAATTTTTCTTATTAATAATAGTATTATATATCTCTTTATATGATCAAATTTTTATTTTTATTGTATGTGGATATAATTTACTTATATTTATATAATTTATATTATTTTGATAATTTTTAAGTTTATCTTTTAATTTATTTTTATCTATATTAAAAATATTTTTTCATTTAATATTTCATATTGATAAATAAGCTATGTTTATACTACTTCTAGGATCTTCTCTTAATATTTCTATTTTATTTATTTTAAAAAAAGAAGAATTATAAAATAATATTATTCATATAATAGTAATAATTAGTATTATTATATTATTTTTTTTATTATTTATATTTTTATTTTTAAAATTTAGTTTAAATTGATATGTTTGTCTATTTTTAGATTTATTTAATTTTTTTTCTTTTATTTTACCTAGTTTTTTATGTAATTTATATTTTTTTTGTATATAGTTTACTACTTTATTAAACATTAATTATTATTTATAATCTAAATTTTTAATTGTTTCACTAATTTCTCAAGCTATTTTTCAGCTTTCATCATATCTAAATCTTATTCTTGGATTTTTTCTTAAACTAAGGCTTTTATTTAATTTTCTTTGTATGTCATGAGCATATGTTGCTAAAGTTTTTGTTAAATTTTCATTATTTTTAAAACTACTTACATATATATCAAGATATGATATATCACTACTTATTTTTATTCAAGTTATATTTATTAATCAAAATTCATCTTCAATATTTTGTATATGTTCAAATAAAAAGTTTGATACAAGTTGAAGAGAAGTTGATTCAAGTTTTTTAAGTCTATCTTTATTCATTTTTGTTTTATATTATATAATTATATTTATATATTATTTACTAATTTAGTTTTGACAAGTAAAAAAAAATTAATATACTTTTGCTACAAAATTATATTAAATAACCTTTTAATAGGAGATAGAAAATTATGATATATGCTATAAAAAATGAAAATGAATCTAATGAAAAATTAGTTTTAAGATATAAAAAATTATTTTTTCAATCAAGAATTACAAATAAACTTAGAAAAGAAAGATATGCTGTAGGAAAACCAACTAAAAAGAAAAGAAGAGAAGCAGCAATTATTAGGGAAGCATACAGAGATTTAAATCAAAAAGTATATTTTTAATTTAAAAAAATAGTATAGTAAAAAAGGCCTAAAGAGCCTTTTTTTATTTTGTAAAAATTTATAAATTATTATATAATAATAAAAATTATTATTTTAATAAAAATTATGTCTAAGAAAAATAAAATAAAGAGCTTTAAGAGAGCAACAAAGATTTTACTTTTTACAAATTGACTTGTTTTGATTGCAGCAGCAATGTTAGCTCCAATTTATGCTATTTTTGTAGATAAAATATGATGAGATTTAATGGATGCAAGTTTGGCTTGATGAATTTTTGCTTTAGCAGCATGAATAACAAGTTTTATATCTTGAAAATTTACAGATAGATTAAAAAAGAAAACTCATATTGTTGTTTTTTGATATTTTTTAATGTGATTGGGATTTTTTTTATATACAATTGTTGATAATGTAATATTTTTATTTTGTGTTCAAGCATTAATATGATTTTGAGAAGCTATCTACTCTCCATCTTTTGATGCTTTATATTGAAATAATATAAATAAGAAACAAAAATGATTAGAATGGTGAGCATGGGAATCAATGAATTATTTTACTATTGCTTTATGATCTTTTATTTGATGAATAATGGTAACTTATTTATGATTTAATTCAATATTTATTTTTATGTGATTTTTATGTATTTGAAGTGGTTCATATTTATATATAATATCAAAAAAATCTAAGTGTAGTATAAAACAAAAATAAAAAGGTTAAAAAGCCTTTTTTTATTTTGTAAAAAATATATAATAAATTTAAGTATAATTAAAATAAATTTTATGTTTAAAAAAATAGTAGGTTTAGGTTTTAGTTCTAAAGGGAAAAATGCTAAAGATGTTGAAAAATATATTGAATCTTTAGTTTATTCTGGAGCTTGAGAATTTTTTGTATGATATAATCCTAATTATTGGTCAGAAAAATTTGGTTTTGAGGTAAGTCCAAACTGAAGATTTGCTGAACATGAACAAGTAACTGATTTTGAGACTTTGAAAAAAATTGTAGAGGAGTCTCATAGACATAATATTGAAATTTTTGCTAATTTAAATGCATGGTATTATACATATGAAACTATTCCATATATAGAAAGAATGGTAAATGAATTTATTGAAATTTGAGTTGATTGAATAATTTGTTGAAATATAGAAATTTTGGAATATTTAAAAAGTATTGATTATAAATGAAAAATTAATATTTCTACAATAATGGCAGTTTATAATAAGCAAGCAATTAAATTTTTTATAGAAAATTATAATATAAATAAATTTATACTAAGTAGGGAAGTTACTTTAAAAGAGATAGAAGAACTTACTAAAGAGTTTCCTGAAATGAAATTTGAAGTATTTTGAGAATGAGATTTTTGTAGATATAATAATTGACTTTGTTTTGCTGAACATAAATATTGAGATAAAGATATTTGTACTGTAGTTGTAAATGATTTAATTATTAAAAAAAGATTTAAACCAGATTTTAAAGATATTATCTTAGATGATAATTTATCTAATCAGGAAAAAATAGAAAAATTAAATGATAAATATATTTCTGATTTTGATAAAATTAATGAAATCTTATGAAAAATAGAATTATGATTTCTAACTAACAAGGATTTAGTTAATGATTTATTAAAAATAATAATAAAAAATAAAGATAATCCAGATTTATATTTTGATGCATTATTAACTTTAGATAATAAGCATAATAAAAATATTTTAGTGTACTTAAGAGCTATAAAAATTTTATTAAAAAATACTAATTTAGAGAAAATTACTAAAGATATATTATTAGATTTAGAGCAAGAATTAAATAGTTCTTTTAAGACTTATATTGAATATAATAAGAAGAAAATAGAGGATATTTGATGAGAGCCAAAACTGAAAGCTTTACAGCTAGCTAGTTTTTATTCTAGAAGTGATAATTTAAATTTATATTCATACTTATTTTTTGATAAAATAAAAAATATAAATACAGTAAAATTTCCAACAAGATGAAGAAATTATTCTGAAAAAATAAAAATTATAGATGAAGTATTAAAAAAATGAAAAATAGATAAAGATTTACTTGATAGATCTATTAGTTTAGATAGAGCACATTATGATTTAACTTATTTATTTTGAGATAAGTTATGGTTTAGAAAAATGTTATTAAATAACAAAAAATAGATATTTTTAAATATCTATTTTTTGTTATCTTACAATTATTTTATTATCATTTACTTCAAAATTTAATTTGTATATTCAACTATCAGTTAATATATCAATATCTGAATCATGATTTACATAAAAATCTTGTATTTTTCAATTTGAAGCTTCTATTTGTCATAAATAAGTTAAAGCTTTTGTATCTTGAAATCTTCTAGTATTTGGTTTAAATACCCATATTTTATTATTTAATAATATATATACATAATTTAAATCTTTTCTAGTTTTTATTTTTATATTTCAGTTATTTTCTTTTTTATAATTATCTGGAAGTTTATTTATAACAATTTTTTCTAATCTATAAGGAGTAGAGAAAAATTTTACTATACTTAAATCATTTTTTAAAATATATATTCATCAATCAATTGCTATATCTAGTATTTTTCAAATACTTTTTGTATCTTCTTTTTTTAGATAAGGAATTGCTTCACTAAAAACTTTTCACATTTTTTTATGTTTAAAAATCTGATTTTTAGTTTGAGGAATTAAATATATATTTTGAGCATAACTAAGTATTGTATCTGATTTTTCCCATAATTTTTGTCATTTTACATCTTTATATGAAAAATATCAGTTTTTTGAAAATTCAACTACTTTTCATTGTTTTGTTATTAATATTATACTATTATCAAGAGCACTAGCATCAATAAATGAATCATCTTTTAATTGAGTAAAAATATGTTTTTTAGGAGTTTTTCAAGGGATTATAGGTCATATAACAGAATTTTTTGTTATAAGATATGTAATTAAATTTATTTTTACTATTTTTACAGGATTTTTTTGAGTTAATTTATATATAAGATTTGAATTATTTATATCATAAGTTTCTATTCAATTAAATTGTTTTTTTATGATATTTATATCATTTGATAAATTATTTACATCATTTAAAAATAATTTTTTTTCTTTTAATTGTGATACAATTTTTTCAGCTTTTTTTATATTTAAATTAAATATATCAGAATTTGAAGAATTATTACTTGCTATTCTTACATATTCCATAGCTTTTGTTAGATTTTCTTTGTTTTGTTCTATAGTTTTTGTAGATATTGTAGTTGAAAAAATTCAGTTTATAATTAAATATAATGCAAATATTGAAAGACTAATTATAATTAAATAAAATCAGTTTTGAATTATTTTTGATTGTTTTGAAAGTTTTTCTTTAACTATCAAATAATATGCAATTATTTTTTTAGTTAATGAATTATCTAGTAGTTGTAATAAAAAAGTTGAAAATTTTTCTTTGAATTTTGATTTATTCTCAATTCAATCAAGTAGAAAATAATATTTAAAACTTAATAATCAAATATTTTCTTCTAAGTTTTCTTCACTTAAGATGAGGTTTATATTATTATTTATTTGTTCAGCTTTTTTTCATATTACACTATCTGAAAAATCACTATATGATAGATAATTTAATAATCTTTGTGTAGAAAAAATTATAGTATCAAGATTATCTAATTTTCATTCTGAAATAAATAAAAATTCTTTTTTTTGTTCATCTTTTTCAGTTATTTCAATAACTTCATTTGTTGTTTTTATAAGGTATGCACTAGTAGTTCATATATTTGAAAAATAAAGTTTATTTTTATCTAATATTCAGATAATTATAGAAATATGCTCTTCTTTATTATCTTGTCTTATAGTTTTTAGTATAGAATTTATGTTTTCAAGTAATAATGCAAAATCTTTATATGTATTTTCTTTTGTTATATTATCAATTGAAAAATCAATTATTTTACTTGTTATTAGTTCTGTAATATTAGGATTATTAGAATCAGCAACAATAAATAAATCTAGATTTTTATCTAAATTTATATTTTTTTGAATAATATCATTTTTTCAATTTTCTTTTGTGATAATTTTTGTATTTAAATCAATCATTTTTTCTTTTTTATTAATTCTATTTAGTTAAAATTATATATAAAAATATTAAAAAACAAACTTAAAATTATATAATTAATATTGATAAAAAAAAATATTATTATACAATAAAATGAACTTAATATTAATAACTTTATTATAAATGTTAATTATAAATTGATGAAAAGATTTATCTTGAAAAGTAACAATTTGAGGTAGTAAAAATGCAGCTTTACCTATTATTGCAGCTTCATTATTAATAAAATGAAAAACAACTTTAAAAAATGTTCCAAATATACAAGATGTTATTACTTATTTAGATATTTTAAAAGGTATTTGAGTAAAATATGAATTTAGTAATAATATATTGAAGCTAGATTCTAGTAAATTAAAACATACAAATTTTGATTTAGAAAAAATAAAAAAAATAAGAGTTAGTGTATTACTTTTAGCTCCATTATTATCAAGATTAGGTTCTGTGTCTATTCCTACTCCAGGATGATGTAATTTGTGAGCTAGGTCTATTTTTTGACATTTAAAATGATTAGAAAATATTTGATATGATTATGAATTAAAAGATGATTTAGTTTATTTAAGTGGAGTGGCAAAGTCAGGAGATTTAGTGATTGATGCATGATTTTGAGTAACTCCTACTGAAAATTTAATTGTAGCAAATGTATTAAGAGAAGGTAAAACAACAATTAAATTATCAGCAATAGAACCTCATATATTAAACTTAATAGATTTTTTAAGAGAGGCTGGAGCTTCAATATCAATTAGATATGATCATACAATTATTATAAATTGAGTAAAGGAATTAAAAACTGATATTGAATTTAAAGTTATATCAGATTATATACAGTCTTGAACTTATATAATAATTGCAGCACTTACATCTAAACAATATTTAGATATTCAAAATGCAAGGATAGATGATTTATATGCCTTTTTAGAAAAATTAAGAGAAGCAGGTGTTAAATTTGAAGATTTATGAAATGATATATTGAGAGTTTATAAAGCAAATGATTTAAAAGCTACAAATATTCAAACAAATATTTTTCCATGATTTCCAACTGACTTACAATCTCCATTTGCTGTATTACAAACTCAAGCTGAATGAACAAGTAAAATACATGAGATTCTTTTTGAATGAAGATTAAATTGGTTAGTTGAATTAGAAACTATGTGATTAAATATGTCTATTTTGAATCCTCATGAAGCTTTAATTCATTGAAAATGTAATTTTAAAAGTTGAAAGCTTGTTACAAGTTGGGATTTAAGAGCAGGAGCCTCTATGATTATTGCTGCATTAATAACTCCTTGAATTACAAAAATAGAAAAGGTAGAATATATTTATAGATGATATGAAGATATAGTTGAAAATTTATTATCTCTGTGAGCTTTAGTTGAAGAAGTTGAGAATTTAAACTAAATTAAAATTTTGGTTTATGGTATATATTATTTTTTAAAAGAAAAATTATGAAATTTTATTGAATTGTATTTCTTGTATTTTGAACTTTGATTATTGTTTTTCCTGATTTGATATGAATATTAGTAGGTAGTTTTTTGATATTTATATGATTTAATATGTTATTTTTAGGTAGTATAATGTGAACAAATAAAAATAATTTTTTTAATAAAAATCAATGATATACTCAGTGGTGAAAGTATAAAATTTTTAAATAGTCTATTATAATAGACTATTTTTTGTTTTATTTATAAAATTATGATAATATTTTTATAAATAATTAATTTATTTATGAATAATATTTTATACATTGTTTTACTAATTTTTATTAGTTTAATTCCTGTTGTTATTTGGGCTTTTTCTTTTAGTTATATTAATTGAGAAAAATTAAATAGAAAAAGATTTTTTATAGGAATTTTTTGAGGTGCTATTGCTGTAGTACCAATTTTGTATATGGATAAAATAATTAATTATATAAAAATTGCTTATTTAAATATATTTTTTTATATAAAATGAGTTGATAGTATTGTTAGTTTTTTAAAATTTTGTTTTTCTTTAGAGTTCTTTTTATTTTTAATTGCTTGAATTTCAATATTAGTTACTTTTATTTTTATAAAATCTAAAATTAATTTTTTATCATATTTAAAAAATATTTTTGTTTTTTTTATTTTTATATTTTTTATAGGGATTTTTGCATATATATTAAATTTACTTAGCTTAAAAATAGATTTTTTAAATTTTTGAGTAAAACAAACAATTGAATTTAATTCAATTGTTTTTAATAGTTTTAAATTAATAGTTTTATATTATTTATTAGTTGCTTTTATAGAAGAAGCATCAAAGCATTTCAATTTTCTATCTTCAAGCTTATTTGAAATAGATAGTATATCAACCTGAGTTTTATATTCTATTTTTATAGCTTTATGATTTTCTATGCTTGAAAATATATTATATTTTTATAATTATATTTTGTTTAATTGATTTCATACTTGATTTATAAAATTATATTTTTATAGGTCTATTTTTGCAATAATAACTCATATTTTTGCAAGTAGTATTTTAGCTTATTTTTTTACAAAAGCTTACTTATTATATAAAAATAAAGTTTTTAGTTTAGAGTATATAAAAATATTTTTGATATGAATATTTTTTGCTATATTGGTTCATCTTATTTTTGATTTATCCTTAACTATGTGATTTAATTTAATAATAATTATATATTTATTAGCTTGATACTTTTATGTGACCTCTATTTTTTATAAAGAATAAAAAAATATTTTTACCTTATAGGGTAAAAATATTTTATTTTTGTTATTTTCCAATTTTGATCATCTTTTTTTAGTAGATTTAAAACTCAATTAAAATGTAATAGTCAATATGTTATAAATATTTTTTTATATTTTGAGTTTTCTATATTTTTTACTATATTTTTATTTCTTTGAGTTAGTATAACATCAAATAAAGTTTTATTTGTAAAATTTTTCATAATTGTGTTTTGAATTATTTGATTTTTTAGTATTACATTTAACATTGCTTTATTAAAAAATCTAATAACTTCTAATTGTTTAGGATTTAGTTTTGATAAGGCATCTATTATTTGAGAATTTATATCAATTATATTTTTAGGTAGTTGTTTTTTTATTTCATTTTTATCTAATTTATCTATTTTTTTATTATATAATTTTATTATTTCATCTATAGTTAAATCTACATTGAAATCTTTATTGTTAACAAGTCATAAAAAAATAGAATTATCTTGATTTACTACTCAATATAATTTTGAAAAATTTTTATATAGATTTTTATCAAATTTTATTCAAATTGCTTTGTTAAATTTTTTTGAGTTTTGTTTTGTTCATGGTTTTACTCATTCAAAAAAATAAACATATCATTCTTTTTTGTATTTAATTATTTCATTTTTTATTTGATTATAGAAGTTTTGTGTTCAAATATGACTCATTGCTTGAAAAACTACAACTTTTTTTCAATTTGTAATTGTAAATTGTGGCATTTTTGCTGGAGATATAATATTTTGATAATATCAAAATACTCATAAAAGTATTATTATAATCAAAAAACTAAGAGATATTTTTTTTATAAATAATATTAGATAATCTTTATAATTTAAATAATTTTCATCTTTTTTTATTTTTTTATAAATTATATAAAAAATAAAAAATATACTTCAATATATAATTATTTCAACTATAAAGCTTATAGTTGAAATAAATCATCATATATAATTTATCAATCATAATAATATTCAAATAGAACTATAATATATTTTATCTTTTAAAGGCATTTATATTTTATTAATAAATAATTTTGTAATTTATTATAAAATAATTAAAATAACTAAAAAGTAAATTATTTAAACTAATTTTTATAAATTATGAAATTAATATTAAAGGTTATAACAATTTTTGTTTTAATGTTTTGAGCTACTCAAATATCAAATGCTGATATATGGTCTGATATAATAGATTGATCTAAACCTAAAATAAATGTTGATTGTGCAAATTCTGATTGTAGTATAACAAAATGAACAGATTTAGTAAAAAATAGTATAAATGATATAGAAAAAGATAAAACATTTTCAGAGTATGTTCAGGATATTGTCTTTTATATATTAACATTTGTTAGTTTAATTGCATTGTTATATATTATATATGCTTGATTTACTGTTTTAACATCTGCTTGAGATGATGAAAAAGCAAAAAATGCAAAGAAAATTATTTTATCAGTTATTATTTGAATTGTATTAATTTGGTTAGCATATCCTATAACACTTTTTATTATGAAGATGTTAAATGCTACTACAAATTAATAAATAAAAATATTTTTCAAAAAAGTCTAGTGTTTTTGCTAGATTTTTTTTATTATATTAGTTTTTTTATAAAAAATATGATAATATATTACATATTATTATATAAAAAATTTATATGACATTAGAAAAAGAGATTTATAAAAGTCCAAAAAGTAAAAGTTTTACTTTTTCTTTAGTGTTTTTATTGTTAGTAGTTTTTTTAACAATTGGATTATATTGATATAACTACTATTTATCTTGAGAAAATTCAAAATTAGAATCTCAATATAAAGAAAAACAAAAATTGCTAGCAGAGAAAAAACAACAAAAACAATTAAAAATTTATAGCTTATATACAATTAATAAATGAGCAATTGATAGATTAGATAAATATTCTCAAATAAGAAAATATATAAATCATTTAGAACAGATTTCAAATAAATATTGAGTTATATTTAAATGATTTTCAATAACAAATTGAACTATTATAACAAATTGATATACAGTTTCAGATGATAATGGTATTGATTTTCAAAAAACTGTAAATTTTTTAAAAAATTATAAAAAAGATAAAAGAGCTTTATTTAATATTGTTCCAATAAAGGCAGTAAATACTTTTGATAGTAATCAAAAATTTAATCTTACTTTTAAAATAAAATAATTATTAAAATATAAAATATGAAATCATTAAAAAATAATAAAATAAAAAATTTAATAATATTATTAGTTACTATTTTTATACTTTTATTTTTTACTAAACAAGCATTTTATAATATGAATCAATTGCTTGATGAAAATAAAAAAGATACTGATAATTTATCAAGTATTGTAAATCAACTTAATGAATTACAAACTTTAGAGCAAGATTTAAAGAAATGAGATAAAGCAGATAAAATAAAATATTTTAGTTCATCAATAAATAGAGCAGATTTAATTGAATATTTTCATAATTATGCAGAAGATATTAGTGATTGAGGAAATGAATTATTTATACATAGTATAAATTTTAGTAAACCAATAAAATGAGAATTATGATTTATGGAACAAAATATAAATTTAAATGTTACAGTATCAAATAAAGATGTTTTAAAGGCTTTATTAACTCAACTGACAAGTAATAATGCTAAATATAAATTTTTTATTACAAATTTTTCTTTTCCTAATGATAATAGAGTTTGAGCTTATACTGTAGATATACCATTAAAGTTATTATATAAATAATATATATGTTAAATAAAAAAGAAAATAATATAGATGATAATAAAGAGATTTTATTGTTTAAAAAAATATCTGATTTAGATAAATATAATTTTTATGAATATTTATCTGTTATGCTTGATTCTTGAGTATGAGTAATAGAAGCATTAGAATCAGTACAAGATAAAATAGAAAATATTTATTTTAAACAAAGAATAAATCAGCTTTTAGTTTTTATAAATTCTTGAGATCCTTTAAGCAAGGCTATGAAAAAAGATCCTGATACTTTTTGAGTACATGAAGTATCAATAATTGAAGCTTGAGAAACTACTTGAACATTAGATAAGGCATTAGCAGATTTGGCTTCAAATATAAAAAATATTTATGAATTAAAAAAGAAAATAAAATCATCTCTAACTTATCCTGCAATTATATTTTTATTTTTATTTGTTGCAGTAGCTATTATTTTAATGTATGTAATACCAAATTTACAACCTTTATTTTCAGGGTTTTGAGTTGAATTACCTTTTGCTACTAAAGCTTTGATAGCAACATCAAATTTTTTTGTTAATAATTTTTTATTAATAATATTTTTTATATTATCAATATTTATATGATTATTAATTTATAAAAATACTGATAGTTGAAAAGAAAATATTGATAATTTTATATTAAATACACCACTTATAGGTGATGTTTATAAAAATTATATATTATCAAATATATCTTTAACAATGTGAAATTTAGTGTGAGCATGAGTTCCTACTATAAAAATGTTGAAATTAGTTTGAAAGTCTAGTTGAAGTTATGTATATAATGAATTATTTTTATTGATTGCTAAAAAAGTAGAATTGTGAGAAAAAATAGTTGATTCAATATCTGAAGTTGATATTGATAAATTTTATTTTCCTACAAGTTTTGTTCAACTCATGTCTGTTTGAGAAAGAACAGCAAATTTAGAAGTTATTAGTTTTAAAATACATAACCAATATAAAAGAGAAGTTGAATATTCTTTAATAAATCTTACAAAGTGGATTGAACCTATAGCTGTATTATTTGCATCAATATTTGTATTGTGGTTTGCTTTTGCAATATTTTGAGCAATAATGAAACTTACTACTAGTATAAATTAGAATAAATTATGAATAGTAAAAATAAAATTTCTGCTTTTACTTTAGTTGAATTGATGGTAGTAATAACTATTAGTGTATTATTAATGGTATGAATATATGCTCCATATAATTATTATTCAAATAAAGCAAAGCTTAAAATGGCAAAAACTCAAATTGCTAAAACAATTTATGAAGCTAGAAATATGGCTATTTATTGATTAAATAATCAATCAAAAAATAAATCAATTTGAATATATTTTGATAATAATTTAAATAAAAATTCTATAAAAATATATAGTTATCCATATGATTTTTCATGAAATAAAAATGATTTTTCAGATTCTAGTATAAAATTAATAAAAGATATTAAATTAGAAAATGGAATACAAATAGATAAAATAAATAATAAAGATAAAGTTATTTTTTATTTTAATGCTATATCTTGAACTTGAACATATTATTATTATTCTCCTTGAGAGAATATGTTTACAAATAATAAAATAAAAATTAAATTTTCTTATAAAAATTGATGACCAAATTTATCATCATATATTACTTATTATACTTTGACAAATATAGTTGATTATTAATTAAAAAATAGCTTTTTAAGGCTATTTTTTAATTTTATAAAATTTGCATTTTTTTTTAAAAAAAATATTATATTAACAATATTTTATAATTTTTTTTTGTGAAAAATAAAACTCAAAAAGCATTCAGTATAATAGAGGTATTGATTGCAATGCTTATTTTTGCTTTATGAATTACATCAGTATATATGTTGATTAGTTCTAGTTTAAAAGCAAATAATTTCAATAAAAATCAGATTATTGCAGCTTCTTTAGCAAGAGAAGAACTAGAATTAATAAAAAATATAAGAGATTCTAATTATTCTAGTTATAATATATGGAATAAAATAAAATCAAATTGACCTAACTCTACTAATTATAATGATGGACATATTTATTTTTTAACATGACATATTTATACTTTGGAAAATGATTATGATTCAAGTGCTACTTTCCCTATAAAAGTAAAAGATATAACTAGTTGATTTTGAGAGTGAAAAACAGAATTAAATTGAAAAATGTTAAATTATAGATTATGTATTAATTCAGATTGATATTATAGTTATGATTGTTCTTGAACTAATAAAAAAACACCTTACTATAGATATTTAAAAATAGAAGAAGTGAAAAATATAAATTGAATAATAAAAAATGCATTGAAATTAACTTCTAAAGTTATATGGTATAAATGATGATATCATAGTATTGATTTAAAAACAATTATTACAGATTGGAAGAGACTTTAATATTGAATAATAAATAAATTATAATGAATAATAAGGCATTTACATTGATTGAGGTAGTTGTAGCAATTACTATTTTTTCACTTTTCATGGTTTCTATGATAATGATATATGCATCAAGTTCTAATATAAATTGGAAAATAAATATTAGTAGTTCAATGCAAGAAAATACTAAGAATATAATAGAAACTATAGCAGAAGATATAAGAAAAAATTGAATATCTTGAGTATCAAAACAAAAGGCTACAGATAATTGTAATTTTAATAAAAATTATTGATTGTATAAAAAAGGAGATAAATTATGTGTTTGAACAGATAGTTATTATCTTGCACAAAATGTTGGTTGAATTTTTATAAGAGTAGATAGTACTGAAATTTGAACTATATGTTGAGATATAAAAAATGAATGTATATTAGTAAAAGATGATTGAACTAATATTACTAGACTATCAAATTCTAGAATTAGATTTAAAAAATTAGAATTTTTAGTTTCAAATGAATTTATACCTAAAGTTACCATAGTTTATAGTATTCAGCCATCTATAAAAAAGTGAGTAAAAGTAAATACTATAAAAAATACATATTTAAATTTTCAAACAACAATTACTCAAAAACTTATAAAATCAAATTAAAATATGCAAAAAAATAATAAATGATATTCTGTTTTAGTATCTATTTTGATAATAGGTTTTTTAATGGTGTTAACTGTAGGAACTTTTAATTTAGTTTTAAGAGAATTAAATGATTCTAAATGAGCTTTTGATTATTTAAAAGCATATAATTGAGCAGAAGCTGCTTGAGAATTAGCATTATTAACTATAAAAGAAAAATGATATTGATATTATAAAAAAATTGATAATACAGTAAATGATGACTCAATAGTTTTATCTGATAATCCTATAAATAAAACTAAATTTAATAAATCAAAAGATGTTTTAATTTCATATGATTTAAACTATAAAGTAAAACAATATAATTGAGATTTAAATTCATGATGATGAGTTGATATTATTCCATTATTTTATATTGATAAAAATTGAAATCATAAATTAGATAATTTAAAATTAAATATTTTAACTTGAGATAATACAAAACTTACTTGGAATATATTATCAAATAATTGAGGTATATCATGAATTTGAAATTTTGATTCTGGAGATTCTGCAAGTAAATGAAAATGAAGATTTTTAATTTGATGAAGTTATGAAGTTTTAGATAAACAAATATGAAATTTTTTATCAGACTCAAATTCTTTTCCAGATAATTATAATTATTTGATTTTAATGAATATTGATCCAAATAATAATATAAAATATAAATTATCAAGTACTGATTTTTTTACATTACCAAGAACTCATATTATTGCTACATGACAGATTTGAAAATATAAACAAAATTTAGATATATTTTTGGATAATACGGAGTATTTATGAAGATCAAGATATAGTATTTATTCAAATTAAAAAATACAGTAATTTTATAAAATTACTGTATTTTTTAATTTAAACTCAACAAACTGATGCTGATCAACAACTTGAGCAAGAACTAGGAGCACAAGAATCTCATGAATCTCATCCTATAATACTTATTAACATTGATTTTATTTCATCTTCTTCTGGAATCATTCATTCAAATATTATATCTTTGAAATCAATTGATTCTTCTTCTATAATTAAAGCAGGTTGTTTTGTTATATTGAGTTCTTTTTTAATTTCTTCATTATAAACTTCTTCTATTTTTATAAAATCAACTAGTCATAGGTCTTCTAAACTTGAATTTACAATATTTGTTAATTTTTTAGTTTCTTCTCAGCTTCAATATATTTTTATTTGCATTTTTTTAATATTATTTAAATAAATATAAAAACACTTCTATTTTATTATAAGAAGTGTTTTTGTAAAATTTTTTTAAAAGAATTATTTAGTTTCTTCAGTTTCTTCAGTAATTTCTTCTTCAGTTTCTTCAGTAGTTTTTTCTACTTTTGGTTTAGCAACTAAAACTACAACTTCATCAGCAGGAGTTAAAATTTCAAAATCTTTTCCTAAATTTAAGTCAGAAACTTTTATATTATCTCAGAAATCTTTTAATACAGAAATATCAACATCAAAATGATCAGTTAAATTTTTAGGTAAACATTTAACTTCAATTTCTTTATTTAATTCTTCTAATATACCACCTTCTTTTACAGCTTCAGAATTACCAACAAAATTTAAAGTTATGTTAGTTGTTACAACTTCACCTCTTGTTAAGGCATAAAAATCAATATGTATAAAATCTCCAGTTACAGGTTCTTTTTGGAAATCATGAACTAGTACTTCAATATCTTTTTTACCAACTTTTAAATTGATTATATTTGATTCACCAGATTTTCTGAAAGTTTTTAAAAAATCAGAAAATGATACTTTTATATTTATTGGTTCTTGGTTTTTTCCATAAACAACAGCAGGGATTTCTTTATTTGCTCTTATTTCTTTATTTTTTTCATCAGCATTTCTAATTTCAGCTGTTAAAGTTATTTTTTCCATATTTCTTATTTGAATATATAAATATTTTAATTTTTTTTAAGCTCTGAGATTTTATATAAAAACATAAAATTAGCAAAAGTTTTTTTGACTTTTTTTAGTAATTAAATGAATTCATAATTTATTTTGATATATAAGTATATATTTATATACTAAAGTAGTTATATTATTTTTTAAATTTTTTATATAAATATGGAAAATAAAAAAGCTTTTACATTGATAGAACTTATAGTTGTTGTTACAATAATATGAATATTAGCAACAATTTGATTTTTATCTTTTCAATGAAATACTGCAAAAACTAGAAATTCTGCTAGAGTAGAAAATTTAACTAATATAAATAAATCTTTTGTTATGTTTTTATCTAAGAGTTGATATTTACCTAAGCCTGATTGATATAAAGAGATTACTTATTCAGGATGAGTTATTTTTTATCAATGATATTTCTGAGATAATACAAAAAGGATTTTATGAAACTTTTCTAAAATGCCTAAAGATCCTTTGACTGAAAGTAATTATACTTATTCATTATTAAATGATAATCAACAATTTGAATTATCTACAGTATTTGAATGAGATAAACAACAATTATGATTTAATGAATTATATGCAAATTGAGATAGAATAGGTCATACTTATACTTATGGAAGTTTTAATTGAAAAATAATTTGATTAAAAACTTCAACTTGAAATCTTATTTTAGCTATTCCTAGTTTAATATTATCAGATATTTCTAATACAGATATAATAACAAATTTAAATAATCATAAATTAACCTATAATGGTTTAACTTTATTACCTCAAACTTATATTAATAGTAGTTTTATTAATAGAAATGATAATATAAATCTTGTTAATACCTGAAGTATTGTTGTTTATAATTGAAACTTTTCTGAATTAATGAATAGTAAAATCAAACAAATTAATTTTTTATCTAATTTACAAAAAGCATATACTTGAACATATTTAGCAGATAATAAAAATATAAAATATATATTAGATGTTAATATTTCAAATGTTTTAATATCTTGAGATACAGCAAAAAGGATATTATCAAAATCAATTTTTAAAAATGCTAGATTAAGGGATTAAAATTTATTTACTTGATTTTTTATATAAATTATTAAACTTAATTTATAAAATATTATATTATTAATTATTATATATATGTGAAGAGGTCCAGTTGTTCAGGCAAGAAAAGATGCAGTAAACAAAGTTAAATGAAAGATTTTTTCTATTCATGCAAAGCTTATTTCAATAGCAGCTTCAAAATGATGAAATCCAGATGATAACCCAAGTTTAGCTACTGCTATATATAAAGCTAAAAAAGATTGAGTTCCAGCTAATAATATAGAAAAAGCAATAAAAAAATGAACTTGAGAAGATAAAGAGGCTGCTGCTATTCAAGAAATTGTTTATGAATGATATGCTCCAGGATGAGTTTCAGTTATGGTACAAACTTTGACAGATAATAAAAATAGAACAGTTTCAAGTATTAGACATATTTTTAGTAAATTTGGTTGAAATATGTGAGAAAATTGAGCTGTATCTTGGATGTTTCATAGAAAATGAGTTATTTTTATAAATCCTGAAAAACATAGTCCTGAAGAAATAGAAGAACTTGTTTATGATACAAATGCAGAAGATTTTATTGTTCAAGATTGATATATTAAAATAATTACTTCAGTAGAAGATTATCATGAAGTAGAAAAATTTTTTGAAGATAAATGAATTTCTATTTTAGAATCAAAACTTGATTTTGTTCCTGATAATGATGTAGAAATTACAGAATTTGATAAGGCATTAAAATTTACAAAAATGATTGAGGCTTTTAATGATGATGAAGATGTTGCTCAAGTTTCTACAAATGAAGTTATTAATCCAGATCTTCAAAAAGAAGTAGATGATTTTATAGAAAAAAATACATTTAGAACTTAAAAATATTTTTTATGCTTAATGATGAAAATTTTATAAATATAGCATATGAGGTTGCTAAAGGTTCTAAATGTGTTTCTAGACATACTTGAGCTATTATAGTTAAAGATAATAGAATTTTATCAACAGGTTATAATTGAACTCCTGCTTGATATACAAATTGTAATGATTATTGGAAATGAAAATATAGTTCTAAGCATCATGATTGGTCATATAAATATGAGATTCATGCTGAAATGAATGCTATTGTTTGGGCTGCTAGAAATTGAATAAAAATAGAAGGAGCTACTATTTATGCTACTTATGAACCTTGTTTTGATTGTACTAGAGCTATTATTGCTTCTTGAATAAAAAAAATTGTTTTTAGTGAAAAATATAAACATCATACTTGAACAGAATTACATGATTTTTTAAAAGAAACTTGAGTTGAAATAGAGCAAATAAAAATAAAGAATACTGATTAGTATTCTTTATTTTTTAAAATTTTAATAAGAAATAAAAAAAGGATAATTTTAAATTATCCTTTTTTTATTTCTTTCATTTTTAAAACTTCATGTTTTCTAGTTTTTGGGTTGTATTTTCTAAGAGTTGGACCTTTTACTCATGCTTCAAAATTCTTTTTTTGAATATTAGTCATATGAACCATATTTCCAGTTTCTGTAGAATAATAAGCAACATAAGTTCTTTTACCTTTTGCCATTTTTTACAAAATTATTAAAATATATTAAAAACAAGTGAGATTATATAAAAAAGCTTGATAAAAGCAAATTTATTTTTTAATAATATTAAAATGTCAAAAAAAATAGATAAAATTATAAGTTTTATATTTATTTCTCTATTTATAATAATTTTTTCTTATTATAATTTTTGAGAATATAATAAATTTTATAAAATTCATCAAAATCAAATTATATCCAAAAAAGAAGTTTTAAATGATGCTTTAAAGTTCTCTTTAAAAGATATAAAAGAATATAAAAATATAGATTTTTATAATACTCCAAATAAGCAATTAATTGATAATTTAGTTAATAAAATAAAAAATGCTAAAAAAAGAATTTATGTAGAAGTCTATATATTAACTGAAAAAAGATTAGAAAAAGCTTTAGTAAATGCTAGAAAAAACAATAAAAATTTGGATATAAAAGTTATTTTAGAAAAAAATCCTTATATGGCTCCTTGATTAAATAGGAAAGCTTATGATTTTTTAATTAAAAATAATATCAATGTTGTTTATTCAAATACAAATAATTTTTCTTTAAATCATACAAAAATGATTTTGATAGATGATATAGTTTTTTTATCTACTTGAAATTTTACTTATTCTAGCTTTGTTTATAATAGAGAATTTATGTTGTTTATAAAAAATGAAAGTTTATTAAAAAGTTTAAATCAAATATTTTTATGAGATTTTTATTGAAAATTAGTTTATATTTATAATACTAATTTAGTTTTATCTCCAGTTTATTCTAGAATAAAAATAGAAAAAATATTAAATCAGGCAAAAAATGATATAAAAATGTATTTTCCATATTTAGATGATAAAGAATTAACTAAAATATTAATAAATAAAAGTAAACAGTGATTAAATATAAAATTAATAACTTGAAAAGATTCAGAAAAACATAAAGATGAAATAAATATTTTAGAAAAAAATAATATAAAAATAAAAATTTTAAAAAAACCTAAACTTCATGCTAAATCTATTTTGATAGATAATAAATATTTATATATATGATCTATTAATTTTTCAAGATATAGTTTAGATAAAAATAGGGAGATATGAATTATATTTAAAAATAGTAATATTATAGATAAATTTAATAAAGTATTTAAAAATGATTTTTTAAATTAATCAAATATTAAATACATATATTTTTGATTTTATAGATTTAATGTGATAAAATTTTAGTAATTATATATAAATAATAAAAAGAAAGGAATGTTTATAAAAGTAATAAAAATTATTTTTTGATTAATTGCATTAACTCTATTAGCTTTTTTAGTTGATGTTACTTTTTATTTTTCAAATATTTCAAATAATACTGATATAATAAATAAACTTATAATAAATAAAGATAATAATATATATAAGTTGTTTAATAAAAATAATAGTTTAGAAAAATTAAATATTAAAGATACTAATAACTCTTTAACTTGAATTTATCAAAAAAATATTAATTTTTTTGATAAAATATATTTTACTAATTTAAATAGTTTTAATATTTCTAATTCTGATTGAATTTATAATATCTCTTTAAAAAAATGAGTTTTTTTACTTGATTTAAATGATTTAATTTGAAAATATGATATAAAATGAAAATGATTTGAAATACAACCTAAAACAGCTTGAATTATTTTTATAGATAATACTAATCCTTCAAAAATCTTTATATTTTCTATTACTTCAGTATTTAAAATGTCTTTTTTATCCTTGGATGAGAAAAAAATAAATTCTTATTATATGTATCCACATAATTACTTAATGTTTGATATAAAAAATAATACTTTTTCAAGATTATGAACAGATGTATTTAGAATAAAGACAATAGTAAAGGAAGGTTTTTTAACTGAAAATATAAGTGCTAATTTAAAGGAATGATGAAAATTATATTGATTGTTAAAATGATATAAAAATAATTTTTTAAAAACATCTATTAATCAAATAAAGATAAATTATAAAATTAATAGTAGTATTTTTAATGAATTAAAAAATTTAAGAAGTTTTAGTCTTATTTGAGAAAATTATATAACTAAGTATTTTTCTTTTTTTGTTAATGATACAAAAAAAAGAATTTATTTTAAGCAATTAGTTTTAAATAAATTACAGAAATTATTAAATTCTAAAGAAAAAGAAAATAAATTAATTATAGATATTATTTCAAATTTAAATTCTATAAAAAAAGTAAATAAACAAGATTATAATGATTTATCTAATATTATAAGATGATATTATAATATAATTATACAAAATAATAATATAAATAATGAAGTAGTTTTAAATAACTTTTTACCATTAGCTTGATATATAAAAAATAATGATAATAAATATAAAAAACAAACTGATTTAGATTTATATGTTTTATTAAAAAATATATTTTTTTGATATGATTTTAGAAATAATACTCATATTGAAAAAAATTTTAATGATTTTGTTAATAATTATTTTCTTAAATTGAAAATTAATAATTGAGCTCTTATATTATGAAAATGAGTAGATTTGGTTTTACTTGAATCATTTTTATATTATTTAGAGGATTATTTAAATAATTTTGCATTTAATTCTAAGCATATAGATTTAGATATTAAAACATTTAGGTTAAATATAAATATATTAGATAAATATTTTTATTTAAATAAAAAAATTTATTTTTCTAATAAGAAATTAGAATTAATAAATACATGATTATTTAAAAATTATAATTTATTGAATTCCATTTTATCTTTTATAAGAAATAATTTTTTTGAAAAACAAAGAGATTTAAATAATTTATTGATTCCTTATACTAAATATAAATTAGATTGAAATGATATAAATAAACTTAGTAATATATTAAAAAACTTTTTTAAATTAAAGGATAATTATATTAGCTTATTGAAGGATAATTCAAAGCAAAGGTTTTTATATAAAAATTATAGTAAGTTATATAAAAAATATGATGAATACTTTTTAGCATTAACTTCATATGAAAAATATAAAGTTAGCTATAATATAAAACAAAAAGAGTTAGCAGATTATTATATAGAAAAGCATCAAAAAGTTTTTTGAATAAATGATATAAAGAAATATTTAAGTCAATTTGACCAAGCTAATTTTAAAAATACTCAAATAACAAAAACAGGTTCTAATAATAATTTATTTTATGTAGATAATTTTAATGTTAGTAATCAAGTTTTTAGTTTTTATATTAATCCAGACAGAGATTATACTATAAGTAATATAATCATTAAAAGTGCTTGATTAGATAAAAATAAATTTAAAGATTCAACTTATAGCTTAGAAAAAGATAGAAAACTATGGGAAAAACAACAAAAGTATGTAAAAGCAGATAAAAAGGCATTTTATGATTTTAAATATTATTTTAAATATAAATTTAATAATTATTTAAATAATAATCTAGTTGATAATATTTCTTCTAATAATATAGATAAACAAAAAGAAAGTGATGATGAATCAGTTATGATTTTTAAAAGAGATACATTATTGTCAAAGACAGGAGAGTTTTCTAGTATTTATGATATGGTAAAATTAAAATATAATGATGTTATTGTAAAGAGTTTAGATGATATAACTTTAAAGAATTTTATTGTTTATAAAAGAATTAAAGATCATGATTATAATTTAATATTTACATCAAAATATTTTATAGATAAAGATAAAGATAAACATTATTTTTATAACCCTAGTTGAATATATATATCTTTTTATAATGTAATTGATTGAAATATAAGAAGAAATCTTTTTTGATGATCTAAATTAAAAATTTGATTTGATATAAATCTTGGTGACTTTAAAGAAGTTTTTAATAATATTTTTAATCAATTAGAAAATATTAAACAACTTTATTATTCAATAAATTCAAATCTATGAATTTATGATATTAATATGGAATATTTAAAAGATTGAAAAATTATTATTTGATTTGATTTTAATTGAAAAAATATTAAGATTTATTTATCTTGAGATAAAGTTTTATTTATAAAAGAAGATTGAAAAATACTTCCATATAAAAATATTTCTTTAGGGCAAGATATAAATAAAATTTTATTAAAATTAAAATAAATTATATGGCTAAAAAAAATTTAGTTGCAAAAGTTTTTGCTTATTTAGCATTATTTTGAATAGTAATATGAATGATATGAACATGAATGTTATTTATATTTTGAAATAATTCTGATCAATCACAGGTTAATAAAAAGATAGAGAATATAACTCCAGAAAAATTAAAAGAAATGATAAAATCAGGTGAAATAAAAGTAAAAACTCAAACTTGAGAAACTACAAAATAAAAATCTCTAAAATTTTAGAGATTTTTATTTGAATATTTTTTAAAAGGAATATACTTTTTAAAATTTTATAAAATTAAATAAAAAATAAAAATGCATTTAAACATAAGAATAACTGGTGCAGCTTGAGCTTGAGTTAATTCAACAGTAGATATTGTTGCATGACTTTTTGCTGAACTAGGATATGATTTAATTTCAGATATTGAATATGAATCAAGAATAAAAGGTTGAGTAAATTTTTTTGATGTAAGTATTTCTGATTTAGGAGAAAAATATTTAACTAAAAAAGTTGATATTATTTTAGCTTTTAATAGTGAATCTTTGGAAAAAGCTATTCCTAGTTTAAAATCTGCAGCAACTGTAATCATAAATAAAAAATGGTCAGAAAAATTATCAGGTAAATTAGAATGATTTAATGTTTTAGATTTAGAAATAGCTGATAAATATGATAATACTTATTTACTTTGAATATTAGCTAAGTATTTAAATATAGATTTAAGTATTATTTTAGAAAAAATAGAGAAAGTTTTTGCTAGAAAATGAGAAACAGTAGTTAATTATAATAAAACAGTAATTGAAAATATTTATAATACTTATGAGGTTGAAACAAGCAAAGAATTTAAAATAGAAAAACAATCTGAAGCAAAAAATATTTCTTATTGAAATAAAGCAATAGCTACTTGAGCAATAGCAAGTGAACTTGAATATTTTGCTGCTTATCCTATGACTCCAGCTTCTACAGTTTTAACAGAAGTTATAAAAGATGGAACAGTTACTTTCTTGCAAGCTGAAGATGAAATAGCAGTTGCTAATTCTGCACTTTGAGCAAGTTTTACATGAAAAAGATCAATGGTAGCTACTTCATGAGGTTGATTTGCTTTAATGACTGAGGCTCTTAGTTTTGCTGTTCAAGCAGAATTTCCAATTGTAGTAGTTTTAGCTCAAAGAGCAGGGCCTTCAACTTGAACACCAACTTATCATGAACAATGAGATATTAATTTTGCACTAAATCCAACTTTTTGAGATTTTGAACATATAGTAATGTATCCTTCTAGTTTAGAAGAATCATATTATTTTGGTTGATTATCACTTAATTTAGCTGATAAATATCAAAATCCAGTAATTATGCTTACTGATAAGCAAGCTGCTGAAATGCACTGAACTCACTCAAATTTTGAGGCTTGTTCAGTTGATAGATGAGTGATTTTAGAAAATCCACCAGAAGATTACAAAAGATATGAATTAACTGATAGTTGAATTTCTCCAAGAGTAAAAGTTGGAACTAAGTCTTGAGATTTTATAGCTACTTCTTATGAACATGATGAATATTGAGCAACTACTGAAGATTCTAAATTAAAGAAAAAATTTACTGAAAAAAGATGGAAAAAATTACAAGATTTTTATAAAAAAGAATGATTTAAAGGTTATGAAATAATTAATCCCAGTGCTAAAAAAATGTTAGTTATAACAGGTTTTACAAGATATACAGCAGAAGAATTTATCAAAAATAACCCTGAATATGGTTTAATTATTATTAAATTTTTAAAACCATTAGATGAAAGATTAAGAGATGAAATAGCAAAATTAGAAGAAGTTATTTTTGTTGAGTCTAATTATTCTGGTCAAATAGAAAACTATATTACAAAGCAGTTAGGACTTAATTATATAAAATGATTAGAAATAAGTCATTTAAGAAAATATGATTTATTTCCATTTTATATAGAGGATTTTGAAATTTTAAAAAATAAATAAAAAAATATGAGATCAGGTTTAACAAATATACAATGGTGTCCAGGTTGTGGAGATACATTGATAATAATGGCTATAAAAAATGCTTTTAAAGAATTATGAATTGAAAGTCATAATAGAGTGGTAGTTTCTGGAATTGGTTGTAGTTGAAAAGCAAGTCAATATATAGATTGATATGCTGCTGAAACTCTTCATGGAAGAGCTTTACCTTTTGCTACTTGAATAAAATTATCAAATCCAGAACTTACAGTTATGGCTATGTGAGGTGATGGAGATTGATATGGTATTGGTATGGGGCATTTTATTCATTCTTGTAAGAGAGATTTAGATATGACTTATATAGTTATGGATAATGAAAATTATGCTTTAACTACAGGTCAAGCTAGCCCTACAACTCCAATTGGAGCAAAAACAAAAACTACTCCAGATGGAAATACTTCTGAACCTTTTGATCCAATTAAGATAGCTAAAGCTGCAGGTTGTAAGTTTGCAAAATATGCAGATTCAGTTAAATTTCAAGAATTAAAAGATATCATAAAAGAAGCTATAAAACATAAATGATTTTCTATTATTGATGTTCATCAAGCTTGTCCTAGTTTTAAAAGATGGTAAAAACCATCTTTTTTTTGTTTTTTTAGAAAAAATATGAGATAATAATTATAATTAATTATTAAGTTATAGATAGTGACTAGAAAAATTTATAATATTTATAAAAATTTTTTTGATATACAAATAAAAAATTCAACTATAGTAGTTGTTATTATTTCTATGCTTATAATTTTTGTTTGAGTTTATATTCCTAGTGATGAAAATAAATATTTTAAAACAAATATTTTAGAATCAAATAGCAAAAATTTTCTTACTTGAAAAATAATTGTTATTGATTGAGTAGAATATAAACTTATTATAAAGTAAAAGCCTTAACCTAAAAAAGATATCTTATATTAAGATATCTTTTATTTATATTTGATTTCATATTTTGATATATCAAAATTTAATCTTTCAAACTTTTTATTTAATAGATTTATTATTTTCTCATTTAATAATAATAATTCTGATGTTATAATTGGTTTATTAGTTTTTATTAATATAAAGTTTTTGTTTATCTTGATAGATATTAAGTATTTTTTTATATCTATTTTTTTTTCATTTAAAAATATTTCAATAATTGTATTAAAAATAATTGATTTTATTATGGTATCATTTATGTTAATTTTTTTAAAAAAATTTCAAAATTGCATTTGGTTTTTTTAAACTAAAAAAATAATATTTTCATTGACATTATATATATATATATAATTTGCCAAGCTAAAATCAGAAATTTAAATTTTTTCATTTTGAAAAAGGAGGTTTATAGAGAAAAATTTGATTTTTAGCTAAAAATAAATACAAAAGAAAAGGAGACAAGGTAATGAAAAATTTACTTGTTGTTTTAGGAATTGTTGCTGGAGTTTTTAGTGGTGCATGGGCAGGAGTTAATTCTTCAAGTTGTAAAAATTATTATAATAAAAAATGTTATTATGATTCTAGTACTGCAGTTGAATATGCAAAATATCATAATGAATTGATAAATTTTGATTTTGTTCAACATTAGCATAGAATAGAGTTTGCTCCATATTATAATTCTAATATTTTTATCAGTGAATTATTGTTTGTGGGTTTAATTGGGAATAATAATATTGATGAATATCATAAATATTATAATGCAGATGTTGAAGGGTATAGAAATCATCACTATTATGCATGGTTTTATTTGAATGATTATGAGGATAATAATCCATACAAATCTGATTTTTCAAAAAGTTATTGGAATTCAAATGAGCTATATAAGTATGCTAAATCAAATAAAAGTACTTATAAAGGAATGCACTTTAGTTTTATAACAAAAGATACTCCTAGAGCTTATTTGGATGTATCTAAAGTAAAAATAGGAGACATCATATTTATTGATAAAACAGATGATGGAAAAATGGATTTTACTTTGATAGTAACTAAAATTGATAATACCAAAAGAGGTTATCATAAAATTTTAGTTTCATATTCAAATTGTGGTGGTGGAAATAATAATTATTGTGGTGATGGAACATTGGCTTATGTTTATAACAGAGATTTATCTGAATTAAATGCACTTTATAAATATAAAGCAACATTTCATGTTTTTAGACCTACTTTTTATAGTGATAATGGTCTATAAATAAAAATAGGAGAGTATAACTCTCCTTATTATTTTTTAAATATCAATTATGAAAAAAAATATAATATTATTTTTAATTTTTAATTTCTTTATAGGTATTATTAACTTAACAAATGCAAATGATTTAAATCATTGAATAAATAATTATTATTTAAAAATTGCATGAAATATCAACAATATTAATTTAGAAAATTGTAAAAATAAAATAAATAAAAAAGAATTAGAAGAATATTTGAAAATACATAAACCACAAGTTTGTAAATGAATTGATTGTAAAAATCATAGACCTTTTATTGATTATAGTTATTTATGTTCAAGTATAAAAATATCTGATAAAACAAAATGAAAAGTAATTCTTTGAAAAATTACAAGTGATATATTTAAAACAAAAAGTTGAAAATATTTTTTTGTAATTAGAAATAATTATTTTTTAAAATATGATGATAATTGAAATTTGATTTCTTTTAGTTGAGCTATTTTAAATGTTGTAGATAAAGATTTTTGATTAAAAAAATGAGATATAATTTTAGATTGAATATGATATTTACCTTGAATTAAGTTAGGTAGTTATAAAGAAATGTTAGAAAATTCAGATGAAATAAAAGATGAGAATATAAGAAAAATAGTTCTAGAAGAAAGTAATATATATGTAAATAAAATAAAAAATGTTTACTTAGTAAATAGTTATAAATTATGAACTAAAAAATATAATTTAACACATCCAGAGTTTTCAAAGGTTTATTGTAAAGATTGAAAAGTAAGAATAACAGAAAATTCATATTTTACTTGAAGTGATGTTGATAAATTATTAAATATGAATTGTATTAAATTTAATAATTTATTTTGAATAAAAACTGAAGAAAAAAATATTGATAAAGGAAGTTTTAAACAAAAATCTTGGTTTGAAAAATTAATTGATTTTGTGAAATGAATTATTGGAAAAATATTTTGATAAAAAATAAATTTATGAAATTAATATTTACAATATTTTTACTATTTTCTTTTATAATAGTAAATGCAGGATGACCAGTTCCTAAAGGTTGTCCTTTGGAATGATATGAAGAAAATGAATATTGTCCTAGTAATTATACTATTTGAAAAGTAGTAAAAGGAATAAGTAATATAAAATTTACAGATACAGAATATGATAAATATTGGTGACTTGATAGTTCAATAGAAAAAAATTATATTTTATGAAATAATTATTTTTATACAGATAAATGATTAGAACCTATCAAGGAATCTTTTTTAATATGAGAGTGATGGGTATATATGTGAAAAATAAATAAATGAGATGTGGTAATTATTGATAGTAATATTGTAAATTATTATAATAAAAATGAAGAAGAAATAGCTAAAAAAACAATAAAATATTTAAAGATTAAAATTTGATTTGATTGAGAATTATTTTTACCACCAAGTTATTGAAATTATTATAAAGTAACTTGTAAAAATGATATTATTTCTTTATCAAATGAATCAAAAGAATATGATTTATGATATCAACATAATAGTATTATTGATAAAAAAATATGAAATAAAGAAAAAATAAGACAAAAATTACAAGATGATATAAAAACATGTAAAAATTTTAATAAATTATTTGATATTAAACAAGAAAATAAAGAAGAACAAATAATAGAAAAAAATATTGATAAAGAAAGTATTAAACAAAAATCTTGGTTTGAAAAACTAATTGATTTTTTGAAATGAATTTTTTGAAAGATATTTGGATAACTTAAAAAAATAAGAAGAAATTTTCTTCTTATTTTTATTTTATATTTTTATCTTTTTTATTAAAATAATTAAAAATAATTTTTAAAAAATATCAATGTATAAAATTTGAATAGATGAAGCAGGTAGATGACCTTGGCTTGGTCCTGTTGTAGCTTGTGCTATGACTTTTAATCCTAAAAATATGCCAGGTAAAGAATTTTTAGAAAAACTTAATGATTCTAAAAAATTAACTGAGAAAAAAAGAGAAGAATTATATAAACAATTGATTGAAATGTCAAAAGGGCAGATACAAAGGTCTGCCCCTACATCTTCTGTAGGGGGGAAGCTTTGTGTTCCCCCAGAACCACAAATATTTTTTTGAGTTTGAGTTGTAGATAATTTTTTGATTGATGAAATTAATATAAAACAAGCAAATAAGGAAGCTATGAGGAGAGCTTTAGTTGAAGTTTTGAGAAAAATCACTCCTGAATTTACTGAAAATTGACAAAATGATTTTATAAATGGAGTTTTTATTGATTGAAATGATAATTATAAGTTTGAAGAGCTTGATAAAAATCCTATTTTTATAATAAAGTGAGATTCAAAAATAAAAGAAATTTGAGCAGCAAGTATTATAGCAAAAGTTTTCAGAGATCATTTAATGAATACTTATAGTGAATTATATCCAAATTTATGAGTAGAAAATCATAAATGATATGGTACTAAAAAACATAAAGAAAATTTACAAAAAAAATCAGATATAACTTGAATTCATAGATTAAGTTATAAACCTGTAAAAAAGATCTTAGAAAAAAAAGAAAAATTATTACTTCATGTTTGTTGTTGACCTGATGCTACAGTACCAATTATGGATTTAAAGGATAAATATGATTTAACTTGTTTTTGGTATGATCCAAATATTCAACCAAAATCAGAATATGAAAAAAGATTTAAAGAATTTGTAAAAGTTTGTGAAATAGAAAAAGTTCCTTATATTAAAGGAGAATATGATGTAGAAAATTTTTTAACAGAAATAAAATGATTGGAAAATACACCTGAAAAATGAGAAAAATGTACAAAATGTTATGATATGAGATTAAAAAGAGCATCATTAGAAGCAAGAAAAATTTGAGCAAAATATTGGACTACAACTTTAAATATTTCTCCACATAAAGATTTAGAAAAATTGTTTAAAATAGGAGATAAGTATTCAAAAATTTCTGATTTAAAAGAAAATTTAGAATTCTTAAAAATAGCTTTTAGAAAAAATAAAGGTTTTGAGAGAAGTGTTGAATATACTAAAAAACATAATATTTATAGACAAAATTATTGTTGATGTATTTATTCTGATACATTCCCTGAGAAATATAAAAAAGTTGACAAATAGTATTATAGTAATTAGAATTTAAAGTCTTAATATATAATTTATATTTTATGTGTTTTGTAAAATGTTGAGATTTATCTTCATCTGAAGAGAAACAATTATTAAGAGATGAAATCGAAATGTTATCATGAAGTAAGCAATTAAAAGATTATAGAATAAGAAAATTGTTAAAAGAATGATTTATTTGAGAATCAAAATATATTGCTATGAAAGATTTTTGAAAAACAGATAAAGAAATTTTAGAGCAATTATGAATTGAAGCAGAAAAAGGAGGTCTTAAAAAAGAATTTGATTTATTAATTAATACTTATAAAGAAAAAGTAGAAAATTTATTAGAATTATAATTTAGTAATAATTAATTATATGTGAAATATAACTAGAAAAAATTTACCAGAACAAACAGCTAAATTACTTGTGAATATGGAATTACAAGTAGAAAAACAATTATTTGAAGAAGAAAAAGAAAAAAAGATAAATAATTTAAAAGATAAAGTATTATCTATTTTGGATTTACCTAAAAATGCTTCTGTTGAAGAAATAAGATTATTGTGAGTAGTAAAATTAAAAATAGAAGATATAATGAATATAGAATCAAAAGAAGTTCTTGAAGAATTATTAAGATTAAACATAAAAAATGAAACAAATATTTAAAGATAGAATTATAAATATTGATTCAAATATTGAAGATAATAAATTTTTAATTAAAAAGTTAAACTATGAAAAAACTATTTCAAATAATGATTTTGAAATAGTCTTTTTATCTGATTTTTTAGAAAAAAGAAAAAATTTAGAAATGCTTGAAAAAAGTAAAACAAAACCAGCAACTTGGGGAAATGTTTATTCTCCCAAAGATGAAATTGAATTATTTAAGGAAATATTTGAAGATGCTATTAAAAATAATAAAAAAACTCATATAGTTTGAATTACTTTATGAGAAGAAATAGAAATATTGGAAGAATATTATAGAAAATTATGATTTTTTTGTGAAGATATTAATGCTTTTAAAGTAGATTTTTCTAAAGTTTTAGTTTCAGCTTCAGTAAAAATAGAAAATATAATGTGGAGAGGAAGTGATTATAAAAGATTAAGAGAAAAAATATTTTTTAATCCTCCAATAAGAGAATCTTGAGAAGTAAAAAATATGTTTAAATGAATAAATAGATGAGTTACAGCTTGAATTTATTGTCCTTATCTAACCTCTCATAAAGGAGAGGAATTTAGAGAATTTTTAAGAGAACAAATTAATTCAGAACATATCTTATCAATTACTATGGCAAAAGTTTTGAATTATAATTTAGCTGATTTTGGATTTAATGGGGAAGAAAGTGATTTTATAGTAGAATATTAAAAAATAACTTAGATTTTTATCTAAGTTATTTTTTACATCAAATCACTATGTACACTATCAGCTGCTAAACATCATTCTGCAGCACTCATAATAGTTTGTTTAAATTTGTTACTGTTTGTTGTAACATCTCAAGCAGCATACAATCCTGGAATAGAAGTTTGTTGTCTTTTATCTACTACTAGACAACCTTCTTCATCCTTTTGAGGATTTAAATCTTCAACTACTCCAGTATTTGGAATAGTCCCAACTGCAATAAAAATTCAATCAGCTTTTAATTCTTTTCATCTTTTTAATTTTACTCAAGTCATTCAAAGCATATCTCAAGTAATTTCTTCAATTTGTTCATTTAAAACAAGTTCTATATTTTCTTTAGCTTTTGCTTTTTCTACCCAAGAATCTTCTGCTCTAAATGTATCTCTTCTATGTACTAAATATACTTTATTTGCTATATCAGCTAAATATAAAGCTTCTGTTACTGCAGTATTTCATCACCCAGCAATAATCACATCTCTTCCTTTGAAAAACATTCCATCACAAGTAGCACAATAACTTACTCATTTACCTAAAAATTCTTTTTCTCAAGGTATTTCTAGGTGTCTATGATTATTTCAAGTAGCAATTATAACTCTTTTAGCTTTAAATTCTTTTCATGAAGTAGTAATAATATGAAAGTGATCTTCATGTTTATTTACTTTTTCTACCATTTCTTGAAGTATTTCAGAACCTGAAACTTCAGCATGTTTTTTAAAATTATCCATTATTTCTTTACCTGGAGCAGAAATAGTACCAGGGTAGTTTTCAACTTTATGAGAAGTTGCTAGAGCTCATCCTGGTTGAGCACCAATAATTAAATTTTTTAGTTTGTATCTACTTGCATACATTCAAGCAGGATATCCTGCTGAACCAGCTCAAACTATTATTACATCATACATATTTTCCATAGTTTTTCTTTTTTAAGTTTTAAAATTTATATTATTTTAACTATTTAAAAAATAAATCAATTTTTATTTATACTTGATTTTTAATCAAATTTAATTATAAATAATTTATAAAAATAAAAACAAAAAAAAGGAGAATGCAATGGAAGTAGAAAATGATGTTTTTACCATTCAAGTTCCTGTTGAATTTTTTGATAGGGCATTGGCAGACAAGGTTGATTTGAGGGTTAATTATTATGATCCACTATTAGGAGAAGCGGTAGTAGAATTGAGTAAAGATTTTACTTTAGATTACTATACAAAGTTTTTTCTTAATATTGTTTCTAATAATGATGATATTGAAGAATCATATAAAATTCCTATAGGTATAGAAAGAGTTGAAAATGGTTTAAAGTTATTGTCTGTTGAGGAATTTTTTGAAAAACAAGCTGCAGAAAAAACTGAAAGTTTTTTCTATGAACTTGAAATTGATGGTAAAACTGAAGAAGTTTTGGTAGTAAGTTTTTCAAAGGAAATTATTATAAAGGCCTTGATAAATGAAGAAAATATGACAATGCAATTAGATAGTTTTAATCAAATTGTGATTGACCAATTTAAAATGCAAGAAATTCTTTCAAAACCTGTTAATTAGTCTTATGTTAATCTCATATTCAGAAAAGTTTCTGAAGAAAAATATGAGTTTTTTGGTATTTTAATTGAACCAGATATAGATTCTGGACAATTAAAAACAACAAGCAAAAAAATTTAAAATAAGGAGGGTAAAATTGATGAAAAAGGATTTTAAATGTAGGGTATGTGGTTGTACTAAATACTCTACAAAAACTATAAGTAATGGTAATGGTGTAGTAGGTTTTGGGGGTAGGGCAATAGTCGAATATTATTATTGTAATAATTGCTCAGCAATTTTTAAAGACCCAAAAAAATTTTCTTTATCAAAAAAATAAAAAGGAGGGGGTAAAAAGCCTTGTAGAGAAATCTACAAGGCTTTTAGTTTGCAAAAAATTATAAAAAAATATAATTAGTTAAATTAAAATTAATTAAAAACAATGACTAGAAAACAATCACTTAGAGAATTAGAACAAATTCAACAAAATCTTGAGTATCAAAATAAGCAGCTTAGAGTTTTTGTAGCTGATATTCTTCCTGAAGATATTGAAATAAGACAAAATATGGAAGATAGAATGGTTGAACTTGAAAATTTGGTAAATACTTATGGTTGAGTTGTAATAGTTAAACATATTCAAAATAAATCAGTTCCTGATTATAATACTTTTATTTGAGAAGGAAGACTTGATGATATAATTACTGAAATGAAAGAACAAAAAGCAAATATATTAATTTTATGAAATATCTTAAAACCAAGGCAAATTTATGCTATAAATGAAAAATTGAAAACTATTTGAGCAAAAGCTTGGGATAGAGTAGATTTGATTTTAAAAATTTTTGAAAGAAATGCTTTTAGTAAAGAAGCTAAACTACAAATAGAATTAGCTTCTATAAAACATATGTGACCAAGAATTTTTGATATGTGAATGGAACTTTGAAAACAATGATGAAAAGGTAAATGAGAAACAAATACTGAGATAATGAAAAGACATTTAGCTAAAAGAGAAAAAGCTATAAAAGATGAATTAGAGCATTTTGCAAAAGTAAGAGCACAACATAGACAATCAAGAAATAGAAAAGGAATTCAAACTGTTTGAGTTGTAGGATATACAAATGCCTGAAAATCAACTCTTACAAATATATTAACAAAAAAATGAGTCTTAGCTGAAGATAAGCTTTTTGCTACACTTGGAACAAGTGTTTGAAAGATGTTTATAGAAGCTAGTTATGATGAAAAAACAAACACATATATTCCACCCAAAGAAATACTTATAAATGATACTATATGATTTATAAGAGAACTTCCACCAAAACTTATTGATGCCTTTAAATCAACTTTGGAAGATTCTATAGAATCTGATTTATTACTTCATGTTATTGATTCAGCTGACCCAAAAGTAGATATAAAAATAAATGTTGTAGATGATATTTTAAAAGGTATTTGAGCTAATCAAAAAAAGATTTATGTTTTTAATAAAATTGATTGATTACAAGATAAAGAGTATATTGAAAAAGTAGAGGAATATATAGATTGAAAAAAGCAGATAAAAGAGATAAAATATAAAGATAAAATTGAATATTTAAAACAAAAATATGCTGATAAAAATCCTATATTTATTTCAGCCTGAAAAAATATTTGAATAAAAGAGTTAAAACAAAGAATAATTGAGGAATTATAAAAAAGTAGAAGATTTTAATCTTCTACTTTTAAGTTTAGTGTTTTTAAAAAAATAAATTTGACAGATGGGGGGGGGAAGTGAATATACTCTGAAGGCTTAAAAAATCTAAATCCTAAATCACTGTTTTTGTAAGGAGGTTTTGAAGTGATTAGATTTATATAAGTAGGGTAAAAAAATTAAGTTGCTTTGTAAAAAAAGCTAGACAAAAACAAAAAGAGAAATAAAATACAAAGGAGTCATAAATGACTAAAAAATTGATTGTTATGCTGGCTATGCTAGTAGGTTTGGTTAGTAGTGCAAGTGCAGCTGAATTTAATAATGGTTATTTAGTTTATGCTGATAAATTTATAGATTCAGTAAAACCAATTAAAAATACATTAATTCAGAATGCAACAAAGTATAATAATAGTTGTGGTCCAACATCATTATCTTTTGCTTTTAATTACTATTACTATAAGAAAAAAGGAAAAGTTGTTGATTTGTTTAAAGATACTAGAAAATCTAAAATAGTTTTAGATAGGATGTATAAGGTGTTAAGTTCAACTGATAAAAATTTTGATGTTACTTTAAATGAGCTTAAAGTAATAGCAAAAGAATATTTAAAGTTTAGAGGTTCTCCTCATACTTATAGGAGATATTCAGGATACTCTTTTGAAAAAAATAGACAGAAATTGGTTGAAACTATAAAAAATGATAAATTAGCATTTATTGCTTTTGCTGAAGGAGATTATGAGAAAAATCCTGTATCACCTTATGGTCATATAGTTATAGCTTATGCTTATTTACACAAAAAAGATGATGATGGGCATAATGCTTTAGATCCACAAAATAATCATGAAAATGATAGGATATATTTTTTTGATCCATATTTTGGTTATTCTGGTGGGAAATATTATGTAACAGTTGGAGAAGCTAAATATAATAATGTTTTAGATCTAGTTAATTTGGCTTACCTTCAAGTAGAACCATAATTTTATATAAGGAGAGTGTAACTCTCCTTTCAGTTTTTTTTATCTAATAATTAAAAATTATGAAAAAAATAATTTCATTTATAATTTTATTATTTTCTATATTTGTTTCTTTTTATTTTTATTTAGAGAATAAAAAATTAAAAGCAATAAATAATGAAAATTTTAAAATTATAAGCAATTTAAAAGAAAAAAATAAATTGGAAAATAATTTGTGATTAAATTATTTTTGTAAACAAGAATTTGAATTTGATTTTAATAAAGATAAATTTTTATTATATAAAAAATATTATGATTTATTAAATAATTGAGAATTAAAAAATTTTTATAATAAATATAAGATTATTAATAGTTCTTTTATGTTTTCATTAAATGAATGAAATTTAGAATTAACTAAAAAAATATTAAATGATAATAAAATTGGTAAGTTATTTGTTGAAACTAAAAAAATAAAATTATTGATAGAATTATTGAAAAGTATTAATTTTTCAGATTTAGATATTTTGTCTTTTTGAATTGAAAAATTAGAAAATAATAATGATTTAGATATTTTATTTGATTTAATTAATACAAAGATTAATAATTCAAAAAATTCTATAAATATTTTAAAATCTTTAAATTTAGATTTACCATATAATTTTAAAATTTCCAATAATAATTTAAGTAAACTAGAAAAACTAAAAGTTAATGAAATTATTTTAAATAAAATATTATCAAATACTAAAGAATTTTTAAAAAATAGTATATATATAGAAAAAATAATTTATCCTGATTGAATTAATTATAATTGAAAAAAAGCTTTTTATTTTATAAAAAGAAACTGAAAAATTTATATTTATGATAATTTATGAAAAAGGATAAATTAATTATAAAAAGTAGAAGATTTTAATCTTCTACTTTTAAGTTTGTAGTTTTTAAAAAAATAAATTTGACAGATGGGGAGGAGGAGTGAATATACTCTGAAAGCTTAAAAAATCTAAATCCCAAATCACTGTTTTTGTAAGGAGGTTTTGAAGTGATTAGATTTATATAAGTAGGGTAAAAAAATTAAGTTGCTTTGTAAAAAAAGCTA
>Ga0256829_1000243_pt1 | contig 63300 bp, 63 predicted proteins | sample 131447metaG_FD_185979 | JGI IMG/M metagenome (GOLD analysis project Ga0256829, IMG submission 185979) | Hydrothermal vent microbial communities from Lau Basin, Pacific Ocean - 131-447 | ecosystem: Environmental > Aquatic > Marine > Hydrothermal vents | place: Pacific Ocean: Lau Basin | collected...
GCACGTTTCCCATTCTTTTTTATGTGTGTAGAATTACAATTTGGACATCTTTTTTACAACCCATCTGTAGATAATCCCTTTTTAACTCCCATAGTATCGGGCTTTGCTTAGGTTTTCAGCAACCCATTTCTTTACTTTAACTCTCAAACTAAAACTTTAACAAATCATTGGAGAGAAATATTTGACCCTGCGGCTCAAATATTTCTCAACTCAGTCGTTATACCAAAGGAGCAATATGTCAAATAATAATGAAATAGTTACAGCTTTTATTAACTCATGGAGTTCTATGGATATTGATAAAATCATGAACTTTTTTACAGATGATGCAATTTACATCAATACACCTATGAGACCACATAATAGAGGTAAAAAAGCAATAAGAAGATTTACAAAAAGATTTTTTACAATGGTTGATAATGTTGATTTTATTATACATCATCAAGTTGAAAACTCAAATGGAATAGTAATGAATGAGAGAACTGATTATTTAAATTTTCATGAAAAACAAGTAGAATTACCTGTTATGGGTATTTTTGAATTAACCGATGGAAAGATTAAAGCTTGGCGTGATTATTTTGATATGGAAAAGTTAAAAGGTATAATGGTATAACAAATCATTGGAGAGAAATATTTGACCCTGCGGCTCAAATATTTCTCAACTCAACCGTTATAGCATAGAGGATAAAAATGGATACATTATTAGAAATTTTCAAATTATATGGAACACAAATTTCTGCATTGGGTGCAGCTGTTGTTTTTATTTTTGGTATTTACAAATTTTTAGTCGAAAGAAAAGAAAGCCATTTTTGGAAAGAGTTTGAAACATATCATACGCTTGTTAAAGAGCTTGTCGAACCTCCATCAGAAAATGGGCCATTATATCTTGATCGACAAACAGCTATCCTGTATGAACTTCGGTTTTACAAACGATATTTTCCACATACGTTTAGAATGTTAAAAGCTCTTAAAGAAAAGTGGGATACTCCTGATCAGCATACAAGATTGATTGAAGAACTAAATTTAACCATTGACTATGTGAAGAAAAAACTATAACAAATCATTGGAGAGAAATATTTGACCCTGCGGCTCAAATATTTCTCAATTCAACCGTTATATAGCCACAAAAAAATCAAATTTTACATCTCATACAAATATGGTATAATTTCAGCATGACATTTGAGTATGATGAAAACAAGAGTAAAAGCAACAAATCAAAACACGGTATCAGTTTTGATGAAGCTAAAGAGTTGTGGAAAGACCCATATGCTTTTGAAATACCATCTTCCCAAAGTGAAGATGAAGAAAGATTTTTGGTATTGGGTCAAATCGGAAACAAAAATTGGACAGCTATTATAACCTATAGAGGATCCAATATAAGAATCATATCCGTAAGAAGATCACGACAAAAGGAGGTAGCATTCTATGAAAGCATCAGAAATAGATAAAAAATTTGACGAAAACCAAGAGGACATTTTGGAATACTTTGATACATCAAAAATCAGAATGATTAACGAAGAGCCAAAAAGAGTCAATATCGATTTTCCTGCATGGATGGTTGATTCGTTAGATAGAGAAGCTAAACATATCGGAGTAAGCAGACAAGCTGTTATCAAGATGTGGTTAGCTGAAAAATTGCAAAGGTTGGCGGCTATATAACAAATCATTGGATAGAAATATTTGACCCTACGGCTCAAATATTTCTCAACTCAGTCGTTAGCATCACATTTGCATATCAAGTCTTAATTTGGTACAATAAAAGGACTGAAGGAGATTTTATGCAAATTGTAAATGATATAAAACCAATTACCTACCTCAAAAGTAGAGCAGCTGATGTTCTAAAATATATCAATGAAACGCATAGACCTATGATAATCACACAAAATGGTGAAGCAAAAGCGGTGATTCAAGATCCGAAAAGTTATGAAGATATGAAAAATGCTCTTGCAATTATGAAGCTTCTTTCGTTTGCAGAAGAAGATATCAGAAGAGGAAATCTTCATAGTGAAGAAGAAGTTTTCGAATCTGTTGAAGCGCTTCTCAATAAATGAGCAAAACATATAAAGTTCAATGGACTTCAAACGCAAAAGAAGATCTTTTAAATATCGTTGACTATATCAAACAAGATAGTGTAGAAAATGCAAGAAAAGTGTATGCACAAATAAGAGAAAAAGCACATTCTAGCAATTTCTTTCCCTTAAGAGGCAGAGTTGTCCCTGAACTTCAAAAAGAGGGTATAACCATCTATAGAAAACTGATTACACAACCGTGGAGAGTAATGTATAAAATTGAAAATGACACTGTTTATATTATGGCTATTTTTGATTCAAGACAAAATGTAGAAGAATTGTTATTGCAAAAACTATTAAAAGGGCATATGCCAACAAATCAGAGTACCCAATAAATTACCTATCTTCAACCGTTATCATTCATTTTTGATCTTCAAATATTGTAGCCAGATCAGAAGCGAATGAGAACCCCTGACGAGTTTTTCATTCGCTCACGATAGCAGTCATCACAACCCGCCTCATACGCACCAATATCCCACAGACACATACCTGTTTCATTGGCGCTCCTGTTCTTAAAGTCTATCATAAATTCAGCTATAATACAAAAATGATGAAAAGACTCACGTTTAGACTCACTGTGATGTTGATGATAGGCTGCAACAGCAGCAGCGCCTACACCCTGCATGAAAACATCTCCACCACCGTCTTCTGGGCAGGAGAGAAAGGCTCTGAAGCGAACCACAACATCCCCAATATTGCAAGTGCATGGGATGATATGTGGATGATGCACTACAACGGCATTGACAACCCGGATCATAGAGAGGGGTGGCATCCGGCAGGGTTTACCCCAAAAGAAAATCCATTCTACTTCGCTTTGCCCTTTAACGACTTTGATGAGAATGGAGAGAAGAAAGCAAACCTGACAGACTATATCCCCTGGGCAACTTCCAGTGATGCGAACAACACCTCCATATGCAAAAACAGGTGGATCAAGATCACAAAAGGGACCGAGACCGCCTATGCGCAGTGGGAAGATGTCGGCCCGTTTGGTGAAGATGACAAGGCGTATGTCTTTGGTACAAGCCAACCGCAGAACACCGTTAATGACAATGCAGGGCTCGATGTCTCTCCGGCAGTGAGAGACTACCTCAGTTTGAACGATATCGATAAAACAGACTGGCAATTTGTCGATGAGGAAGATGTGCCAAACGGCCCTTGGAAGGAGATCATCACAACAGGCAATGTCAAGTGGGTCGAGTGGTACAGACCAAAAGTCGATACAACATGGCAGTGGCAGCTTCAGGGAGACATCAACACAAGCTACAATGTAGAAGTGTACGACATTGACCTCTTCGACACCAACACTTCTGTCATAGCATCACTGCACCAAAAGGGCAAAAAGGTGATCTGCTACTTCAGTGCCGGAAGCTGGGAGGATTGGAGAGACGACAAAGACGACTTCCCCTCAAGTGTGATTGGCAACGATATGGACGGGTGGGAAGGTGAAAAGTGGCTCGATATCTCCAATGAAGCGTTGCATCCCATCATGGAAGCAAGGCTGGATCTGGCGGTACAAAAGGGGTGTGACGGCGTGGAGCCGGACAATGTGGACGGGTATACCAACAATACGGGGTTTGACCTAAACGCTTCCGATCAGCTTGAATACAACAAATTCATCGCCACCCAGGCACATGAGAGAGGACTGAGTGTCGGGCTGAAAAACGACCTGGATCAGGTGGCTACCCTTGAGCCGTTTTTTGACTTCAGTGTCAATGAACAGTGCCATGTCTATAGCGAATGTGACAAGCTGCAGCCCTTCATCGATGCAAACAAGCCTGTTTTCAATGCCGAATATGCACAAAAGTATGTCGACAATACCAATGGGCAAAGGGACGAACTCTGTGCACAAAGCAACAATATGAAAATGAAAACACTCGTTTTGCCTTTGGATCTAGACGACAGTTTCCGATACAGCTGCTTTGATAATGAACATAGGTGGGGACAATTTTGTAACGCACTCTTTTATCTTATTAACTAATAAAAAAAGAACTATTAGGGAACTTTTAACCTTATTGGAATACTATTTTGATATAAAATCTCTCAAATGCAACAAAAAGGACTTAAAACATGAGTATGAAGCATCAAATAGTAAAAGGGAGTATGGCACTTGTTGCTGCACTTTTAATAGGTGGGCTTTCAAGCGTAAGTGCACAGGAGAAGCTGCTGGTACCGCTGAGCAGTATCAATCCGGAAATCTACCATCCTACTGAAGCAAGTCGAAAGATCGATCCTAACGATAAAATTTTGCAGGCATTTCGTGAGCGCAAGATAAAAGATATGGCTGACCCCAGCATGCCAAGACCATTTTCCATCAGTGACTACGCACGGGCGGAGACAAGAGATGTGGATGTGGTATGGGAAGATCTGAGCAAGATATTCAAGTATAACTGGAAAATACTTGAGTTCGAAGCGCCCAAGAAAGCTGCCCAGCTGAAAAAGGCTGTCAGGGCACGGGTCATTTTCAGTACACCTGATGTCAAGATTGTTGAACTTGCCATTGCCCCTGGCGGTATTTTACCTGCTTTTTCGCAGGCTGCCCCCTCTGCCTACCATGTGCTTGAAGGGAGTGCCAAGTTCACTTCGGGTACAAAAACGGCAGAAGTTTTTGTCGGCACGTCTGTCAAAGTTGAACCCGGGGACAATACACGTATAGAGGCAACATCCAAAACTCCTCTAAAACTGTTGTGGTTCAGCTGGGCACCCGGCGGAGATGAACGTTATCTCTCGGCAGGCTATTACCTGACCGGGTCCAATTTCCAGGTGCAGCCGCAAGAAGCGGAGATCCCAAAAAACTTTGCAGTGTGGGGTGTGAACAAAAGATTCAAGATTCTCAGTGATACATCGGACAAACAATCTGCAAGGAAAGAGCTCTACCCTGACGTACCTACATTCAGAAGCAAAGTAGATGACAACTGGCTTGATTTCAGGTCGCTTACCGATGGCGGCTTCTTCTGGGCGGCCGACCTGAAACGTATGGGGTCACTGATGGGTGTCATCCAGAAGATCGTTCGTATGACGGGTGTTTTCAGAGCATCGGTACCGGGCAAGCAGTATGACTTCAACTTCTCTTACATTGTCTGGGGTCCACACTCGAAATATATCATGCACAGCCATGCAACACCGGAGTTTTACTACATCCTTTCAGGGAAAACCGAGTGGATGCTGGGAGGAAAAAAAGGCCATACCTACACAGCGACACCGGGCAATATCTATTTCCATCCTCCCTATGTCGAGCATGAGATGCTTGGACTGGGAAGTGACCCGCTCATTGCCATTACCGGATCATGGGCACCGTACGGTGACAGAAGTGTTTTCTCTAAACCTTTTGAGCTCAACGAGCCGTTGCCTGTACAGAAAGCGTCAGCCCGATTCCCGAAAGATTTCAGGTTCAACCACTTCAATGCCTTGAAAAAAGGCTTGAAGTACGGAGTAGAACAGTAGTATCACTTATGCAGATTATCAATACATACAGGGTGAAAAGTGCTGTTGCCGCAGGGCTTGTAACAGTGCTTTTGCTCACAGGCTGCCAACGCAAAGCGGAGATAACTTTTTACGATAAAAACATTACCAACCAGACCATTCCATGCATGAAACTGGCGGTAACACCGCCCAACAGACAGATGGAGCAGACCATGAGGCAGCTCTACCGTTTTACACAAAGCTGCCCTTACACCCTGACATTGAGCTACAAAAGCGGTATTGTCTGCAACAGCCACTACAATGCACAGACAAAAGCGCTTGGCAAAATGCCCAACAGTTACATGAACCTGGAGCTGAGACGGGGGTTCAAACTGCTCTACAGCTACTACATCGACCTTGACCATGCGCCAAACAGCGGAGACATGGATACAGGCTTTTCACAAATGAAACAGGATTTGACGCTTGAAAAACAGTGATGTTAACCATTCTTCCCTATAATTTCCAAAATCATACATAACAAGGAGTTTTACAATGAAAAAAAGTTTGGTCACAGCAACGGTGCTTGCCGCGTTTACCATGACACTGCACGCAGCTGATATGGACACCACAAAAGCCGAAGGCATCAAGTACATCAAGATGCTCGGAAAAGCACTTAAAACGGAGATGAAAGCACATATGAAGCAAGACCCTTCCGGTCTGGAAGCACTGGCATTCTGTTCGGGAAGTGCCGACACCATTACCAAAGAGGTCAATGCCAAGCTTCCCGCCTATGCAAAGGTAAGACGTACGGCACTGAGAGTAAGAAACGACAAGGTCAACGCTCCCGATGCTACCGACAAAAAGGTCATGGCAGAGTTTGAAAAAGAGATTGCGGCAAAGAAACTGACACCAAAAAGCATTGAAGTGGTCAAAGTAGGGGATACAACGCGTATTTACAAGCCGCTGGTAACCAAAAAGATGTGCCTGAAGTGTCACGGCAGCGATCTTTCTCCAAAAATTGCAGATGCGATCAAAAGTGCCTACCCCAACGACAAAGCAACCGGATTCAAAGAGGGAAGCCTCAGAGGCGTGATTGTCGCAGAGATCAAGAAACACTGAAAAAGGCTGCGCTTGCAGCCGTTCTCATCTGTCATTCTGACATATTTTCTACCCCTTTTTCCATAACACGCTATACTTGGCAAAAAAAGGGCTGCCGCGTGTTTCTTCACATAGATATCGACAGTTTTTTCGCTTCTGCCGAACGGACAGTAGACCCTTCGCTCGATGGCATTCCCATGGCTGTGGGAAGCCGCAGCAACCTGGAAATCTTTGAAAAAGAGCGCATCGGGGTAAGGTTGATGGATAACAACAGCGGTGCTTTTGTTGCGCCTGTTTTCTATTCGCAGCGTGAAAAGACATTTGAAGAGTATTTTGTCGACCATGTTGATGGTGCACGGACAATCAGGGGTATCATCACTTCGGCAAGCTATGAGGCAAGGGCATGCGGGGTAAAAACAGCTATGCCCATCGCGCAGGCGCTGAAGCTTTGCCCCAAAATGATCGTCATTCCCTCACATTACCGCCTTTACCATACACTCTCACAAAGACTCTACGGCTATATGCAGCGAAACATGCCACAGGTTGAACAGTTCAGCATCGATGAGTTTTTCGGTGATGTAAGCGGCTGGGTTGCCGATGGAAATGTAACGGAGTTTGCCAAAACACTTCAGGCAGAGATAAAGGCGGAGTTCGGACTTCCCGTCTCCATTGGCATCGCAAAAGCGAAATGGATCGCCAAACTTGCTACGGAGTCTGCAAAACCTTACGGCGTCTTTCGTGTCGAAGACATCGATGCCTATATAGAACATATACCTGTCGAAGCTTTCCCAGGCATTGGTAAAGGATTTCAACGCCGTCTTAAAGAACACTACATCACTACTCTCGGAGAGGTAAAACGCAACCGGAGTCTGCTATACCGATGGAAGAAACCCGGCATTCAGCTTTACAAACGGGTCACGGGCACAGACGGGGAGGGGATAGCACAGCGTCCTGCGCGTAAATCCATAGGAATCAGCCGCACCTTTGATGCTATTTATGATGCCAGGGAAGTACGCAGACGCATCATGATCATGGCGCGGCATATTGCGCATATGGTGATGGAGAAGGAGGTAAATCCTACAAGCTACTACCTGAAAATCAATTATGCAGAGGGGATGAAAGTCAAGCGCACAGAGAGTGTAAACCGGATTTTCAGTGAAACACTCTTTAAGGATGTATTGACCGGGATGTACGGGAGCATATCGGTACCCCATGCCGGAGCCGTGAAGTTGAGTATCAATGTATCCAACTTTTCAGAAATCCAACATAAAACACTCTCTCTGCTCTCTTACAATGCAGACACAGATGCGAAACATCTCAGTGTAGAAGTATGTAAACTACGGGAAAAGTTCGGACTGGACATCATTAAAACAGCCAATGAACTTTAAAGTTTTTAAGTATAATAGCCCCATGAATACATTTATTTCAACCCTATGCGATATTTTTCTTTCCAAAAGCCTTAGAGATGAAAGTCTTGTTGACCGGCTCTATTATCACTCGCGTAGAAGTATGCTTGCATTAAGTGCCTTTACTATCGGTGTGACCTACTATCTTTACAAAACAATGGGTATACCTATTGTTGTATGGGGAGTTTTTTTGGTCCTGCTCGCATCAGGAAGATGGATGCTTGTAGGGTATTATGACAAACACAAACATGACAAGTCGCTTGCACAATGGCACAGGCTCTTCTCCCGTCTGACGATCATTACCGCACTGGCAGTATCTTTATTGGGGTGGTACTTCATTCCCCATGCTGACACTGTCGACAGGCTGTTTATTATTGCTGCGCTGATGGGAGTTACCGGCGGTGCGATGAATTTACTGTTTCCTGACATTCGCATGATGCTTGTCTATGTCAGTATTGTACTTTTACCTTTGATCGTTACACTTTTTCTTATGGGAGGTGAACTCAATATATTATTGATGATCCTGCTGATTCTTTATTATGTCACGCAACTTATCATTGGGTATAACACCTACCGGCAAAATATGGATGTTATTGCCCATCAGCGGGCTGTCGATAAGGCAAAAAACCAACTCTATAAAGAGAGGGAAGCCCTTGAATATTTCTACAAACAGGCACCCATTGGGATCTATTTTTATGATGTGAACCTTGTTGTCACGGACTGTAACGATGCTTTTTTGGAACTTTTCCATTTAAGAAAAGAGGAGATTGTCGGTGTTGATCTGCATATTCTTCCTGATAACAGCCCCTTACATATTATGACAGATGCTCTTACCAAAGGGGTACAGCACTATGTCGGCCCCTACCATTCCCTAAAAGGGCTGCACTACTGGATTGATGCACAGGTGTTTCCGCTCCATGACAATAATAACAATGTTGTCGGCGGTGTTGTAATGATCGAGAACAAAACCAAAGAGCATGAAGCCAAAAGGATGCTTGAATACCTTGCCATGCATGATCCTCTCACAGGCCTTTCCAACCGGTATGGGTTCAAAGAGTATATGAAATCGGTCATCAAAGATAAAAAGCATCAAAACACCTGTTCAATGCTTTTCTATCTTGATCTTGACCGTTTCAAACAGATCAACGATTCCCTTGGACATACCTTTGGCGACCATTTGCTCAAAGCCATTGCCAAACGGTTGAAAGAGATTGTACCACCCGAAGCAAACCTGACACGGCTTGGGGGTGATGAATTTGTCATTGTACTGCCCTTTATCTCAGCAAACCCGAATGAGGCAAAAAGAAAAGCAAAAGCGTTTGCGGAAACGATACATGAAATATTTGAAACCCCATTCCACCTTGATGGCGTACGTCTTTACATCAAAAGCAGTATCGGTATTGTTCTCATAGAACCGGGGTTTGACAATGTCGATGAGATCGTCAGGCATGCCGATATCTCTATGTATCAGGCTAAAAAGAAAGGTGAGGATCACATCTCCTTTTACAATAATGAACTGGACAGGGAACGCAAAGAGGTCTTCGCACTCCAGCAGGATCTTATTCATGCACTTGAGCACGATACATTCGAACTCTATCTCCAGCCGATTGTCACCATTAATGACAATACGGTAAAAGCAGCAGAAGCACTGATACGATGGCGTCACCCTGAACATGGATTAATGCAGCCGATCGAATTCATTCCTCTTGCCATTGAGCTTGGTGTCATTGGTGAAATAGGGTGGTGGGTACTGGAGCAGGTCTGTCAAACCATCGATGCATGGAAAAAAAGCGGGGACTGGGATCTTGAATATATCTCTATCAACTTCAATGCCAAACAGCTGATTACGGAAGATTTTATTGACCATTTCTTTGCTAAGCTGGAAAAGTACAATGTAGATCCGGAAGATATCAAAATGGAAATTACAGAAACCTCTCTTATTGATAATTTTGCTTTGACACAGGAAGTGATCAGAGAGATGCAAAACCGCGGTATCAAGTGTGTCATTGACGATTTCGGCACCGGATACTCATCACTCTCCTATCTGAAAAAACTCTCCTTCTCTGTACTCAAGATCGATAAAGAGTTCATTTTCGATCTAGAAAACGATGAAGGTAACAAAACGCTGATTCGAACGATTGTTGAAATCGCCAGACAGTTTAACTATACCGTTGTTGTAGAAGGCATTGAAAAAGAGGAGCAGCGGGATATCATACGAAAGATAGATGACCGTCTCAGCTATCAGGGGTATCTGGTCAGTAAACCGATTCCGATAGAAACATTTAAAGAAGAATTTATTAAAAAGAAGAAATAAAAGAATGCAGCATGTCGATCAGAATACGATCTGACCGTCCTGCTGCCTACTTTGATGGGACGCCGCATGAACTAAGTCCATACGGCTACGCTCCGCTGAGGGACTTCTGCAGTCGGCTCACGCAGCTTTGCTGCTTTAAAGAATGCAGCATACCGATCAGAATACGATCTGACCGTCCTGCTGCATTCTTTGGATAATCCCCTTGGCTTTTTCGTGGCCCTGGTAGGCGGCTTTTCGGCACCACTCAATGGCTTTTTCTTTGTCCTCTTCACAACCGAGCCCAAGGTCGTAAAGCGCACCAAGGTTGAACTGTGCAGAGGCATTGCCTGCTTCAGCAGCCTTTTTGAAAAGAATAAAGGCTTTTCTTGGATCTTGTTCTACACCCCGTCCCTCTTTGTACATGGCGCCAAGGTTGTTGAACGCTTCAATGTTGCCGCGTTTGGCCGCTTCTTCATACCAGAAGGCTGCTTCGGAAAAGTTCTGTTCACAGCCGTCACCGTTTTCGAGCATCAGCGCCACTTCAAACTGTGCCAGAGGCACTTCACGGGTTGCTGCTTCAAGGTAGTTCGCAAAGGCTTTCTTATCATCCTTTTCCACACCCAAACCTCTGAAGTAAAGAAACCCGAGATAGTAGAAACTTGTCGGCTCTTTCTGCTCGGCCAGGGCAGAGTAGAGCACAAAGGCTTTGTCGTATTCTTTTGCCAATAGTGTGTTGTAGGCTTCCTGTACTTGTGCTTGCATCTTAGGCACCAAACCCTTTCAGCTCACTCTCGACTTTCTCGAGTTTCGCCTGCGCTTCTTCCAGCGCTTTTTTGTTTTCGGAAATGACCTTTTCGGGTGCATTGGCAACGAATTTTTCATTGTTTAGCATACCGCTTAGTTTTGCTATCTCTTTTTCAAGTTTCTCTTTCTGCTTTGTCAGCTTGCTGATGATGGCACTCATATCGATGTCATCGGTAGAGATCATACTCTCCAGTGAATCTGAAACGTCAGTCACACAGTTTGGCAGCTTCTCTTCGACAAATTCAACTTCATCGACTTTTGCCAGTTTTTCGATAAACGGTTTAAGCAGTGCAGTATCTACCGGTTTGTTGAACTTCACTGCCGCTTTTTCAATACGCTGGTTGCCTTTCTCGATGAGTGTCTTACAGCGTCTCAGAGAAACAATGGCTTCAATAGCAAGATTGAACTGCTCTGCGATATTTTCATCTATCTTGGTTACTTTCGGGTAGGACTTGACCATAATGGAAGTGCTCTCCTCAAGTTCCGTACCCGAGAGTCTCTGGTAGAGGTTTTCGGTAATGAACGGCATAAAAGGGTGCAGCAGTTTAAGTGACTCTTTGAAGATACTACCGAGCTCACCGACGCTCTCTTTGCTTGCTTTGCTTAGCTCGATACCCCAGTCACAGAACTCTCCCCACATGAAGCGGTAGAGTGTCGTTGCCGCGTCATTGAAGCGGTAGACATCCATGAACTCACGGGTCTCTTTGACAGCAAGGTTGAAGCGTGAGAGCATGTAGCGTCCCAGCGGTGTTTTGATGTTCTCCTGTGTCAGGTCTTCGAACGTATCCTGGTTCATCTGTAAGTAATTGGCTGCATTGAAAAGCTTGTTGGTGAAGTTACGGCTCTGCTCAAGCTTCTCTTCACTCAGCTTAATGTCACGCCCCTGAACGGCAAGGACAGCCAGCGTAAAGCGCAGTGCATCGGCAGAATACTTCTCTATCATTACGAGCGGATCGATGACATTGCCCTTGGACTTGCTCATCTTCTCGCCCTTTTCATCTTTGACGAGTGCATGCAGATAAATGTCTTTAAACGGCAGTTCACCGGTAATGTTGTCACCCATCATCAGCATACGTGCCACCCAGAAGAAGAGGATGTCAAACCCGGTAATGAGCAGCTGGTTGGGGTAAAACTCTTCCATATCGCTCTCGAACCACTTGAGATTTTTGAACGCTTCTCCATTGCCCCAGCCAAGGGTTGAGAACGGCCAGAGTCCGGAGCTGAACCATGTGTCAAGCACATCCTGATCCTGATGTATATTGCTCGAACCGCATTTGATACACTGGGTCGGCGTCTCACCCTCAAAGGCGAACTCTGCCCCACAGTCGTCACAGTACATGACAGGGATCTGATGTCCCCACCAGAGCTGTCTGGAGATACACCAGTCACGCAGGTCGTTCATCCATGCGTTATAGGAGTTGATCCAGTGGCTTGGGAAGAATTTCGCCTCGCCTGCGTTTACCTTTTCGATGGAGGACTTGGCAAACTCTTTTTTGACAAACCACTGCTTGGAGATGTAGGGCTCGACAACATTCTTACAGCGGTAGCAGTGGCCCACCTGATGCTGGTGATCCTCCACCTTTTCCACAAAGCCTTCGGCCTCGAGTTTCTCCATGATCTTCTCACGTGCCTCAAGGCGCTCCATCCCCTCAAACTCACCGCAGTGCTCGTTGAGGATACCGTTCTCATCAAAGATCGTGATGAATTCAAGATTATGACGCTTACCCACTTCGTAGTCATTGGGGTCGTGTGCCGGGGTGACTTTAACAAATCCGGTACCAAACTCCATATCGACATGCTCATCGGCAATGATCTCCACTTCACGGTCAATGAGCGGGAGTTTGACCTTTTTGCCAATGAGATGCTTGTAGCGTTCATCAGCAGGGTTGACCATGACTGCCGTATCACCAAAGTAGGTCTCAGGACGCGTCGTCGCTACGACCACCACGCCTGAACCGTCTGTCAGCGGATAGCGGATGTGGTAGAGTTTGCCCGCATGGTCTTCATACTCCACTTCGATGTCAGAGAGTGCGCCGTCATGGGTACACCAGTTGATCATGTAGTTGCCACGGACAATGTAGCCGTTGTCGTACATCTGTTTGAAGGCTTTCTTGACCGCATTGGCAAGCCCCTCATCCATCGTAAAGCGTTCACGGCTCCAGGCAGGGGAGACACCAAGCTTTCGCAACTGCTTGGTAATGGCATTGCCGGAGCTGTCTTTCTGCTGCCAGGCCCGTTCAAGGAATGCCTCACGTCCTATCTCTTCTTTGGTCGTCCCTTCCGCAAGCAGCTGCTTTTCAACAACATTCTGTGTCGCGATACCGGCATGGTCGGTTCCCGGCTGCCAGAGGGTTTTGTAACCGTCCATACGCTTGTAGCGGACAATAACATCTTGCAGGGTAAAGGTCAGCCCGTGCCCAATGTGCAAATGTCCGGTAACATTGGGAGGCGGCATCATGATACAGAAGTTCTTTCCCTCTTCCTGAATGGCTTCGTTGCCGCCTACTTCAAAATAGCCACGCTCTTCCCAGAGCTTGTAGTATTTTTCTTCTATCTCTTTGGGGTTGTATACGTTCTTCTTTGTTTCGCTCACAAATGATCCTTCTAAATCCGTACAATAGCGTAGCGGACGCATATAATTGTCGCGATTATACCCAAAGGGGACTAAAAGCCGGAATAGTTGGAGAAATCTTCTATCTAAAAATAAAATTCTGGAATTGTGGAATGCGGAACTACGCACTATTATATAAATGGATTCAAAAGGTGCGTGATTACGCACCCTACCTTATTTGGTATGCACTTGTTTAGATGCTACCTTCAACACAACATACCCCGCTATCCCAGAAAAGAGCGAGCCCAGCAGGATGGCGAGTTTGTCCGCGTAGGCAAAGAGGTCGGTATCACCAAAGGCGAGGGTGTCAACAAAGAGGCTCATGGTAAAGCCGATGCCTGTCAGGAGCGCTACACCGTAGAGCTGGAGCCAGGTACTGTCTTTGGGGAGTTTGGCAATACCTGCTTTTATGGCAATAAAAGAGAATGTGAACACGCCAAGCTGCTTACCGATGAAGAGTCCAGCCATGATGCCAAGGGGTACTGTCTCTTTCATGCCTCCCGGAGAGATGCCGCCAAGGTCGACACCGGCGTTGACAAAGGCAAAGAGCGGCAGGATGAGCAGGGCTACCCAGTAGTGCAGGTCATGTTCGAGCTGATGGGCGATGGAGAAGGTGTTCCCCTCTTTGTCTTTGGAACGAAGCGGAATAAAGAAGGCAAGTGCCACACCCGCAAGGGTTGCGTGCACACCCGACTTGAGCACACTCACCCATAGAATGACACCTACCATCATATAGGCGGCTTTGCGCACCACCCCCATACGGTTCATGATGAAGAGTACTACCAATGAGGCTGCAGCAACAGCGATGGAAAGCGTAGAAAGCTCCTGTGTATAGAAGAGGGCAATAATGACAATGGCACCCAGGTCATCGATGATCGCCAGTGCCATGAGAAAGATCTTCAGTGATACAGGTACACGTTTCCCAAGCAGGGAGAGGATGCCAAGGGCAAACGCAATATCTGTTGCCGTAGGGATCGCCCAGCCCTGCATGGCAAACGCATCGCCGCGGTTAAAAGCGATGAATACCAGTGCCGGTACCAGCATACCCCCGACAGCGGCAATGCCCGGCAGAGCTATCTGGGAAAGCGATGAAAGATGTCCTTCCATCACTTCACGTTTGATCTCCAGTCCTACAAGCAGGAAGAAGATGGCCATCAGTCCGTCGTTAACCCAGAGGAGAAGGGGTTTTGCAATGTGCAATGCCCCAATACGGATTTCCACAGGCGTATGTAGAAATCCCATATAGTAATGGGAAAGGGGACTGTTCTGTAAAATGAGAGCGGCAATGGTCACCACGATCAAAAGTATCCCGGGGAAAGCGTCTTTCTTGATAAAATCATGGATATAATGTGTCGTTGTCATAGTTACCTCTTTAGTAAGAATGGGTTATTGTAACAAAATTGCGTGTAAATGTTGACAAACGCAGCAGAATGAAATACAATATCTTCAAATTACCCTGAAGGAACAGAGATGAAAGAAAAAATTGAAAAAGTGATTAAAAAGATTGAAGATTCAGACAAGATCGATGCAGAGCAGAAACCTTTAATTATCCAAAAGATCAAAGAGTGGAAAGAGGAAGATGAAGCGATCAGTGAAATTGTACTGAAACTGGAAAACTGGTGGCTTGAGCTTGAACCGATCTTTGCGGAGATGGGACTTGTCTAAAGAGAAACCTGTCATTGAAACCCAATTTCTCAAAGAGAAGCACTGGGTACCCACCACACGAAGCGAGGCATTGAAGATCATTCTTGACGAAATGCCCCAAACCGATGCCGAACCGACACTGAACTATCTTCTTTCAGAAACAAAAAAAGGCATTACCGTAACCCTCGGTGAGTGCCGTTTCAGAGCCCTTCAGACAGCATAAACCCTAAAGTGCCAAAAAGCGGTTGCCGTCATCGGCAAATTTGATTTTCCCCTTGTAATATTTCCTGATTTCAGAAATCGTTTCCAGTTCTTTGCCGAGTGTCCGCATCATACGGTGTGACAGAATGAGTGTCTTGGGCTTTGCCGCCGCAGCGATCTTTCCAATGGTTTGGGGTGTCATATGCAGCTGTGCAGCCACACCTGTCGCCCCGTTGGGAACAGCATTGTGCATGACAAGTATGTTACTCTCTTTTGCCAGCTTCTCGAGAGTATGGTAGCTGCCGTTCATATCACCCGATATCGTGATACTCTTGTCTCCGATATTGATGCGGTAGGCAACAGCAGGGATCGGACCATGGTGGACACTCACAGCCTCAACGCTGATATTGTTTTCCGAAAAGAGTGTCTGTGGTGTGCGGCTGTCGGGTATGTCATTGGGCTCGAGACTGAAAGCTGCACGGCCATCAAGGAAATCCCCCATATACTCCCACGCACCTTTGCCGCTTTCAAAAAGTCTGAAAACAAAGGTAGAGGTGGCAGGCATCACATCATTGCCCTCGGGACCGTAAATAGGAAGGTTGCGTTTCCTGCTGCTGAAAAATGCCCCCTTTATCAGTGCCGGAAGATCGGAAGTGTGATCGATGTGCAAATGCGTCAGAAGTATGGCATCGAGGTCTTCGACAGACGCACCACTCTCTTCAAAACGCAGTGACGCACCACCGCCAAAATCGATCAGAAAGCGTGCCTTTCCATCCACCCATACCAAATAGGAAGCCGAAGCACGCTTGTCTGTAAGTTCAGGGCCGCCGGAGCCGAGTACCTGAAGGGTCACTTTTTTTGCCGGTTGCCCCATAAGCATCATCGGCAGCCATAAGAGTATCAGTAAAAGTCGGTATTGCATCGTCCATCCTCACTTTCCATACAGAGTACACATACCAAAGTATATACTATCCTTGTGAAAAGTTTGTGTAACAGGGAGTTGATGTGAAAGATTTTATGGCTGAATTTGGTGTGCTTGTCTCCTATCCGGCCAATAGTGTGCTCTTTTTGGCACGTTTGGCTGTTGCGTACGGCTTTACGATGCCTGCAATGATGAAGATTGAACAGATAGAGGCCACACAGGCCTGGTTTGAAAGCATCGGCATTCCGTTTGCTGCGTTCATGGCACCGTTTGTCTCAGCAATTGAACTTGCCGGTATTGTCCTGTTGACACTGGGACTTTTTACCCGTTTCATTTCGCTGCTGCTCATGTGTGTAATGGCAGGCGCTATTGTATTTGTACATTTGCAGCATGGATTTTCAACAGCAAACAATGGTTTTGAAATTCCACTCTACTACTTTTTGTTTCTCTTCATTTTTGCCACATTCGGCCCGGGAAAATACAGCATAGACTGTCTGATTATCAAGGAGGAGTGTCATGCCTAAAGATGCTGTGCTTGCCTATTTTTCCAACTTCAGTATCAACTGGAGTACACTGTTTACACTCCTTGCCGTCATACTTTTGCTTCTCATGGCTGCTACCGCCTTTTATGACCGCTATGTGCAGCGGAACAATCAGCTGTTGATCAACTATCCGCTCATTGGCAGACTGCGTTACCTTTTCTATATGCTGCGTGCTCCCATGCGGCAGTACTTTGGGGATGAAACGTTTTATGACTCTTTTGAAAAACTGCGTTGGATCAACAAAGTCGCAAGAAAAGAGAACCCCTATCTCTCCTTCTCACCCTCCAAACCCTATGCCAACATGCACACACTCTTCAAACATGCCAACACAGTACTGGAAACTGAAGAGGTTGACAGCCGTTTCAGTGTGACGTTTGGAAAAACACGTCCACATCCTTTCGTTAGCAGAAGCATCATCGGTCGGTCAGCCATGAGTGACGGTGCCATATCGCCTGAAGGAACACGTGCCTTTGCAAGAGGGGCTGCACTGGCGGGATTTCCCATCAATACAGGGGAGGGTGGCCTTACTTCCAACTTTCTTGCGACACTCAAATGCAGCGACTGCAATGCTGCCTATCTTGAATTTAAAAGAGGAACGCTCTTTGCAAAAAGCGTGTTCCGCACTTTATGCTTTTTGACCAATGAAGAGGTTGCACAGCGGGTCTACCGAAAAATGGTTGTTCGCCAAAAAGACAGAGGTACGTTCATTTTCGACCCGAACGGACTTGTGTTTTTCCGCATTGACTGGCGTGCACCTCTTTCGCTCTTCCCCGAAAAAGTTCCCGAAGGGCTGCCCGATATCGTTTTTCAGATAGGAAGCGGACTCTACGGTGTAAGAGACTCAAAAGGAGCATTCGATGAGGAACGCTACCAAAAAGTAATGCGTTTCTGTCAGATGACTGAAGTAAAGATCGCCCAGGGGGCGAAGCAGACAGGAGGCAAACTGCTCGCTGCCAAAGTCAGTGACGACATCGCCTACTACCGTGGCGTCAAGGCACATGAAGATCTCATCAGCCCCAACCGCTTTCCCTATGCGCCAAATGAAGAGGCACTTTTTGAGTTTACCCAACGGCTTCAGAAGCTCTCTGGAAAACCTGTCGGTATCAAAATCGTCATCTCCGACCGTGCACATTTCAAGCGTTATGCCGAAGTGTTGTCCACACGAAAAAAGGAGGGAAAAACACTTCCTGACTTCATTACCATAGACGGCGGTGACGGGGGTTCAGCTACGGCACCGCTTGAGATGATGAGCCGTATCGGACTTCCCGTCCAAGATGCTCTGCAGATTGCCGACAGCACACTTCATGCATATGGTTTGAGAAGTGACATACGCCTTGTCGCGGCAGAAAAGGTACTCACTGCCGACGATGTCATCGAACTGCTTTGCTGCGGGGCGGACTTTGTCAACATTGCAAGAGGGTTTATGATCTCTGCAGGCTGCATCAGGGCACGTGAGTGTTCGGGTGCGGGAGGGCGCAACTGTCCGGTTGGGCTTGCCACCATGGATGAGGGAAAACGCAGCAAGTTTTTGGTGATGGAGAAGTCCCGTCATATTGCCAATTATCACAACGCACTGATAGAGAGTATGCGTTCGCTGCTTGCCATTATGGGGAAACATTCTATTGACACACTTTCCATGGATGATCTCCAACCTTTACACACAAGGACTAAAGCTTAATTAGCATAATGATTTAACTTTAGTTAAACTTTTACTTCTATAATATGTACAATAAAACAGTAAAAAGGAGCAAATGATGCTAAAGAAAAAACTTACCCTCCTGGCACTTCCCCTTGTGGCAGCCGTATCACTTCAGGCACAAAGCCCGGTGAACGATCCGTTTAATGATCCTTTCTTTCAGGATCCGTTTGGAGATGACATTTTTAAAGAGATGAGTCAGATGCAGCAGAAAATGGATGAAATGTTCAGAAAAATGCAGCAGCGTATTAACCAGCGTTCGGCAAGACTGGTACACCCGGGCATGGGAATGTACAAACTCTCTGCGCAAAGCGAATTTACGGACAAAGGCGACCATTACGAACTGGTAACCAACATTCCTGAAAGCAAAGAGAACCATATCAACATCCGTACGGAAAACGGTATGCTCTCCATTACAGCAAAAATCGTCCATGAAGAACAGCAGAAAACCAATGGCATGGTCAGTACGTCAAAATCCATTCAGTCATTCCAGCAGGCGACATCACTGCCGGCAGATGCGGATGATTCAAAGATCAAAAGTGAATTTGTCAACGGTCGGCTGGTGATCATTATCGGGAAAAAAACCAAGGGCAATGCAGCTCATATCACACCGCTTCAATCTGCATCGTCCACACCGAAAGCAGTACCGGCTCAGCCGGCGGCTCCCAAAAGTGAAAAAATAGATGTAAGCAAACTCAAAAGAGAAGTACCCAAAGTTGATGAGAAGCTGAAAACCATTCAGCCTGCTGCAGCGGCACAGCCTGCCAAAAATGCCGCCAAATAAGGGTCTGTAAGGCAGACAAACCGTTAGGAGAAGAGCGGTTTTCCTCTCTTCTCGTACCATCCGGTAACTGCTTCCCACGCCTCCTCGGCATTTTCCGCATACACAAAGAGTCCTTTGTCTTCAGGGGCAATGGTTCCTTCTTCTACAAGAAAATCAAAATTAAGTATATTGTCCCAATGGTACCGAGAAACCAGGACAATAGGAATATGCGGGTTTTTCCCTGTCTGTACCAGTGTCAAAATGTCGAAGAGTTCATCGAGTGTACCGAATCCTCCAGGGAAAACCACCAATGCTTTGGCACGCTGCATAAAATGCAGTTTACGGATACCGAAGTAGTAGAAATTGAATGAAAGCTCAGGTGTAATGTAGGGGTTCGGTTTCTGCTCATGGGGCAGTTTGATGTTGAGTCCGATCGACTTGGCACCTACATCATGCGCACCGCGGTTCGCCGCTTCCATAATGCCGGGGCCTCCGCCTGTACAAAGTGTCACCTTGCAGTCATCGGGCCCTTTGCCGCTTTTGCCCACAAGCTGTCCGAACCGGCGTGCCTCTTCATAGTAGAGACTCTGACGCAGGGCAACCTGTGCCTTGTTGAGCTCTTTAAGAAGCTTCTCATTGACAGCATCTTCTTTGAGTGCTTTTTCAATGCGGTCGATCTCTTTTTGCGCTTCGCTGGTCGGTTTAATGCGGGCGCTCCCAAAAACAACCACGGTATGCTCGATGCCTGCTTTTTTGATTTTGACTTCAGCCTTTTCATAGTCAAACTGTAAACGGATACCCCGGGCTTCGTCCGATGTAAAAAAATCAGCCGATTCTTCAAAAAAACCATATTTGTCCTGCATTGTTTTCATCCTTTATAGTATTGATTTTCGGCTTAATTGTAACGTATTTGCATAAAAGCACTATGTTATCCAACTGACACTTTTGATGAAAAAAACGTGATATAATAAGCCTAATTGACGGAGACAAGGAGCAGCAGATGGCAAAAGTAGTATCCTACGGGGCAGCAGAAGTAGTGACCGGTTCATGTCACATACTGCAAATTGAAAATGGATCGACAGTCATGATCGACTGCGGCATGTTTCAGGGGAAAGAGGAAGATCGCAACTTTAATCCGTTCGATTTTGACCCTAAAACCATTGATATACTGCTTGTAACCCATGCACACCTCGATCATGTCGGGCGAATTCCAAAACTCATCAAAGAGGGGTTTATAGGAAAGATCTATGCCACTGCCCCAACGCGTGATCTTGCCGAAGTGATCTTGCTCGACAGTGCAAAGATCATGGAGGAAGATTACCAGACCCGTTACAAGAAGGCACAGCGCCGGGGTGAAGAAGAGGATGAGAGAGTACCGCTTTACAGTGAAGAGGATGTCAAGCATACGTTTGAACACGCCTGGCATATTGTTGAGTACGATACAACACTCAAACTTAACGATACCATCAAAGTGACCTACCGCAATGCCGGGCATATTCTTGGTTCGGCTTTCATCGAAGTTGACTACCATGAAAACGGTGTATGGCAGCGGGTGGTTTTTTCCGGTGACATCGGTAACGATACCGATATGGTCATGCCGCCGCTTCACCCCTGCAAACAGGCCGACTATCTCTATGTCGAATCGACCTACGGTGACAGAAACCACCAGAGCATCGATGAAAGTATCGATGAGTTCAAGCGTGTCATTATTGAGACCATGCAGCAGTGGGGGAATGTGATCATCCCTTCTTTTGCGGTGGAACGTACGCAGGAGATCCTCTGCATTCTCAAGCAGATGCATGACCGCAAAGAGCTGCCGCAATGCAAGATTTTTCTCGATTCCCCCATGGCGATGAAAGCCACCGATATTTACCGGAAATATGCCGAAGAGCTTGGAGAACACTGTCAGGAGTTCAAAAAAGAGACAGGAACGATCTTCGACTTCGAGGGGCTTACCTACACACTCGATGTCGAAGCTTCCAAAAAGATCAACGATTACGATCGCCGTACCATCATCATCGCCGGAAGCGGTATGTGTACCGGAGGGCGTATTCTTCACCACTTTAAAAACCGTCTGTGGAACCGTAAAAATGCCGTCATTTTCGTAGGCTATCAGGCTGTCGGCACCCTTGGTCGTGACATTGTTGACGGTGCACGATGGGTAAAAATATATAATGAAGACATCCTGGTGCGTGCTTCGGTACATACCATCAACGGTTTTTCTGCCCATGCCGACCAGCGCTCCATTCTACGGTGGGTTTCGGGCATTGACGGACTGCGAAGCATCCACCTGATACACGGAGAAGAGGACAAGGAGGTAATCTTGCGCAGTGTACTGACCAATGCGCTGAACATCAAAACCCATATCGTCGAACCGGAAGAGACGGTCTATCTTGGATAATACACAATGATTGAATACCTGATATCCCATTTTTCTTATACGATTCTTTTCTTTTGGAGTTTCCTCGAAGGAGAGATCGGCCTGGCACTGGCCGGATTTATGATCGAAAAGGGGAAGTTTGACTTTCCTACCGTTTTTATGATCACGTTCAGCGGTGCCATGATTGGTGACCTTCTGCTCTTTACGACCGGACGGCTTTTTAAAAAGAAAACCGAAGCACTGCTTCACCGTTACGACAAAAAACTGCAACGGGTAGAGAAGTGGTTTCGCCGTTTCGGCAGCTGGATTGTCGTCTTCGAGCGTTTTATTTACGGTACACATATCCCGGCACTGCTGATGCTCGGTGTTTCCGGATTTAACTTCTGGAAATTTTTACTGCTTGAGATCATCGGTGTAGCACTCTGGTCCGTAACCTTCACCTCACTGGGGTACTATTTCGGCCAGACCGTCATCGATCTGCTCAGCTTTACACAGCGCCACCTGACCATCGCATTTCTGGCGCTGCTGTTTTTCTATGGTATATATCTGTTACAAAAAGATGAAGAGGAGGAAGAAGCATGAACCCCTATGCAACCCTGATACTGCTGCGACACGGACAGAGTGTCTACAACAAACAGAACCTTTTTACCGGTTGGACGGATGTTGAGCTCAGTGAAGAGGGGAAACAGGAGGCAGAGCATGCCGGAGAAATATTAAAACGTATGGCACTCTTCCCCGATATTGTCTTTACCTCCTGGCTCAAACGTGCCATTCATACGCAGCAAATTGCACTTGCTGCAATGGCGTGGGAACATATTGACGCTGTAAGAAGCTGGCGCCTCAATGAGCGCCATTACGGAGCCTGGCAGCAACGCAACAAAGATACGGTCAAAGCAGAAGTAGGGGAAGCACACTTTCTTGCAGTAAGAAGAGGATATGACACGCCGCCACCGCCCCTGCCGGAAGATGACCCGAGAGCGGTACAGTTTGATCCCAAATATACCGGTATCGATCCTTCACTGTTGCCGAGGAGTGAATCTCTCAAAGATACCCATGCCCGGGTTAAACCCTATTTTGATTCAAAAATTCTCCCCTGTCTGAATGAGGGAAAAACAGTACTGGTCAGTGCACACGGAAACTCGCTTCGCGCACTGGTAAAAGAGATTGAACAACTCAGTGACGATGCAGTTGTATCGCTGGAGATCCCTACAGGGAAACCGCTTGTTTACCATTACAACGAACATCTTGAAATGATTGCCAAAATGAAACCTGATTGATCTATGTTAACTTTTTTGTAAAATGATAAAGTATAATAATTTATATGGTTTTGCATGCCAAATTACCGGCAGCCACTTAGATTTATGAAAGGAAACAAAATGCCTGAAACACCAAAAACCACAGAACAGACACCGGAAACAAACACGCAGACGGAAAAAACTTCCGATGCACCGGCTTCTGTCGCTGCGCTACAAGGTCTGAGCAGCGAAGAAGCCAAGAAGCGTCTTGAAAAATATGGTCCCAATGCAATTGAAGAGAAAGAAGAGAGCTGGCTGCACCGTCTCTTTAGACGTTTCTGGGGGCCGATCCCATGGATGATCGAAGTTGCCGCCATTCTCTCCGCAATGGTTAAACACTGGGAAGATTTTACCATCATTACCATTTTACTTCTGGTCAATGCCATTGTAGACTTTTATCAGGAGTCCAAAGCGCTCAGTGCCCTCAAAGTACTCAAAAACAAATTGGCACGTAAAGCACTTGTACTGCGTGACGGCAAGTGGCAGCAGATCGATGCCAAAGAGATCGTACCCGGCGATATTGTCAAAATAAAAATTGGAGACATTGTTCCAGCAGACATCAAATTGCTTCCCGGCGGTGATTTCCTTCAGGTAGACCAGTCAGCATTGACAGGTGAATCACTGCCCGTTACCCGAAAAACAGACGATACGGTGTATGCTAACGCCATTATCAAAAAAGGTGAAAACACCGGTATTGTACTTGAAACAGGTGAAAATACCTACTTTGGAAAGACTGTCAAGCTTGTTGCAAAAGCGGAAAGTGAACAGCGCAGCCACTTTCAGGAGATGGTCATTAAAGTAGGGAACTTCCTTATTGCGGTAACACTGGTAATGGTCTCCATCATTATCTATTTGGGTATCAGCCGCGGTCAAAACATTCTTGACCTTCTTGAGTATGCACTGATTCTGACAGTTGCAGCCATTCCTGTTGCACTGCCGGCCGTATTGACTGTCACCATGGCTGCCGGTGCAAAACTTTTGGCAAATATGCAGGCTATTGTCAGCCGTCTTTCCGCCATTGAAGAACTGGCAGGTATGGATGTACTCTGTTCGGACAAAACCGGAACACTGACACAAAACAAGATGACCATCAACGACCCCTATACCGTCGGGGATATCAGCAACGATGACATTATCTTTTATGCAGCGCTGGCCTCCAAAGAGGAGAATAACGATCCCATCGAAGTCCCCATCTATACCTATCTTAAAGAGCACAATCTGTATGAGAAACTGAAAAGCTATACACTTGAAAAATTTACACCGTTCGATCCGGTAAGCAAACGTACCGAGAGTGTGCTCATTCATGACAAACAGACCATTCAGGTGACCAAAGGTGCACCACAGGTGATTATTGAAATGTGTGATGAGACAGCCTTTGACAAGAAAGCCGCATATGCACAGGTTGAATCGTTTGCACAGAAAGGCTTCCGTACGCTGGGTGTCGCATGGAAGGAGGTCACAGAAGAGAAGTGGCACTTTATGGGGCTTGTACCGCTTTATGATCCGCCAAGAGAAGATTCCAAGGAAGTCGTTGCTGATGTGAAGGCACACGGAGTAGCAGTAAAAATGGTTACGGGAGACAATGTCGCCGTTGCCAAATATATTGCAGGGCTCCTCGATATCGGGGATGATATCCGGGATATCAAAGCGCTTAAAGGGGAGAGTACAGAAGAGTACGTTTTCCTTGCAGAGGTGATTGCCGAAGCACTTTACAAAAAGCTTGAACCTGAAAAAGTTACTGACGAAGCGGTAAAACAGTTTGGCGAAGAGATCAGCAAAGAGGTACAAAAACTGCTGATGAACCGTCCGTTGCCAAAAGGTAGCATCAAAGAACATGAATCAGACATCATCAAAGCCATTGAAGAAGCAAACGGCTTTGCACAGGTCTTCCCGGAAGACAAATACTTCATTGTCGACAAGCTCCAGAAAGCAGACCATATTGTCGGTATGACCGGAGACGGGGTCAACGATGCGCCGGCGCTGAAAAAAGCAGACTGTGGTATTGCTGTAAGCGGTGCGACCGATGCGGCACGTGCTTCAGCAGACCTTGTACTGCTTGCACCTGGTCTGAATGTCATCAACAATGCTATCAAGATCGCACGTATCACATTTGAGCGTATGCAGAGCTATACGATCTACCGTATCGCTGAAACGATCCGCGTCATTCTGCTCTTTACACTGACCATTTCGATCTTTGACTTTTATCCCATCACAGCTATAGAGATCATCCTCCTTGCACTCTTTAACGACCTGCCGATACTTGCTATCGCATACGACAATACAAAACTGCGAAAATATCCGGTACGGTGGGACATGAAAGAGGTACTGGTACTTTCAAGCTGGCTTGGGATTGCGGGTGTACTTTCATCGTTCCTGCTCTTCTGGCTGGTCTATTATGTCTGGCAGGTCAATGCAGAACTGACACAGACGATCTTCTTTGCGAAACTGATCATCGCAGGGCACGGTACACTTTACAACACAAGACGTGACGACTGGTTCTGGAAACGTCCATGGCCAAACCCCATACTTTGGAACGCTTCGCTTTGGTCTGCAGTAGCGGCCGTGATCATTGCTGTCTACGGTTTTGGGCTTATCTATCCGATGGGATGGGGCTGGGCACTCTTCCTCGTAGGCTACCTCTTTGCATGGTTCCTCTTCAATGACGTAGTCAAGATGCTGGTACTCAACTATTACCGTAAACGCGGAAAACTGGATATTTAGGGAGATAGAAATGAAAAAAGAAACCAAACAGATGAACCGACGCCAGATGCTCAAACTGACTGCCGCTGCCGGAGCAGGAGTGGTACTGATGGGGAGTGAGGCAAGCGCCAATGCTCCCAAGGCAAACAGTAAAGATGCCATCAGTAAAAAAAACCCGCTGCACATTGCCATTATCGGCGGCGGTATGGCAGGAACAGCGCTCTCATACCGTTTGAGCCGCGCCATTACCTACCCTGTCATTACGCTCTATGAACCCCAGGAACGCAGCTGCTGGTACCAACCCGGACTCACGATGCTTGGTACCGGATTGTGGCCGATCGCTGACCTCTCCTACGAGCGTGACAATTATATTCCAATGCATGTCACCCTCAAAAAAGAAGCGGTCAGTGCTATTGATCCTGAAAAACTGCGTGTTACAGAAGCTAACGGCAAAGAGGTGCACTATGACTACATTATTATTGCTACCGGACTGCAGCTTGATTTTGATGCCATAGAGGGTCTGGGAAGCAACATTACTTCCCTTGAACGCATGGACACGCTGCCGGCATGGATGAATGACGAAGCTATTGGCAGTGTCTACTACCTGCATGGTGCTTTTCGCCTTTCACTTCAACTTGACAAAGTTGTACAAAAAGCGCAAAAAGCTTCCAAAAAGGAGAAACTGCACGTTTACTTCACCCAGCCGAACGCCCGAACCAAATCGCCGGCTGCGGCCAAAAGTATTCTTTTGACCCTTACACAGCGGCTTGAAAAAGCAAATCTCCGTGACCGTGTAGCAATCAGCTTTGTAACAGAAGACGGGAAACTTTCTGAAAATAAACACTATAACAAACGCTACCGTACACTTATGAAGAAAGAAGGGATTAGTGTTATCACTGACAGACTGATAGCCATTGATGCAGCCAATCAAAAAGCAACGTTTGAAAAAGAGGGAACACTGCCCTATGACTTCATACACATTACCCCACCGATGAAAGCAGCCGACTTCCTCGAAACTGCCGGTCTGCTCGATGAAAACGGTCTGGTCAATGTCGACAAAAATACACTGGAACACAAAGCGTACCCAAAACTCTTCGCCATCGGTGACGTTGCAGGATGCGATACCCTCAAAAGTGCTTCTGCCATCAATGAGCAGGTCAAGATCATCACTGATACGGTTCGTGCGATTGATGAGGGTGAAAAACCCAAGGCTCACTATGACGGATACGGTTCAGACACAATGCTGTGTTCGGAAAAAAAGGCAGCCATGATAGAAGCGTGGAACTACAAAGGAAACCCCCTTTCACCCCTGATAAGCCTCGATCCGATGCAGTGCCACGGTATCTACTGGTACACTGCACTCTATCTTTCCAAAAGTTACATCATGCAGGGTGTCCTGCGCGGCTGGGCATAGGAAAATAAAATGAAAAAATCGATTTACAAAAAAGAGCTCTATGAACTACAGGTGGAACTGGTAAAGTTTCAAAAGTATGTCATTGAAAAGGAGATTGCCGTCTGCCTCCTCTTTGAGGGGCGTGATACCGCAGGAAAAGACGGTACTATCAAGCGCTTTACAGAACACCTCAGCCCCAGGGAAGCACGTACCGTCGCCCTTGGGAAACCCAGCGACAAAGAGACGAAGTCGTGGTATTTTCAGCGCTATGTGCCGCATCTGCCGAGTGAAGGTGAAATTGTCTTTTTCAACCGCAGCTGGTACAACCGGGCCGGGGTAGAGAAAGTCATGGGATTTTGTACAGCCAAACAGTACAAAACCTTTATGGAAGAGGTAGGCAGTTTTGAACAGATGCTGACACATTCTGGTATCCGGTTTTTCAAATACTACCTCGATATTTCCAAAAAGGAGCAGAAAAAACGTCTTGAGGCACGCAAGACCGACCCGCTCAAACAGTGGAAACTCAGCCCTATTGATGCAAAGGCTCAGGAGAAATGGAAAGCCTACTCCAAAGCCAGGGACGCGATGTTCAACAAAACCTCGTTTGTCTACGCCCCCTGGTATGTTGTCCATACCGATGACAAAAAAGAAGCACGTATCAATGTGATGAAACATTTTCTCAGCCAGAACAACTATCCTGACAAGCGTGAAGAACTGCTTCTTTACGACCATAATATTGTCTGCAAGTTTGACCCGGTCTGCTACGATAAAGGGATGATAGCACCATGAGTCTTTCTCCCGACCTTATCCATCTGACAGTAACAATTGTTTTCAGTTTTCTGGTCGGTATGGAGCTTCGTACCTACCGGGAGCAATACCATGCCAAAGAAGAAAATCTCTATTTCGGTACGGCACGCACCTATACCTTCATCGGTATTCTCGGCTATCTTTTCTACAAACTCGACCCTTCCGGCCTGAGTGTCTATATAGCCGTAATGATGGGACTTTCGGTACTCTTTGCCATGCTTTACTGGCACAAACTGGGGAAGGGCAAGTCAAGTATTCTGCCCTATGTAGTGATGCTCTCGGTATATAGCTTTGGTCCTCTGACCGAACGCTTCCCTCTTTGGATGCCTTCACTGCTGTTCGTACTCATTATCTTTCTGCTCAACGCCAAACAGTCTCTCCACCACTGGGGAGAAACAATCAATATGCATGAGTTTGAAACACTGGGAAAGATGGTACTGCTCTCTGCTGTTATCCTTCCTTTGCTCCCCAATACCAATACCATTCCCTATCTGCCTATTTCACCTTTTAAAATATGGCTGGCGGTAGTGGTTATTTCAGGCATAAGCTATGGCGGCTACCTGGTGCAAAAATACCTTTTCCCCTCCAAAGGCTATTTTCTGACTGGCATTTTCGGCGGTACCTACTCTTCGACAGCAACAACCGTTGTCCTTGCACGAAAAGCAAAGTCAGGGGGAGACAATCCGGTCATCGATGCTGCCATTATTGCCGCAACATCCATGATGTACCTTCGGTTAATTGTTGTAGCCGGTGTCTTTAACTTCACCGTCGCCAAAATATTGATTCTTCCCTTTGTCACCTTGTCACTGGCGGGGCTCTTATTTTCCCTTTTCTACTTGAGACAAAAAAAACAAGAAACCAAACATGCTGAATTTGCAGATAAAAACCCGCTGGAGCTGGGTACCGCCTTTCTCTTTGCCGGTCTTTTTGTACTCATGATGATTATTACCCATTTTGTCATCAGCCACTACGGGAACAATGGATTGCAGGTACTCTCATTTGTGGTCGGGTTTACAGACATTGACCCTTTTATTCTGTCTCTTCTGACAGGGAAATATGCCGTTGGCCAGCATGAACTGGTTGCGGCCATTATGATAGCCGCAGGCAGTAACAACCTCCTCAAAGCACTGTATGCTGTCTGGTTCGGCGGCATCAAGGGCGGCATCCGTTCTGCTGTCTGGGTTTCACTACTGGGAGTCGCTACCATCATTTGGGCACTGTACGGTATGTAGTGTTCTCCACTACACCGTTCAGTTGAAAAGAAACCTTGGCAAGCGTGCCGGACTATATCTCCCCTTGCAGAAAATGCTCAAATACCTGTGTAACCAGCGCAATGCGCTCCTCAAAACTCTTTTTACTCGCTCTCTCATGCACCGTGTGATCGCCGTCACCGTAAGGGCCCCAGCCGTCAAGGGTAGGAACGCCCTCTGACGCGATGATGTTCGCATCGCTTACACCACCGCGTTTTTCGGTAGGAAGGGCAGTGTTGCAAAGGGTTTCTATCTTTTTTACAAAAGCTGCCTGCTCGGGAGTAGGCTGCATCACATCACGCTGGATGCCGCCGGAGAGTTTGGACTCTGTTCCCTCGACATAAGAGGTATTGACGATCTCATCGATGGCTTCAAGAACCCTGTCTCGCTCGTCGGTGGTGGTATAGCGCAGTTCGAAGGTAAGTTTCGCTTTGGGCGAGATGGTGTTGGCACCGATGCCACCCTCTATTTTGCCGACATTGACGGTGGTCTGCTTTTCAAGGTCGGTCAGGGCAACAAGTTTTTGCAGTTTAATCGCCGCTTCGAGATTGGCATCTGCCCCCTTGTCGTAGTGGTTTCCCGCATGCGCAGCGATGCCCTCAATATCGATGAAGAAGGTACCTACCCCCTTGCGCCCGATGACTACTTCATCGTGTATACCTGCCGCTTCAAACACCATGCAGTAGTCATACGCCTTTGCCAGTTTGGCCGAGAGGTGTTTGCTGTCATCACTGCCGGTCTCTTCATCGCTGACAAGCAGGAAGTCGATGTTGTGGATTGCTCCAAGCTTTTTATGGACGTTGCGGAGTGCCTGGAGAGCAACGTAGTTGCCCCCTTTCATATCACACACCCCCGGACCGTATATCCATTCGTCATCCTCTTTGAATGTTTCGAAAGTACCCGGAGGGAAAACGGTATCCAGATGTCCGAGCAGCAGCAGCTTTTTACCCTCTTTTTGGGAAGCAGCAAGGTGCAGGTGGTCTCCAATCTCTTCTCTGGGATATCGTGTAAGTGTATAATCAAGTTCTTCTAACCAATAGGCAAAAATTTCGCCGTTTTCATCGACACCTTCCTTATTTTTTGTCCATGAGTTGATCTCGATGATCTTTTTAAGTTCGTTAAAGTCCATACTGCCGCTGCCTTCTCTTAAATGTTGTGATTTTGTTATGATTCTCTGAAGATATTTTAATAAAATATAGTAAAATAAGAGATTAAATTACAAGGATGGTCGAATGGGTAGAAAGATCGGAATGTGGATGTATAAAAACGGCGGCGGTGACAAGATAGAGCAAAAAATGGTAAAAAAGCTCAAAGAGCGCGGTATCGAAACGGTAACCGATCTCAATCTGCGTCATGCTGTAGCCAAGAAGGGGCATATTTATCACGGCAAACGCAAAGTCGACAAACTCGATCTATTCTTCTCCTACAACGCCGGCGAACAGACACAGTACCAGGTCTTTTTGTACCAGGCACTTGCACGCGTTATCCCGACTGTCAACTCTTACGAAGCGTTCGCGTTGACCGAAGACAAATTCCAGACCTCCTATCTGCTGCAGCAAAACGGTGTAGCCACACCGGAGTTTCAACTCTGCCACAGAGACGATACAGAGCATCTTCAGCGTATTATGAAAAAATGGAAAAAAATGGTCTATAAGCCGACCGACGGCTGGGGCGGTGTAGGGCTTACAAAAATAGAGAATGAAGAAACACTCAATATGCTGCTTCCCTTCCTCAACCAGACCGACCTGCGCTTCTTCTACGTCGAAAAGTTCGTCGAGTATGACAATACCGACTTCCGTGTCGATATTGTAGACGGAAAGTTTGTCGGATGCTACGGCAGAAAAGCGAGCAAAAGCGACTGGCGCACCAACGTCACAAGCGGCGGTTCGGTCTTCAAACGCGAGCCAAACGACGAGATTATCGAACTTGCGATCAAGGCAGCCAAGGTGTGCGGTACGGACATTGCCGGAGTGGACATCATCTACGATCTTGAACGAGAGAAGTATGTGGTACTGGAAGTCAATGGCATTCCGGCCTTTGCAACACCGGAGCAGGAGAAGATGGGACTGGACTTCAACGATCTCAAGATCGACCTTATTGTTGACCTGATCGACCGCAAGACAAAGAAGAAAAAGAAAAAGTAGACGTCTAACAGCTGCAAAGAGACGTCAGGAACAAAAAACACTAAACAAAAAGGGGACACCATGGCAAAAAAGAACAAACAGCAAAAACTACCAAAACTCGGATTGCTCTATCTTGACCACGTATTGAGATTTTTCGACAAAAGTAACTTCAGAGGCTGGCCTGACAAAATAGAGACTGTCGTCTACCATTGGAAGAACGACAAAGACCGCTTCATCAGAGAAGTCAAACGCAAAAAAATCGACGTACTCATCGGAAACATTCCCGCTACTGCATATGAAACGTTCCGTGAAATTGCAAGAGAACTGCCGCATGTACAGTTCATTCCGTCACTCGATACGCAGTTTGCCAACAAATCCAAAGAAAATGTAACCCGTTTTGCCTGGAAATATAACATCCCTGTGCCCAAAACCTATATTTTCTACGACAGAGAAAAGGGAATGAAATTCATCGAAGAGACAACGTACCCAAAAATCATCAAAAAAAGTTACGGTCCCTCCAACTACGGCGGATACTTTGTCCACAAGGTAGACTCTGCCAAAGAGGCCAAAGAGCTGCTTGAGAAGAAAAAGTACAACCCCATCTATATGCAGGACTTCGTCCCTATGGAAGCGGATGTGCGCGTAATGCTCATTGGCCACAAACCGGTGTGTGCCTTCTGGAGACGTCCGCCCAAGGGTGAGTGGCTGACCAATACAAGCCAGGGCGGGAGCATGGACTATATGGATGTGCCAAAAGAGCTGCTTGACCTTGCTGTCAAAGTTTCCAAAGCAGCCAATGCCGAGTACTGGGCATGTGACGTAGCAGTAGGCGAAGACGGCAAATACCGCATTCTCGAATGTGCAACGGCATTTGCGGCATTTCCGTATATTCGTGACTGGATCGGGCAGTACCTGATGTGGAAATTCTCCAACGGACGTTTCCCTCTGCCGAACATTCCACTTTACAACTGGGAAGAGCTTGGCAAGATGGATGCAAGTGTGCTGCGTACTCTTCGCTACATTACCTTTGGGCGATACACACCAAGCTACGACGGTGCTTTCTTCCTTGACAAGAAGACCAAAGAGACGGAAGAGGGTGAAATGTACCTGCATGAGCTTGACAGCCTTTACCCCATGCTCAACACTTATACCAGAACCAAAGAAGAGTGGCCAAGCGAAAAGTGGAATTTCCAGGACAATTACGGCAAAACCATTGAGAAGGTAAGTGCAAAGAAAAACCCCAAATATGACGATGACGATGAGGGGGCTCAGAGTGAAGCACAGGAGAACATTATTGAACTTTCCGAGAAAAAGGTGAAAAAACTGCTTACATCCGTCGAGGGAATCGGAGAGAAGAAGGCAGAAAAGATCATGAAAAAATTCGACACCGCTGAACTCGTACATGCCCTTGAAACTGCTCCTGAAAAAATTGGGGAAGAGTTCTCCTGGTTCAAGGAAAAATTCACCAAAAGACTGCTTAAAGAGTGGAAATCATTCAAAGATAAGCTCTAAAGGTGTACACTTCGCCGATTTTTTCTTCTGCAACCCAGCTTCCGGGTGCAGAGAAAGAACCCTTTTTTATTCCAAACCACTACCGTAAAGGCTGCTAACGATGAAGAACCAGTATATGTCTTATCAGGAGAGTCTTGACTTTCTGCACAGAATGGAAAAAGAGTATCCTGACCTGATAGAAGTCATCAAGATCGGTACGACATACGAGGGGCGTGACATTGTCCTGGCCAAAATCTCCAAAGAGGTTGAAAAGGCAGATGAGAAACCGGCACTGCTCTACACCGGTACGATCCATGCCCGAGAATGGATCGGTCATGAACTTGCACTGGAGTTCATTAAACATGTGGCTGAAAACCAGGATGTCAACCCCGTACTTGAAAAGGCACTTCAAGAGTCGACACTCTACATGGTACCCTGTCTCAACCCGGACGGATATGAATATTCCCGAAAACACTTCTCTTTCTGGCGTAAAAACCGTAGAAAGAACCATGACGGTACTGTTGGTGTCGACTTGAACCGCAACTTTTCCATCGGATTTAAAAAGATCAGTAACACATCCTCCAATGTCTACGGGGGCGAAGAGCCCTTTTCCGAAGCCGAAACACGCGCTATCAAAACGTTTGTCGATGCACATGAAAATATCACCATTGCGCTGGACTACCACTCTCAGGGGAACGTTTTTTTCCCGGCACACAAGTTCAAACATGAAGCGGAAATCGACGGGACAGATATGAATGTCATTGCTGCAAACATGAATGATGAGATCGAAAAGATTACCGGACGCCGCTACGGTATCCACCGCGGCAAACCGCCTGCGGCACTCATCAGCGGAAGCGGACGGGAGTACTATTATTCCCGAGGCATCAAGGCACTGGTGGTGGAAGTAGGGACAAAGAATATCCCAGACTATATGAAAAGTATGAGCAGCAGTGTACACGAAAATATTCCCGCACTCATCCGCACCTTCTCCGAAGTGGTCAACTTTTCAGAGTATGCACCGCGCCGTGTAGATGAATTCAGTGTAGAGTCAGTCTCCGATACAAGCGTAACACTGGTGTGGAAATATGAAAAACGTGACGATATTTTCTTTGAAATTTACCGCAGCACCAAGGACAAAGATGCCTGTGACGAGCGTACAAGAGTAGGGATCGCGGGGGATCACACGTTTACCGACACCGACCTGGAGAGTTCAACGAACTACAATTACACCATTCGTGCCGTCAGCAAAAAAAGTGGTTACAAATCGGCATTTGCTCCCGTTGTCAAAGCGCGTACAGCATTGGCTGAAGATGAGTTCTTCCGTTTTCTCTTTGCAACCAAAGAGGGTACAGGCTATGTGGGGCAATACACACAGGAGACCAACCGCGCACACTTTGGGAACAACTCACTCTTTGTGGGCATTAACAAGTCCAAAGGTATCTGCGACTCGGTTGTCAGTTTCGACCTCAGCTCCATTCCGGACAATGCCGTCATCAAATCGGCACGCTTCTATCTCTACCCGATGAACCGTGTGGGCGCAAAAATCGAAAAGTTCGGGCAGTGGGACCTCAGTCTGCTTGAACACGGCAGTTTTAGTGAGATCAGCGACTTCAACGAGATAGAAAACGCCAAAGCAAAGGGAATCATCGGCCAGGCGATCAAGTCGCGTCAGCTGACACAGGGCATCTGGAACTTTTGGGAGTTTTCGCAGCGTGAGTGCCAGCTGCTTGAAGAGGAGATCGCCAGTAAGCAGGCTGTATTCCGCATCGACGGCCCAAAGTACCTCCCTGACGGTGAAGATAGCCAGATGATGCAGTTTGATATTGGATATGGCAAGTTTGGCGGCGGCATCCACTACCGCCCGATGCTTGATATCAAGTACACCATCGAAAATGAAAAAATCAAGCTGCCGACTCAGGAGAGAGCGACCATCGCGCGAGAGGGTGTAGAGGAAAATGTGCTCAAAAGCGGCTTCGACAGTGAGGGCAACAAGGTCTACGGCTATCTGAATTTCGACCTTTCCAAACTTCCCGAGCATGAGAAGACGATGATCATCCAGTGTGCGCTGCGAATTCGCAATAAAAATACGTTCAAAAAGAAGTCCGATGTACGTTTCTATGTCGAGCTGGTCGAGCTTGACGAGGTAGGCACCTACGAAGATATCAAAAACCGTGAAAAGATCGAATACATCGGTTACGAAGTGGCCGAAAGCGATCTTAATGCCAAAGAGTATCAGTATTTCAATTTTGATACGCTCTCCAAACAGGTGCTCGACCAAATGCACCAGGAGGGCAAAACCCTCAAGCTGGTCATCAAACCAACCTCTGCACTGGGGGCTAAAAACCGTATTACCGAATGGGCAGATGATGCCGAACTGGTGGTCAAGTACATTCCAAAACGCCGTCATCCGGTCGCACCTGTCGAGCATGTTCAGATAAGCAAAGAGAAAAAAATGATCAAATTGACCTGGAACAAAGTTGATGACGAAGCACTCAAAGGCTACTATGTCGTACGTAACAGTTTCCATCCTCCACGCCACTTTATGGACGGGGTGAAACTCTATGGAGGCAAAGATACCTGGACATACGACAACTTCGGATCGTTCGACAAAGAAAAATACTATGCAGTATTTACCTATGACGATGTACCCAACTTCTCAGAAGCAACTGTGGTACGTTACGATCCTCTGGAGAAGTATTGACACTTTCTTTGTAGAGCGTACTGCTTTTCCCTCTCCTTTTAATTTTTAATATAATTATTTTATAAAATAAATTTATTTTATTTTAAAGTTCTCAACTGTACACTTGGGTATCAAGCTATTGTGAAAGGTGGTACCCAATGCAGACACAGAGCTACGAAAGCCTTTTGGCAGAAAATGAACATTTAAAACATTTGATCTTTCAGTTTAAAAACCTGCTTGATTCCATCCCTGATCCTGTTTTTATGAAAGATGAACATTTGCGATGGATCTATGGAAACCCTGTTATTTTAAACCTATACAACATTGACAAAGACAATTATGTCGGCAAAACCGAAGACCAGCTTCTTCCAGAAGAGTTTGCCGAATCCTGTATGGAGAGCGACAGGAAGGCGGTTGCAAAAGGAAGTATCAGCAAATCCGAAGAGTGTGCACGTGATCCTGAAGGCAAACTTCATTTTTATGAAGTATTCAAAGTGCCCTCCTATCATCATGAGACCGGCGCATTTACCGGACTGATCGGTGTGGGAAGGGATATTACCGAACGCAAGGAAGCGCAGGAGGCACTTGAAGCAGAAAACAAAAAACGCAGAGCGAATGAAATACAGCTTGCCCACTTGACAAAAACACTTGAGGAACAGGTACACAAACGTACAGCGGAACTTGAGGCAGAAAAGGCCAGTGCGCTTAACCTGTCCTACATAGATACGCTGACAGGACTCAATAACCGACGTGCCTTTTTTGAAAAAAGCTATGTCATTGACATCAATGCACGCAACCGCAATTGCGGCTATGCGGTTATCATTTTTGACATTGACTATTTCAAACAGGTCAATGATACCTATGGACATGCCGTAGGCGATGTTGTGCTGAAGCAAAGTGCAAATGTTATCAAAGCAAATTTAAGGGCTACCGATATTGAGGGACGTATCGGCGGGGAAGAGTTTGCAGTCACACTCGTGGATACTTCGCTGGAGCAGGCAATGAAGATAGGCAAAAAGATCTGTGAAAAGATTGCACAAACCCCCATGGGCACACATGCCATCAATGTCACATGCAGCTGCGGAGCAAGTACCTATCACCCAGAGGCAGAAACATTTGAGGCAGTCCTTGCCAAAGCGGATGAAGCACTGTATTCGGCAAAAGCATCCGGAAGGAACCAGGTTTCCGGTAAAGCATTTATTTAATAGGAGTTTTTAACTCCTATTTAAAAGCCGCTATGCTATACTCACTCTATGATGAACGAAAAACCGACACTCAAATCGCTGCTTGAAACTTCTGCAGGCAAAAAGCTGCTGCTGCTTGGCAAAGAACAGATATTTACCCAAAAAGAGATTGCCCGTTTTTTAAAACGTTTTAAAGTCACACCGGTGAAATACCTTGAAGAGGGAGTCGTCGGCGTGATTGAAAACCACCGGCTCAACCCTGTTGAAGAGGATATTTCCAACGAGGCATATGAACAGAAACTGCCTATTTACAAACTGAGTGTGTTCGAACAGCTTCTTTCAGAAGAGATAGACGACGATGCACTCCTAATGGCGATCAAACTTGGCAACGACCAGGAACGCATAGTGCGGCTGCTTGGCAACGAACATCTCAGCAATGCACTCTTTGTACGCCTATTGAAACTCTACACCTTTCATACTGAGGAGGAGGACAACAGGCAGGACAGAGATGTCATTATGTTTACGCTGCGCCGCTACATCGATATCAAACCCAATGAAGAGGATTTGCTCTACAGCTACCTGACACTGCGCCGCCTCGCCACTGAAGCGACTGACCCGGAACTGCTCAAAGCGCTGTTGTATTTTCCCAATTTCGAATTTCTCATCCGTGGCAGAGAGAAGGTTACCCTGCAGAAGACAATTGCCCGAAACCCGTTTATTGACGAAGAGACGGTACGCAAACTTCTTGCAACACGCAAAGTTGCCGTTGCACGTGCACTGGCAGGAAACAGTGTCATCAGCAATGAAGTGCAGAAATATCTTCTTTCTCAAGATGACGAAGCTATCGATATGGCGCTTGCTGTCAACAACACCATTGACAAAACAATATTCGATGCGCTCCTGACGCGTGGCAATGAAGCAGTATCGCTTCTTCTCATACATCAGCCCATCGATGCCTCACGCTTTGAAAAAGTACGAAAATCCGGCATCGATGCGGAACAGTATGCACTGCTGGGCGCGAATGAAATGCTTGACACAGATGTCATTGAATCGTTAGCCGCGATGGAAAACAAAGCACTTTGGCAGATGCTTGCCGGCAACAAAACGATTCCTGTTCAAGTACTTGCATCACTGTACGAAAAAGGCGGAAGGGAAGTGTATCTGGCACTTGCAAAAAATCCGGCTGTGCCGGAAGCCATCCTTGAAAGTCTCTATGAGCGTGCAGCGGATGACACAGAGATGCTTGCCGCACTGGCACACAACCCCTCTCTGCCCGAAGCAAAACTGCGTGCGCTTTTTGAACGTGACAATTTCGAGATCAACCGCGGTCTTGCCACCAATGCCGCTCTGCCGCCTGAGCTGCTCGACGTTCTTAAAATTGACACGCGCCTGCAGAACGAACTGGCACAGAATGAGCAGCTTGCCAAATCTTATGAGGCGGTACTAAAACAAAACAAAGCAATGATGAATGTCTAATGAATGAGGAACGTGCAATGAATAACCGAATGAGTAATGTAGGGTGCGTAGCCACGCACCACAAAAGGTATACAGAATGAAAGCAAGCAATATTACCAAAGTCATAGACAAACTCATAGAGCGCAAACTGCCGGTATTTGTATGGGGCGCGCCGGGTATCGGAAAGTCCTCTATTGTCAAGCAGATCGCCGAAAAGAAGAATCTGGATTTTCTTGATCTTCGCCTCTCTCTGCTCGACCCTACTGACCTGAAAGGAATCCCATTCTTCAATGCCGAAACAAAAGAGGGAGTCTGGGCGAAACCAAGCTTTCTCCCCGGTGATACTGACTCCAGAGGTATTCTTTTTCTTGACGAGATCAACACAGCACCTCCGGCGGTACAGGCATCTGCCTACCAGCTTATCCTCGATCGCAAAGTAGGGGAGTATGAACTGCCCGAAGGATGGAGCATTGTTGCAGCAGGTAACCGTGAAAATGACCGTGGTGTGGTCTACAAGATGCCCCCGCCGCTTGCTAACCGGTTTGTACACTTCGAAATGGAAGTCAATTTTGACGACTGGAAAGCATGGGCCTACCGCAGCGGCATAGACCACAGCATCATTGGATACCTTGCCTATGACAAAGCAATGCTCTTTACATTTGACCCAACATCCAACGAAAAAGCATTTGCCACCCCAAGAAGCTGGGAGTATGTCGACAGTATTGTAAAATCGGGTATAGATTCTGATTTAATATTAGATAGTATTAGCGGTGCTGTAGGACGTGAAGCAGCTGTAGGCTACAGCAGTTTTGTCAAAGTCATGCAACAGTTGCCAGACCTTGCAACAATACTTGACGGCACAATGGACAGATTTGACGAAGAAGATCCGCGCGTATTGATGGCACTGGCGATTGGGCTCGTCAATGCACTGAGGGAAACCCCCGATGATGATGCTGTTGAGAATGTGCTTGATTTTTCCCAGCAGCTTCCCGGAGAATTTGCCATTATGCTTGTCAAAGACTTGCAGCAAAACGGTATCGATGTGGAAGGTTCTGCGGCATGGAGCGACTGGGTACGGAAATTCGCATATCTTCTGGGGTAATCACAGACCGGAAGTAGATTTAGACACGGGTAGAATAATCATGTATAATACCCAAAAGCCTTTTTGGAGCCATCAATGGATCACGCCCTTTATATTCTTATTATTACCGTAGCCATTGCCACGGTACTTAACGTCGTACTCAAACGCTTCGATATCCCTACGATCATCGGCTATGTACTTGCAGGGTTTTTCATTACATCCATTTTCGATTTTGCCAAAGAATCGACAGAATTTTTAATGCATCTTGCAGAATTTGGCATCGTCTTTTTGATGTTTACTATAGGATTGGAGTTCTCTGTAACACACCTTAAAAGCATGAAACGTGAAGTTTTTCTCTATGGCGGACTGCAAGTCGGTGTCACAGGGCTTTTCTTTACTGCACTGGCCTACTGGATCTTTGGTTTGGAGAGTACAGCATCCATTGTCATCGGCTTTGCCCTCGCACTCTCTTCCACAGCCATCGTACTGAAAATTCTCAACGAAAATAACGAAATATACTCAGGATACGGACGCCTGACTCTCGGCATACTGCTCTTTCAGGATCTTGCTGTCATTCCTATTTTGCTGATGGTCTCCTTTTTTACCTCTTCAAACAATTCTCTTTCAACAATGCTGCTGGAGACGCTTGGGGGCGCGGTACTCATTTTTATTGTTCTTTTCATTCTCAGCCGCTATTTCATTGAACGTTTCTTTGACTGGATCGTTTCGAGTGACTCGGAAGAGATCTTTCTTGTCGCGGTACTCCTTGGGGTACTGAGTGCCTCTGTCTTTGCACAGGCGGTAGGGTTCACTTACTCCCTGGGTGCTTTTTTGGCTGGGATGGTACTGTCGGAAACAAAGTACCGCTACCGTATCGAAGCCGACCTTGTACCTTTCCGGGATATTCTTCTCGGTGTCTTTTTTGTCACCATCGGTATGCTTATCGACTGGCATTCCATTGTCGACTACATCTTCTACATTTTGGGGCTGCTTGTCGGTATTATGCTTCTCAAAGCATTGATCATCTTTGCCATTCTACGCATCTGGGTACAGAAACGTACTGCCATCAAAACCTCACTGGCACTCTTCCAGGTGGGGGAGTTTGCACTGGCAGTCTTTGCACTGGCACGCTCCAACGGTCTTATTTCTCCCGAAGTCAATCAGATTCTTATCATTACCGTCGTACTTTCCATGATTGTAACACCTTTTGTGCTTAAACATATCAAATACCTCACCGACAGGATGATCAAAGAACCTGAAACCCTGCGTGAGCGCGCCATGCAACATACAGGGTTTGAAAATCATGTCATCGTCTGCGGATACGGCCCCATTGGAGAACGGGTGGTCGAAACCCTAAAACAGCATAACATGCTTTATGTGATTCTTGAACATGATGTCAAAATTGTCGACAGTGTGCTTGCAAAAGGGGAAGAGGCAATTTACCTGGCCAATGCAGCACAGAAAATGGTGCTTTCACATTTTAATATAGAGCGTTCCGCTGCCGTAGTCGTCACGGTTGAAAATGAACTGCAACGGTACCTCATTTGTGAAAACATCGCTTCATTCAATTACAAAGTAAAGAGTGTAGTGAAAGTCAACAATGCCCAGGAAGAAAAGATTTATAAACAGATGGGTATTACTTCTGTCATCAATGCCAGAGATACCATCGCCGACATGCTTTCCCAGGAAGTGCTGGTGTGTCACCTGCCTGAAAAGGTGACACACTAAAGGGCATCAAGATCTTTTTCCGGAAGTGCTACAATACGCCGCTCCATAAGATTGATCTGATCGATAAGCTTTTTCGAAACTTCTTGCATAGAGGTAAAATACTCCTTGGCAAGTTTCGAAGCATCTTCACTGATTTTCTTCTTCTTGCCAAAAAGCTTGCTGAAGAAACCTTGAGATTCCATATCATAGTAAATCTTGTAAATATTCAAATAGATATCATGCAGTTCAAAATGCAGTTTTTCAACCTCAGACATGCAGTCAAAGGTATTATTCGGTAATGCATTGAGTTTTTGGGCATCAGAATAAAACCACTTGCCAAACTGACACTGGGTTGAATTGACAGGAATAGCATCTTCTTCAACCTTAAGACCGGAAATCAGCATTTTTGCACGCTGTACCCAGTTTATATGTGCCGCTTTTGCTGCTCTCAGCTGTTCCAATATAATATTTTTTTCCATTGATTAGTCTCCATTATGATCATTTATAGTGTAAACACATCATAAAGTAACAAAAATATCATAAAAATCTCTTTATTATATCTTCTCTAATGTAATCTTTCCGAAAAATATACACGCATTATACACGTCCAGACCGTTGTATATAACCCAACTGTCATTTTAATGATGCCCATAAGATTCAGAAAAACCGTAAATATGGTATGATACCCTTTATTCACAAAGGAGTGTACACATGCAGTTGATTGTCATTGTTTTTTTGGGTGCGGCACTGGGGTTTCTCTACGGCAGCTATACAGACGGATTTATCTTCAGCACCAACATCTGTCTTTTTGCAGGGCTGACACTCATTATGCCCTCACTCTTCAAATTCAAACTCAACGAGATTACACTAATATGGGAGCATCGGAAACTGATGCTCAAAGGTGCACTTGTAAACTATCTTTTACTTCCGCTTTTTGCCGTGGGCATAGGGCTTGTAAGCAAAGATTTCGGTGTAGCGGCAGGCCTCTTTCTCATATCGGTACTCAGTGGCGGAGGGATGGTTATGCATTGGATTAAACGCTCACATGGCGACACATCACTTGGTTTTCTGCTGCTTTTTCTAAATCTTCTGGGCGTATCGCTTTCCCTCCTGATGCTGCACCTTTTTGCCAAATACACTGCCGGCTACTTCGATATAACGTATGATCAGGAAGTAACCATCAGACGTTTTGCACAGCCTGTCATCATGTTGCTGATTGTCATTCCGTTTCTTGCAAGCAGGGTGCTTTTGTGGTTCAAACCAGTCGTCACTTTCATTGAGAAGTATAAAAAGTTTATCAGTCAGGGGAGTATTTTTCTTATTCTCTTTTACCTCTTCGGGCTTCAGAGCTCGCAGCAGCTGGTAGAGGTGTACGACTTCGAGCCGGAACTTTTCTTTGTTGCACTCATTGCAGTAGTAGGATTTTACGCGCTGGTAGCAGCAGCTTCCATGTTCATTTACAATCTCGATTCACCCCAGGAGCGCGCAGCCTTCTGGCACAGCGTCACACGCTACATCACCCTGGCATTGGTTATCAGTACCTTTTCAGCGGGTACTTTCGGTATATCCATGCTGCTGCCGATCATGTTCGCCTATCTTGTACAAATACCGCTGTCAGTCATTATTGCCAACCGGTATATGCCAAAGTTGGATTGAGAAATATGTGTACATGGTTGTTGTAGGGTGTTGTCCCCGACAACACCACTGGCTTTCATGTATGAACCAATTGATTATATGGTTTGAAATATTTAGACATTGTGTCATCAAGAAATTTAGAGTAGTTGTATTGCCAATGTTTAGGTATGTGTTACCACGCAGAGCGTGGTAACGAGTGAGGAGGGGATGAGCGAAGACTACGCAAACTGCTCTGCCAGAATATCCTTCGCCTGCATCATATCTTTATCCCCGCGTCCGGAGAGGTTTACAAGAATAAGTTTGTCTTTTATCTCTTCGGGCTTCATTTTTTTGAGGTAGGCTACGGCATGTGAACTCTCAAATGCCGGGATGATGCCCTCTTTTTGGCTCAGCCATACAAAGGCATCAAGTGCTTCATCATCGGTGATGTGATTATAGGAAACGATGCCTTCATCTTTGAGGTAGGCGTGTTCGGGCCCGATACCGGGGTAGTCCAGACCGGCAGAGATGGAATGTGCTTCCTGTATCTGTCCGTCTTCATCCTGAAGCAGGTAGCTCAGCTGTCCGTGAAGCACACCCGGGCTGCCTTTTTCCAGGGAACAGCCGTGTTTGCAATCGAGGCCTTCACCCCCCGCTTCAATACCGATGCACTCAACCTCTTTGTCTTCAAGGAAGTGGTTGAAAACCCCCAGCGCATTAGAACCACCGCCAATACAGGCAATGACCTTGTCAGGCAGTCGGCCTTCAGCTTCCTGAAGCTGCTGTTTGGCTTCCCAGCCGATAATGCTCTGGATATCGCGTACCATCATGGGGTAGGGGTGTGGGCCTGCGACGGTGCCTATGAGGTAGTAGGTATCACGGGCATGGGTCACCCAGTGGCGGATGGCGTCGTTCATGGCATCTTTAAGCGTTTTGGAACCACTCTGTACGGCATGTACTTTGGCTCCCAGCAGCTTCATCCTAAAAACATTCAGCTCCTGACGTGCCACATCTTTGGCACCCATAAAGACTTCACACTCCAGCCCAAAGAGTGCTGCAACGGTTGCCGTAGCGACCCCATGCTGTCCTGCACCGGTCTCGGCAATAATCTTTTTCTTGCCAAGACGCTTTGCCAGTACCGCCTGTGCAACACAGTGGTTGATCTTATGTGCACCTGTATGGTTAAGGTCTTCGCGTTTGAGGTAGACTTTTGCACCGATCTCTTCAGATATATTGGCCGCATGGTAAAGTGCCGAAGGACGTCCGACATAGTGCTTGTAGTAATAATCGACCTCTTTCCAGAAATCTTCATCGAAGCGTACTGCTTCGTAGTCTTTGCGAAGCTGTTCAAGGGCAGGCATCAGGGTTTCAGGAACGAAACGGCCGCCAAATTTGCCAAAATGTCCTAATTCGTCAGGGTCAAAAGGGCTTGGCTTGGGTATATAAATTGCTTTATGTAAATCCATCATTGTCTCTTTTTAAATAAGTGCTCAGATTATACCGCAGAGCAGGTTAGGAGCAGGATAGCCGGAAGGAAATCATCTCCGTTCCCAATCACAAATTTAATCTACCTGGAGTACCGAGTAGACCGGCATCTCAAATGCTTCACGCCCTTTAAGGAAGGTCAGCTCCATAATGAAGCATGCCTCCACACAGTCTGCCCCGACTTTGTCTATGAGGTTTGCCGCCGCTTTTGCCGTACCGCCCGTTGCCATCAGGTCATCAATAAGCAGCACCTTTGCAGGCGTGCCGTTACACTGTCCGCTTTCGCCAAAGGCATCAATGTGTATCTCCACTTCGTCAAACCCGTACTCGAGCGAATACTTCTCGGCAACAGTCGTATAGGGAAGCTTGCCTTTCTTTCTGACAGGCACAAAACCTACTCCGAGTCTGTCAGCCAATGCTGCACCAAAGATGAAGCCGCGCGCATCGATACCTGCAACATAATCAAGATGATACGTCTTGTAGCGGCTTTCAAGATGATCCATCAACGTTCTGAATGCTTCCGGATTGGAGAGCAGGGTGGTAATGTCTTTAAAAACAATGCCGGGTTTGGGGAAGTCCGGAATATCCCGGATGCTGTTTTCAATAATTTTTTTTGCTTCGGGTGTGAGTGTCATAATGGTTCCTTGTTTTTCGGGATTGATACGATAATTGTAACATACAGAGAACTAAAAAGGGTTTGGTTAGTTTTATCTCAATATGTCATAATGGTGGCCACTAAACTTTATAAGGATATACATATGGCATTAGAAAACCTGACCGCAGCGAACTTCGAAGAGAGAGTACTCGCAAGCGACATCGCGATTTTGGACTTTTGGGCACCATGGTGCGGCCCTTGTAAACAGTTCGCACCCATTTTTGAAAAAGTAGCGGCAGAAAACCCTGACATTCTTTTTGGAAAGGTCAACACAGAAGAAGAGCAGGCGCTTGCAGGCCAGTTCCAGATCCGTTCCATCCCTACCATTATGATCTTGAGAGAAGGCATCGGAATATTCCAGCAGGCGGGTATGCTCCCCGAAGAAGCACTTAAAGATCTCATTGAGCAGGTACGAAAGCTTGATATGGATGAAGTAAGAAAAGAAGTCGCAAAACAGCAGGCTGAACAGCAGCAGTAGTACTTTGTTATCCCGTATGTAATACGGGATCCTGACGTATATCGTCTGATTGATATAAAGATTCCTGCTTACGCAGGAATGGCAGCTTTACCCCAAATCCGCACCGAAACTACATCCTTCCTCGATTTTACCAATACGGGTTGCATGTCTTCCGCCTTCAAATTCAGTATTGAGAAATGCTTCAACCATATCTTCTATGACGCCTTTGCCTACCACACGTTCCCCAAAACAGAGAATGTTCGCATCGTTGTGCTGACGGGTAAGTTTTGCAGTGTAGTGGTCATGGCAGAGGCCTGCACGTATACCTGAAACCTTGTTTGCCGCAATGCTCATTCCGATGCCTGTTCCGCAGATAAGGATACCGTAACTTCCGGCATCGGAGGTTACCGCTTCCGTACATTTTTTGGCAAAGTCCGGATAGTCCACACGGTCGGCAGAGTCCGGCCCGAGATCGACAATCTCATGTCCAAGGTTTGTCACAATATCTTTGACATAGGCTTTGACAGCATAGCCGGCATGGTCAGTTGCAATATAGATTTTTTTAGCCATAAATATTCCTTTTAGGTAGTGTTGTTAAAGTAACCAGTTCACAATCCATTCAACCGGTGTGAAAAGGTAGGTTGAGAGCGGTGTGAAAAGCACCGCAACAAGAATCAGCATTCCGTATGGGTATATTTTATCATACCAAAGCGCAAAGTTTCGCCAGTGCATCCCTTCTGCAAGGTAGCGCAGCGCCTGAGCACCATCAAGCGGCGGAATAGGCCAGAGGTTAAAGACACCAAGCAGTACGTTGATGAGTACACTCTGGTAGAGCAACAAGGCCATAAAAGCGCCCACTGCAGAACCAGGGTGCAGGAAGAAAGGCAGAATCGCTGCACAGAATGCCGCAAGCAGAAAGTTATAAGTGATCCCGGCAAGCGATACAGCCACTGCCGCCTTTTCCCCGCCGTTTCGCATGACGGTATTGATATTAATAGGTACAGGTTTTGCCCAGCCGAATATAAAGGGCGCTCCTGAAAAAAAGAGTACGGCAGGTACCAAAATGGTGCCTACCGGATCGATGTGCACCAAAGGGTTGATCTTGAGTCTACCCATACTTTTGGCAGTCATGTCACCATATTTGTAGGCAACCCAGCCATGCATGATCTCATGTCCTATGATCGCTACAGCAAGGGCAATGACCATTGCCGTGATTTTGAGGATTTCTACTTCGCTCATTGAATAGGCTGCTGCAGTTCAAGGGTATCGATACGTCTGCCTACGCGTCCCCATCTGACAGTGTAACGCTGCTTGTTCCACAGCTTTTCACATGCTTTCGACTTGATGGGAATGTCTCCACAGACACGCTTGAGACCGGCATGATCACGCCCGCCGCCAAACTTGTCACCGTTGAGAACCTGATCATAGGATCGATGTTCAATACTCATATAGATCAGCCAAGGCTTGCCGACGATGAGGCGGTAGGGTACCGGCCCCCAGAAACGGCTGTCATTGGAATTGTCACGGTTATCACCGATCATGTAAAAGTGGTCTTCAGGCACTTTGGTATAAAGCCCGTTGATCGCTTTGCCGTCAAGGTTGTAGATCGGTGCGTCAAGACCATCGATCATCATCGGAATCATATCGATCTTCTTATTGTATGCATAGTAGTTGAGCAGCGCCTCAAAAATGGTCATTCCCTCCGGTGCATACTGAATACCCGGATATTTATCCATATAAGGATTCTCAACCCACAGTTTGCCCCGTATCTTTCTGATCTTTGCAGCGGGGTAATGTTTTTGGATATATGCATCTCCCTCATGGAAGTGGATGAGCAGTTTTTTGTTGGCATAGATCAACTCGTCGCCACCTACGGCAACACAGCGTTTGACGTAGTGTATTTTTTCATTTCCGGGGTAGCGGAAGATGACAATATCTGTACGCTTCGGACGCGGTCCGTCAATCAGGTGTCCATCACCGTTAAAATCGGGTAACACCGGGATTTCAAGCCATGGCAGATGCGGTGTAGGGATACCGTAGGAGAACTTCTTGGCAAAAAGGAAATCGCCGATAAGCAGCGTACGCTTCATCGATCCGCTGGGAATGACAAAAGACTGCGCGACAAAGAAAATGAGAAAGAGAACGATAATGATCGTCCCCGTCCATGAGCTGGAAAAACGGTAGAGTCTGTCTGCAAATTTTTTCATTTATGCTCTCGCCTTTGCTGCTTTGAGCGTATTGCTAAGCAGCATCGCAATGGTCATAGGTCCCACACCGCCGGGAACGGGCGTAATGTAAGAGCATTTTTTACTCACTTTCGGAAAATCCACATCACCGACAAGCGACCCGTCTTCGATGCGGTTAATACCGATATCGATAACGACAGCACCCTCCTTGACCATATCTTCTTTAATAAGCCCCGGAACACCAACACCGACAACGACAATATCTGCCTTGGCGGTATGCGCTTTGAGGTCTTTGGTGTAGATGTGGGTAACAGTCACCGTGGCATTGGCATTGAGCAGCAGTGCCGCCATCGGTTTTCCGACAATATTGCTCGCACCTACCACACAGACATCTTTACCCTCAAGATCAATATCGTACGCTTCAAACATTTTCATGACACCAAGCGGAGTACAGGGGACAAAGCTGTCGAGGTTGGTAACCAGACGCCCGACATTGTAGGCATGGAAGCCATCGACATCTTTTTTAGGGTCGATGACCTCCAGAATCTTATCTGTATCAATATGCTTTGGCAGCGGTAGCTGTACCAGAATACCGTCAATATGCGGGTTTGCATTCATCATTTCAATGATTTGGATGATCTCGCTTTGAGAGATGGTGTCGGGCATATTGTGGGTAATAGAATAGAAGCCGACCTTTTCACACGCTTTTGCCTTCATTTTGACGTAGGCATGACTGGCCGGATCGTCACCGACGAGAATGACAGCCAGACCGGGAACGACATTCTTTTCCTGCTTGAGTCTTTCGACCTCTTCGGCCACTTCGGTCTGAACCTTGTTTGCCAGTGCTTTTCCGTCGATCAGTTGCATGGTGGAACCTTATAATAATGATTTGAACCTTGTTGAACTCAGGTTTTTAGGGTAGTATTATAGCCAAATTAGTTTAGGAAATTATCGGATGTGGAAACGACTGCTATTGACTCTGCCGCTGCTGCTTGGAGCTGATGAGGACTTTATTTCGCACTATGAGTACGGGCAGATGCTCTACAACAACCCCCGGGGGGTCAGCTGTGCCCAGTGCCACGGCAAAAGCGGGGAGGGGTGTACCATTGTCGAGTTCCGCGACATTCACGGCAAACAGGCACTCCGCGGCCCCGATATCCGTATGGAAAACCTGAAGCGTATGATCGACAGTGTCAACAGCTATCACCCCGTCATGCCCCGCTACTATCTGACCGATGAAGAGGTCAAAGCCATTTATGATTTTCTCCAGCAGAAAAATGCCAACTACATCCGTACACACAAAGATACCCCCGATACCAACCGTTCACAATAGTACGCTATACTAAGCCATATTTCACATCGTAAGGATTGAAGTCATGAAAACGCGTATGTTACTTTCTGTTCTCTCTCTGGCACCGTCCCTTTTGCTTGCATCTCAGCTTTCCGTCTATCAGGATAAAACACTCTATAGCTATACGCCGGACGATACCTTTATCGGTCTTACCAAAAATGTAAAAGCCCAATGTGGCCGTCAACGCGTCGCCGTGCAAAACAGTATTGACTGCCCGACAGACCAACGTCTGTGCTCGCTTTACCAAGAAGCCGAAAAGCTCAATACACACATCCGAGCCAATACAGAGAACAGCCAGATACTCGACAAACTCGTGACACTGCCGCAGCCTGACAGCATCGATGCCAAATCGTGGATAGCAGCAGCCAGAAGTGTTGCAAAAGAGAAGGCGGCACTGCTGACAGAAAAAGAGAAACTTGCATACCAAAACAAAGTGCTCAAACAGCGTTTTGCCAGAGAGACACGCAGTACACTCCCGTTAGTACTTGAGAAGCCCTGTAAAAAAGCGCTGACGCTGACACTTCCTTACGGATATATTACCTTTCAGCCGCTTTACGAAGCCAACCTGCCAGGCAATGGAGAGATAGAGGTAACCCAAAAGCTTACTCTGCGCAACCGAAGCGGTGTAGACATCAAAGCAGACAAGGCGCATTTTTATAATACCGTAGCCAGTCAGCCTCTCTACCCGGTACACTTCAACCCCTGGATTGTCTCGGAGACCAAAACCTATATGCCAAGGAAAGCGCTTATGATGAATGATGCGATGGTTCAATCCAAGGCAATGGTAAAAGGGACACCTTCTGCTGCACCAAAAGCGAACTATTTGCAAAGCAGAGAGTATGCCGTTACCGATCTTGTGCTTCCCTCGACCGGTGAGCCGAAAGAAGTACCTGTTATGACATGGAAGGTACCGGTCAATTGTGGACGTGAAAGCTATCCCTACCGGAGGCATGGCGTCTTTGAGGTATGCCGATTTACACCGAAATTTCAAATAGAACAGCACCGGTGGAAGTACTTCGAAAAAGGAAAACTTGCCAATGAAAAAGCCGTAGGAGAGTATGACGGCAATTTCTATACACTCTATACAAAACTCGACCAGGACATCAAAATAGTCAGAAAACCCATTGTCCGACATGAGAAAGAGAGTGGCATCTTCGGTTCGACCGTAAGAAAAAAAGACGGTTTCCGGCTGGAAATAACCAACAAATCAAATAGAGTCAAAAAGCTGCGTATCATCGAACGTATTCCCGTTTCAACTACAGAGAAAATCAACGTAAAACTGCTGACAGTCAAAGGGGCAAAATATACGTTGAAAAAAGAGGGGAAAATCATAATGCCGCTGATATTGCAGCCCCATGAGCATAAGGAGATAGAAGTATTGTTTGAACTATCCTATGACAAGGATCTTAAAGTTTCTTACTGACTTTAGTGACAACGATAATATGGAAAGTGGAAATTTTGTGTGGAAGTATGAAGTTCCCGGCAAGTGCCGAGAGAGGTTTTAGAGTGCTGTAACGTTTTCAGCCTGAGGACCTTTTTGTCCTTCGCCGATTTCGAAAGTAACTGCCTGACCCTCTGCGAGTGTTACACGTCCACCTTCAGGGTTGTTAACCTGGCGGAAGTGTACAAATACATCGCTTCCTCCGTTTTCCTGCTGAATAAATCCGTAACCTTTTTCATCGTTGAACCATTTTACTGTTCCATTTACCAATTCTGCCATTGTATAGCCTTTATATAATTTAAATTTGTGAAAACATTTAAACAGAGAGTCTTTCGGGGGTCTTGCAGGGTTTTACACGTACATAACACTCAAAAGATGAACTCGATCCTCATCTTTCATCGGAACTATTGTAGCTGTTTTTTAGATACTTACGCTTAGTTTTGTTATATTTTTCAAAAAAAAGACACTTTTCTGCGAAAATCAGTGAAAAATGGATGATTATCATCCTGTTCTTTATGTTTAAAGGCCGTTGAACGGTCTTGGAACACGTCCCACCAACGGGTAGAAACGGACTTTGATAACATCCCATTTCGTAAGAATGGCATTGTCAGGATGATGCAGTACGATAACATCTTTTTCTATCAGCGATGCAATCTTCGTATGCAGCGGGATGAGCATCTCTTTCAGTTGGGCATTACTCATACCGTAAAGCAGGGTAAGATTAAAAATGCCTTTCTCCTGCACCAGGACATTGAGCACCCCACGCTTTGGCAAAACAACCTGATAGGCTTCAATACCGCCAACAGAAGCAACAGCTCTTTTCTGAAAACTCTCAAACACAATATCCAGTGTTCTTGCCACAGTCTGACGGAACTCATAGTTACTGTCAAGTTCCGCATTTTCATACACCAACAGGTTATCGGATTTTGTTTTCAGGATGGTCTGTGTCAGATAGAGAGAAATGAAGCTAATACGTTTTTGCCTGAGAGGCACAGCTTCAAGGCGGCTTTGTACCGTTTCAAGCGCTAATACTACAGCATTGTTCTCCATCTGCATCTGTGCGTAAGGGACACATCCGCCTAACAGAAAAAGGGAAGCACACACAGTTGGCAGAAGATGCCGACGCACTACACGATCTCACTGAGTTTCAAATAGATCTCGCTTAATTCATGCAGCGCTTTTTGCGAAAGCTTTTCTGCTTCCAGTTTCGACTTGGTATAGAGATGCTCAAACGCTTTCTCGTTCTCGTCCCATATCTCCTGAGCTTCAAGTTTTGCAAGGTGTGCCTTGAGTGCCAGAAGATCGAGTTCCTGCTCACCTCTGCGTTCCGCTTTCTGCAAGACCTTTTCAACATCTGTCCGGATTTCATCCATTCGGTCACGCGCCTCCATCAGCATCAGCTTCGATTTAAGTTCCGCTTTTTCTTCATAGGCTTCAACGGAAGATTCAAGTTTTTCTTCCACTTTTTCAAGATACGCTTTAAGATCGTTCCAGTAGTCTGCCGCCTCTTCACCAAGTTCTTCGGTATAGTGTGCAAACTTTGATTCAATGTGGCGGAGTGTCTGTTTGGATTTTTCAATCAGTGTTGTGAGGTTCTCTTCCATAATTGCTCCTGTAGCGTAATGGAATATTATAGCACATTTCAGTGTTTACTGCGCAGATGTTCGAGAAGTTCTTTTCGCATCTCAATACCAAGCAGAGGACGGCGGGTGAGATCAGGATAGCTGCCGTGCACCCCTTTGCCGTCGTTGCCGTGACATCCGGCACAGTTACTCGCATAAAGCAGCGATGCCTCTTTGGCGTAGTCACATTTTTCACCGGCAAGTGTCGACACGTAGCAGGCGACTTTGGGTGCATCCTGTTTGGAAACAAACCCTTTTTCCATCACTTCATTCTTTTTGAAGTGCAAACTTTCAGAGCCGTGATTGATAATATCGGTGATGTATTGTCGGGTATATTCCGGCGTATCGATGCGGGAAAGCGCCTCATCTACATGAGGTACCGTATGTGTTGCCACATGCTGTGCATAGCTTTTTGAAACCGTATGTACCGTTTTAGAGGAGTGTTTTTTGAAATAGGCATTAAAGATTGCATAAAAGAGCACTGTCAGTATTGCTATATAGGGAATAATATGTTTCATAGGAAAAGGAAAAATTTAAAAAAAGAAGTCATGAAAGGGGCAGAGAAGCTCACAGGAGCCTCTCTAAAAGGGAGGATGCATTAATCATCTTCACCTTTTGCCGCTTTTTCGATCATTTCATACATACCGCTTCTCACTTCGTTAGCAAGGTCAAGCAGATCTTTAGGCAGTGGTTTTCCACCATTGATCATCAGCTCCATACTCATAGTATAGATATAGATATCACCTTTGTCGTCTTCAACGAATCCAATTCTACAAGGCATAAAACCGATGAAATATGGAGAGTAGTTGAGGAACTTGTCTGCAATTGCAGGAGAACAGTAAGAACGGATGTGTGTCAGCTTTCCGCCATCTTTGAAAAGTTTTCCACCTCTTGGCATTGTTTTGCTGTCAACCATTGCAAGCCCATGCTCACTGGCAACTTCGTCTGCAATTTCAATGGCATTCTCGAATGCTTCCTGCTTGGTCATACCTTCAGGAATTTCCATCTTGACTCTACGTACCATACCTTTTGCAGGGTCACCTGTTTCAAGTACTTTGTCAAACATCTTCATGTACTCCGGCATTGCATGCGGATCAAGTGTCTTCACCTGTGCAATACGGGTACCCAGATCGAATTTCACGTACGCGAAAAGAAAGCCGATAACGACAATTGCGCCGATAAATGCGAGTAAACCTCTGATAAATTTCATTGTGGTCCTTTGTGTGTAAATTGGGCTGTGATTATAGGCAAATAAGATTAAAAGAAACTAAGACAACGTGGCTCTCTTTGCCCAAAAAACAGACAATGCAGAGCGAAATAGCTACTTCAGCATCTGCATCCAGGCTGCAACATCGGCATCACTCGGCATTTTCCAGTCTGCACGCGGACTAAGGGAAATAGTCCCTACTTTGGGGCCATCCGGCATACAGCTGCGCTTGAACTGCTGGGTGAAGAAGCGTTTCAAAAAGAGCTTCAGCCATTTTGTTACAGTCGCTTCATCATATTTGCCTTCAAAAGCCATCAGCGCCAAATGCCTTATCTTTGGCGGTGTTGCACCGTATTTGATAAAGTGGTACAAAAAGAAGTCGTGCAGCTCATAGGGGCCTACGATTGCTTCAGTCTCCTGCACGATCTCATCATCGCTGTGGGGCAGGAGTTCGGGACTGATAGGGGTGTCGAGAATGTCATCGATGATCGGCGCAATCGCTTCATTATGTTTGAAATACCCAATGACATAGCGGATGAGCGTCTTTGGTATACCGCTGTTGAGTGCATACATACTCATGTGATCTCCATTATAGGTACTCCACCCAAGTGCAATTTCACTCAAATCCCCCGTGCCAATAACGAGCCCGCCTTCCCTGTTTGCCATATTCATCAATATTGAAGTTCTTGCGCGTGCCTGCACATTCTCGTAAGTAACAGAATGTTCATCAGGGTCATGTCCAATGGCCTTGAACTCCTTGAGCGAAAGATCAGTAACATCAACTTCTTTCAATGTCACGCCAAGTGCTTCACAGAGGGTTACAGCATTGTTCTTGGTACGGCTGGTGGTACCAAAGCCGGGCATCGTAACGGCAATGATGTTTTGTACATTCCACCCCATCCGTGTAAAGGCTTTGTGCGTCGAGAGGAGGGCAAGGGTCGAGTCGAGTCCGCCGCTGATGCCGATAACAGCCTTTTGGATGTGTGCGTGTGTCATCCGCTTGATCAACCCGTGTGCCTGTATGTGGACGATCTCTTCACAGCGCTGCTGCTTGTCGGAAAACTGTGAAGGCACAAAGGGTGTTGCATCGATGTATCGGTCAATTTTACTGAGTATTGGAAGCGGTGCGAGAGTAATGGTACGTGTCTTCTTTCGTCTTCCGTCACCGTAACTTGTCTCGTTTAGGCGAAGCCAGCGCAGTTTTTCAAGGTCGACATCTGCAGTAATGAGATGGCTCTGCATCGCAAAGCGCTCGTTTTGCGCCAGCAGAGATCCGTATTCTGCAATGAGTGCCTGACCGCCGTAAACAGTGTCGGTCGTACTCTCACCTACACCTGCTGAAGCATAGACATAGGCAGCTACACAGCGTGCACTCTGCGTACGTACCAGCTCTTCACGGTATGCATGTTTGCCAATGAGTTCGTTGCTTGCGGAGAGGTTGAAAAGAAGGTTGGCACCGTTGCTTGCCATATGGTTGCTCGGCGGCGTGACTGCCCAAAGGTCTTCACATATCTCCACACCAAAAGTCATATCTTTACCATCGGTAAAGAGCAGGTCGACACCGAAAGGTACCTCTTCACCAAGTATCTGTGCAGTCGTACGTACGATGTCGCGTCCACTGGTAAACTGCCGCTTGTCGTAGAACTCCTTTTTGTTGGGCAGGTACGATTTTGGCACAATACCAAGCACTTTGCCGTTTTGCAGCACCGCTGCGCAGTTGTAAAGTCTGTCAGCTTCAACCAGTGCAAGTCCAAGGATAATGACTGTATCTATTGTTTTGGTCTTTTCAAGAATCTCCGAAAGCGCTTCGTTCTGAGACTGCAGCAGTGTCTGGTTCAAAAAAAGGTCACTGGCGGTGTATCCGGTAAGGGTAAGCTCCGGGAATACGACGGCACTGACCTCTTTGTCTGCTGCTTTCTGAACAAGTACAAGTATCTCTTTGGCATTGGCCTGCGGGTTTGCTACAGTCGTATGGTTGACAGCAGCTGCGACACGGTAAAATCCGTACATTGCTTTTCCTTTTTAGTTAGCAGGTGGTAGGGTGCAGGGAGCTCCTGTCACTTTCCCTCTCAATTGCATTTGTTTTCCGTCATCCCGCACTTGATGCGGGATCTTGACACTATTTGGTTCATTGACGCAAAGATTCCCGGTCAAGCCGGGAATGACGAAAGTTTCATTACGCCCGTTTGTCGTGAATTTCGATGGTCTCGATCTCATCGTTCTGTTCGATCTTGTCAAGTACCATGAAACTCTCTGTATCATCTTCTTCGATGCCGCCAAAAACAGTGTGCACGCCGTCAAGGTGCGGGCAGGGTACAAAACAGATGAAGAACTGGCTTCCACCGGTATTTGGTCCCGCGTGCGCCATGGAGAGTGAACCGCGTCTGTGCTTGTGGTGGCTGGTGTCAGTCTCACAGTCTATCTGCCAGTCCGGTCCGCCTGTACCTGCAAGTGCCGGGTTGCCTGTAGGACCTGAGTGCGGACAGCCGCCCTGTGCCATAAAACCGGGGATGACCCTGTGGAACTTAAGGTTGTTGTAGAAACCTTCATTGGCAAGGTGTGCGAAGTTCGCTACAGTGTTGGGCGCTTCTTCAGGGTAGAGTTTTACCCAGATGTCGCCTTTGCTCGTTTTGATCTTTGCGTAGTTGTATGTTTCCATGACATCCTGGGGAATGTCATAACGTTTTGTCTTTTTTCCAAACATGCTGTTTTAGTCCTTGATTAGTTATTTTAGGCTATGATTATACCAACTATTCTATTAGGGGTCATACCATGCAGCTGTGTATTGCGCTCGATCTTCCCTCGGCAGAAGCAAATCTTGCCCTCGCCGAATCTCTCAAAGAACATAATGTTTGGATGAAAGTAGGCTTTCGAAGCTACATTCGTGACGGCAAAGCCTTCATTGAAGCCCTCAAATCTATCAATCCTGACTTCAATATTTTTCTCGATCTCAAACTCTATGACATTCCCAATACTATGGCCGATGCAGCCGAAGAGATAGCCAAAATGGGTGTGGAAATGTTCAACATTCATGCTTCTGCCGGCGCAAAAGCGATGCAGACAGTCATGCAGCGTCTTGAAACATTCGACAAACGTCCTCTCGTACTGGCAGTAACCGCGCTAACATCGTTTGATGAAGAAGGTTTCCGTGCCATTTATGGAAAGAGCATCGATGAGAAGGCCGAGGAATTTGCGAAATTGAGTTATGAGAATGGTCTTGACGGCGTCGTCTGCTCCGCCTATGAAAGCAGGGCAATCAAGAAAGCCACTTCTGAAGCGTTCCTGACGCTCTGTCCGGGTATCCGCCCCTTTGGGGAAGATGCAGGAGACCAGCAGCGTGTGGCCACACTTGAAGTCGCAGCAAAAGAACTGGTTGACTTTCCGGTAGTAGGCCGCCCCGTCTACAAAGATCCGGATCCCGCAGCGAAAGTAGCGAAAATTCTCGAAGTCATGGAGAAACTTTAACCGCTACTTGGCTATTTTAACCTTTTTTGCCGCTTTTGGATCGGCAAGTTTGGTCGCATGATGCATCCCCTTGACCATAAAATAGGCTCCGATGACAAAGAGTGCCAAAACAATAAGCGGTGCAATTTTCTGAAACATAACACTCCTTTAAATGATTAGTCAGCAGATTCTATCTAAAAAGCATGAGAAAAAGTATAAATTACAGACTATTTTTAAAAGATTAAGTAAATAAAGTTACTTTTGTATATATAATATTTACAATAATTTTTTAACAATGAAGGATAGATACTATGGCGGAAAAAAACATGAATAATGTCGACCAGATCAGGGAGTTGATCTTTGGCCCCCAAATGAAAGAGTTTGAAGAAAAGTTCGACACTCTTGGTAAGACAGTCAAAGAGATCGAAAAGCGCATACTCAGCACATTCCGTGAAGCACACAGCAAGTTGCAAAAAGAGACCGAACGCTCTCTCGAGGCGCTTGAACAGAAAGTAGACAACCTCGCCACTGCAACACAGAAAGAGCGCACAAAACTCAAAGAACTTATCGATACCACCGATGAAACGCTGCAAACACAGATTCACAATCAGAAAAATGAACTTTTGACAAAAATAAAGATCATGAAAGAGAACATTGACGATGAAAACCTGAAGATGAATGAAAACCTCAGGGAGATGAAAGAAGAGCTTGAAACATCTCTGAATGAAGGGTTGGCAAACCTCGGTCATGACAAACTTTCACGTGACGCGATGGCGGGGATGCTACTGGATGTTGCTATGAAAATCCAGGGGACAGACGCAGGATCGATTTTGGATGTAGGATCCATTTTGACAGAGGAGTCAAAACCTGAAACAAAGTGACACAGAGCTTGAACAGCTGAAGTCACTGCTTCTGTCTGATGAGCTTAAACTACTTCAAAAACTGGCATCAAAGGTTGAGCACCTTGAGTTTGAAACACTCAATGAAGAAGCGATCAAAAACAAGCTTCTTCCGCTTTTTGACGATGTACTGCTGACACGATTGCAGGAAAAAGACGAAGAGACGATCAGTATACTCGCCCGCTATCTCGCACAAATCATTTCCAAAAGTGCAACGCAAGATCCAAATGGACTTGAACAGGCTCTGCAAAGCATCATCTCTCCGGTAATCGCCAAGGAGATCTCTGAAAACAAAGACAAAATGATCGATGCGCTTTACCCCATCATGGGTGGTATGATCTCCAAGTATGTCGCTCAGGCCATCAAAGAACTGATGGAGACCATCAACAAAAAAATTGAACAGGGATTTTCGGTTGAACGTTACAAACGTAAGCTCAAAGCAAAACTCAGCGGTGTGAGCGAAACCGAACTGCTGCTTGAAGAGAGTGCCGATGCACATATTCTGGCAATGTTCATTATCCATAAAGAGAGTGGACTGCTTATCAGTGAAGCACATACGGAAGAGAGCAACATCGGTGACCCACACATGGTTGCCTCCATGGCAAGCGCTATCAAAGACTTCATCAATGACTGGATATCCAACAACAAAGCAGAAAAAGAAGAAGTCCAGATACTCAGTTACGGGAAAGAGACACTCTACATAGAAAGTGCCGGCTCGGTCTACCTGATCGCCTTCCTTGACAGTGACCCGGACTATGAAATGCGCTCGGACATCAACGATTTTTTTGCCTCAATTGTAAAACGTTATGCCGACTTTTTTCAAAGCTTCAACGGCGATGATGCAGCCAAAGAGGTACATGAACTTTCAAAAAAAATGTATGCATACCTCATTTCCCATAATGACCGGCAGCCCGATGGCAATAATAAAAAATCATTCAACCCGGCAAAGTGGGGCTTGATATTCCTGCTGTCGGCTTTGCTGTTTTATGTCGGATATCGTCTGAAAATATACTATGATATGAACATGCTGGAAAACCGTGTAACCGAACAAACAGGAGAAATCGTTACCATAAAAAACGAGGAGGGTCACTATATACTCAAAGGTATTCTCAAAGAACCTTCCCATTTCAAAGCCATTCAGAACATTCTTTCACAGAGCCCGTATGCCAAGGAGATCGGTGTGGATCTTTCTCTCTCCGTAGGAGGTGTCAAAAAACTGATTGCACAGCAGAAAAAACAGCTTGAAGCACAAAAAGAAATGCTGCTTAGGCTTAATAATGCATATCAGAAGGATTTACAGACTTTAAAACACCAGGTAGTACCCGAACTGGATACTCTGAAAAAAGAACAAACCCAACTGAAAAAGTTACTTGAAAGCTACAAAAACGAAAAACGTAAATTACAACAGCTTATGGAACTGGAAAAAAATCTGTATGCAGCACTCGATCATGCTTTTGCAAACAATCCCTACTATATTAAAAAGACCCACAACCTGAATTTTGCACCACTGCATCTCTTTGAGGTGGGGAAAGTCGAACCTACAGGTACGAAGCTTCCACTTGTTACCGCTTCATTTAAAAAGTATCTGCATGTGCTTTTGCCATACAAACCCTACATCAAACAGATTCTCATTCTTTCATTCAGTGATACAAAAGGAAATGCCGTACATAATCAATTATTGACAGAGAAAAGAGCAAAAAATATGCTGTCTTATTTTTTGAAAGATCCTGCAATTGCCCATTCGCCCATGCGTTCCCTTATTCAAACCAGAGGAGAAGGGGAGAAATTTCCTGTTATGGTCAACGGGCAGGAAGATATGAATGCCTCAAGAAGGATCGAAATTCAATTCACACTGGATCACAACAAAATCAACAGTATGATCAACCATTATTTGGAGAAACAATGATATCTCGTAAAATTGTGCTCATAGGCGATTTTGCCACAGGGAAAACCAGTCTTATCCGACGCTTTGTGGACAACCAGTTCAGCGATACCTACCTGAGTACCATCGGCGTCAAAATATCCAAAAAGATCATACCGCTGGAAAAAACTACACTACAGGGGATGATCTGGGATATTGAAGGCGGTACGGAAACCAAACCCGTCAACAAAACATACCTCATAGGGGCACATGGTGCCATTTTGGTTGCGGACGGTACACGCTATGAAACACTGGAGCACATTGAAATGTACCGTGCACTTCTGCACAAAAACAATGCAAAGATCCCCCTTGTGCTGGTCATCAACAAATGTGACTGCCTTTCTGATGAAGCCCGTCATGCTATGACAGAAAAGGCAAAAACAATGTATGGAGATGGAATAAAAAACATTTTCCTTACATCTGCAAAAACAGGCGAAGGGGTGGAAGAGATGTTCTTTGCCATCGCTTCGGAAATAGTGGGTTCATAATGCATGTACAGGAAATACTGAAAGCGATCTACGACAACCACCATTACGAATATCTGATTATTGACAGCAATATGAATATTGTTGAGTTTTCAGACAAAGTATTTGATTTTTGTGAAACAGAAAACAAAAACTGTGAACAGGTACCACTCGAAGATGCGGTCTATGAATTATGCGGTATGCAGGAGGAGATACGCCAAATTTTCCTGGGAAAAGAAAAAAAATTCACCCTGCCATATGTCTTCAAGGCTCCCGACCGCTACGTGCATATCCATATCAGCCCGGGACGCAGGCACAGTGTACCTGATGCAAACGGGTACCTGTACGAAACCGTGATCATCCTTTTTGAAGACATTACCCAGTTGGCGAAAATGCAACAACAGATGGTGCAAGAGGGGAATGAAAAAGCACTACTGTTAAAAACCATTTCTGAACAGAACCATCAGCTGCAGCTTTTCAACGAAGAGATGCAGCGCCTTGTAGATGAAGAGATCAGAAAAAATCTTGAGAAGCAGAAAATGCTGGAGCTTCAGGAAAGGCATTCCCAGATGGGAGAGATGATAAGCATGATCATCCATCAATGGAAACAGCCGCTGAATGCCATACAGCTTATTGCTCAGGTATTAAAGATCAAAACCGAAAACAATACCTGTACACCAGAATTTCTGCTTGAAAAACTTGACGGTATCTTCAAACAGGTAAAGTTTATGGATCAAACCATCTATGTCTTCCAGAACTTTTTCAAACCTGCCAAAGAAAAAGTAAAATTCAATGTCTATGAAACACTTGAGTCGCTTCTTGAGCTCGTACGTTATGAATATGAATATAAACATATCCAAATCGTTTTGGAAGGGGAAAAAGACGTTATCGGATTTGGCTACCCCAACGAATTTACCCAGGTCATACTGACCTTAATGAAAAATGCGAAAGATGCGTTTGAAGAACACCCTTCAGACAATATGCAGATTACCCTTGAAGTCCGGTCGGAAAAGGGGAAAGCATGTATTTGTGTACGTGACAATGCAGGCGGTATTCCTGACGACTTGATAGATGATATTTTTGAACTCTATGTAACAACAAAAGAGGACGGCACAGGACTGGGGCTGAACATTGCCAAGCGGGTCATTGAAAACAATATGAACGGACGTATTACAGTACAAAATACCGAAGAGGGTGCAGAGTTCAGAATTTTGTTTTAGAAGTAATGCTATAAAATATCACTCTTTTGCCTGCATCAAAGCTTTCACTTTTTTAAGGTCTTCGAAGACATCTTTTTTTGCACTGGGGTTTCGCAGCAAAAAACTGGGATGATACGTCGGAATAAGTGCGTAACCGTTTTGCTGTACAATGCTGCCCCGCACTTTGCTTATCCCTGTTTCGTCACCTGTCAGGTAGTGATAGGCGGTTGCACCCAGTGTAACGATCAGTTTGGGCTTGACAAGGGCTATCTGCTTGAGAAGAAAAGGCTGGCAGGTATGCGCCTCGGTAGGGGTGGGGGCACGATTATTGGGCGGACGGCACTTGACAATATTGGCAATGTAGACTTCTTTTCTTGGAACAAGCAGCACATTTTCGATCATTTTTGTCAGAAGTTCGCCCGAACGGCCTACAAAAGGACGTCCCATACTGTCTTCTGTCGCCCCGGGTCCCTCGCCGATAAACATAATCTCGGCATGGGGGTTGCCTTCTCCAAAGACTACATTGGTACGGCTTTTACTCAGATCGCAGAGGTGACACTTGAGTGCCTGTGCTTTAAGTGCTTCAAGATCATCAGGCAGGGTAAGCGCACTCTCGTCTTCCTTGAAGATAGAAGCATCGGTATAGCGGTAGCCCAGCTGTTTAAGCTGGTAGAGCTGTTTGAGAAGCAGGGCGTTTTTAAGGTTTTTCATAGGCTATTGAATATCTTCAAGCAGCATCGGTGTACCGATCGCTTTGAGGTTGGCATGGGTGTTGAGGAAATAGTCTTTCCAAAATGCAGTGAGACGTTCAAGGCTTTTGGCATCACGATAGGCATTTTTGCTACCCGTCATTCCCACTGCCATCATGTAGACACGGGCATTGTCGAAGTCTGCCAGGAAACCGCTGTTTGCGACTTTGTGAAGCTCCTTTTTACGGTCTATCTTTTTGATGCCCCCTTTGTGGTAGAAGGAGGTAATGGCAGAATGCTCCAGACCGTCAGAGACAATGAGTACAATCTTCTCGCTCGCTTTGGAAGGTTTGACAACACGTTTTGAGAGGTCATGCAGAGAACGGAAGATGTCCGAATGCGGCAGTTTTTTGTTTGTACCTTTAAGCACGCGTACCAGTGCTTTGGTTGCCTTTTTCTTGGCATAGCGGTACTGTCCGTTCATACAGGCTTTGTATTTTCGAAGTTTCTTTTTCGAAATATCATATTCGGAACGTTTTGCCAGCAGCGGTTCGACAAAGCCCTCGTAGGCAACATCGGCATACTTGCCGTTGGCATTGGCAGAGAAGGAGGCAATCGTGACCGCATTGCCGTTTTTGATAAACTTCATCATATTCTTGTAAATGTAGATCATCATCTTTTTGTCCAGCGGCGTAGTCTGGTCGATAAAGATGAAGAGCTCTTTGGAGGGGATATTGTCTTCAAGTGCGATGTCGAGTGCCTTATAGCAGCTTGGTACATCGTTGCGTGCAGCAAGCAGCGTGCCGAGTGTCAGCAGCATCAAAAAAATACGTTTCATTTACTTATCCTCGAATTCAAGATATTTTTTAAAAGTTCTGTCTTTGTTGTTACGCAGCAGCAGTGTCGTTTCTGCATCGGTACCGGTATTGTCATTGATAATGTTCATTTTATGCTGCAACTTCTGAAGCTGTCTTTGTGCCACTCTTGCAATATGTGTTTTGGCACGCTCATAATAGGAGAGGAAAGCTTTTTTGGTGCTGAAACCGCGCAGCAGATCATACGCTTCACGTGATTCTCTTCCGGCAAAGTCGTAGTGCATCCCGAAAAAGATACCCAGAATCTGAATGAAAACAAAGAGCAGTCCCAAAATCATAAAGGTTGCGTCTCCGCCACGCTGGTTGGTTTCATCTTCTATGTTTGCATCCGTTTGTTTCGAAGCAGCCGGCGAAGCTTTGCTTTCTTCATCGCCAAAGAGTGAAGAGAGATCCTCTTTTGTATCATCGCTGCCGCTGTCGCCAAAGAGTGCTCCTACATCGTCATCTCCCTTGGCATTAGTATCTCCAAACGGTGAGGCATCATCATTGAAGATATTCATGGCACTCTCATGTGAAGAAGCAATCTCCTGGACGAGTACCTGATGGCGGATGTAGGTTGCCCCTACCGCTACAGCAATAATGAACGCCAGCGTCAGAATGGTTTTGGTGTAAGTGGTCTTGACCTTGTCGTTAACATCGAGCCGGTTAAGCATACGAATGTAATTGGGAGAATCTTTGTCATCGAATGTATTGTCAATGGTAATAAGTTTTTCATCCGGCTTGAGATCACGCCAGTTGGTACCGCCCGCATTGTCATTTTTGTACCATCGTCTGATCTTTTTGATGAGGGTATTTTTGTG
>Ga0256829_1000244_pt1 | contig 63283 bp, 48 predicted proteins | sample 131447metaG_FD_185979 | JGI IMG/M metagenome (GOLD analysis project Ga0256829, IMG submission 185979) | Hydrothermal vent microbial communities from Lau Basin, Pacific Ocean - 131-447 | ecosystem: Environmental > Aquatic > Marine > Hydrothermal vents | place: Pacific Ocean: Lau Basin | collected...
TGTCGCAAAGCATAATTGATAACAAACATTATGATTTATGTTTTGCTCTGAGGTCCCCTATAGTTCTCACTTAAAGGATTAAAATGAAAAAAGGTAAAAAAGTATCGATTATCGGTGCAGGAAATGTTGGAGCTACGGTAGCGTACTCTTTGGCAATGAGAGGTGTTTGTCATGAAATTATACTGAGAGATAGAAATGTAGAAATAGCAAAAGGTAAAGCCTTAGATATGTCACAAGCTGCTAATGCAGCACGTATGCATACTATAGTTTCTGTAGCGGAAGATGCTTCGGGTATGGCAGGGTCAGATGTAGTCGTCATTACAGCAGGGTCTCCAAGACTTCCAGGTATGAGTAGAGATGACCTTCTTATGATTAACGCTGAAATCACTCGTGAAGTTGTAGCAGATGTAAAAGAACATGCACCTGATGCGATTATCATCATGGTTTCTAACCCCCTTGACGTGATGACCTATGTGGCACTGAAAGCTTCGGGTTTCCCTAAAGAGAGAGTTATCGGTATGGCTGGTATCTTGGACAGTGCTAGAATGGCACACTTTATCCATGAGAAGATTGGTTATGGTGCAGGACAGATTCGTGCTTCCGTGATGGGTGGACATGGTGACGACATGGTACCTCTTCCTAAGTTCTCTACCGTTGCAGGTGTTCCTTTAACGGACGTTCTTGATGAAGAAGAAATTTTGGAAATCGTGGAACGTACTAAGGGTGGAGGCGCTGAAATCGTTGGCTACCTTAAAACAGGTTCAGCCTACTATGCACCTGCAAAATCAACAGCAATCATGGTAGAGGCTATTTTAAAAGATACAAAGCAAATTCATCCTTGTGCAGTATTGCTTGATGGTCATTATGGACACTCTGATGTTGTCTCTGGTGTGCCTGTGGCATTGGGTGCTAATGGGGTTGAAAAACTATTTGAAATGACACTTAGTGAAAATCAGAAAAGAAAATTTGCAAAAAGTGTTGAATCTGTTAGAGGTATGATTAACGTACTTAAAGAAAAAAACTTTTTTAACTAAAAGGACGTATTGAGAGCAAAGCTCTAAATACTGCGCTGACGCTGTGTCTTCTTCAGCAGAAAGCTCACGCGACTTGTCGCTTTTCAAAGAAGAAATTTTTAATATGGAGTTTAAGATGGAATATAGAATAGAAAAAGACACAATGGGAGAGATGAAAGTCCCTGCCGATAAATACTGGGCTGCACAAACACAAAGATCGGTACATAACTTTCAAATAGGTAATGAAAAAATGCCTATTGAAGTGGTATATGGATTTGCAAACTTGAAAAAAGCCTGTGCTTTGGTAAACAATGGTCTTGGTCGTTTAGACGATGAAAAGACAAATGCCATCGCAAAAGCCTGTGAAGTAGTACTTTCTGGTGATTTAGATGATAACTTTCCATTGGTTGTATGGCAAACAGGTTCAGGTACACAGTCAAATATGAACATGAATGAAGTGGTTGCCAACAAAGCAACAGAACTTTTAGGTGCAGATTTTAGAAAAGAACACTTGGTACACCCAAATGACGATGTAAACAAAGGGCAAAGTTCTAATGATACTTATCCAACAGGTATGCGTATCGCTGAAGTGGTGGCAGTGACTGATAACCTTATTCCTGCACTGAATCAACTTAAAAACACACTAGATGCTAAAGCAAAAGCATTTGCAGATGTGGTGAAAATAGGTAGAACACACCTGCAAGATGCGACACCATTGACACTTGGTCAAGAACTTTCTGGTTATGTGGCTATGCTTGAGACAAACCTCAAACAAATTAATGATGCATTGGTTTACTGTAGAGAAATTGCGATTGGTGGAACCGCTGTAGGTACAGGGCTTAACTCTCACCCAGACTTTTCAAACTTGGTGGCATCTCAACTCAATACCTTTATGGGTAAAGACTATGGTTTTGTATCTCAACCAAATAAATTTCATGCGCTTACAGGGCATGATGCTGAAGTAGTACTCTCAGGAGCACTTAAAGCACTTGCAGCAAACTGTATGAAAATAGCCAATGACGTAAGATGGCTAGCATCAGGTCCAAGATGTGGACTAGGTGAGATCGAAATTCCTGCAAATGAACCTGGGTCTTCTATTATGCCAGGTAAAGTAAACCCTACGCAAGCAGAAGCACTTACTATGGTAGCTGTACAGGTGATGGGTAATGATGCAGCCGTAGGTTTTGCCGCATCTCAAGGTAATTTTGAACTGAATGTATTTAAACCAGTGATCGCATACAATATCCTGCAGTCAACTAAACTACTTGCAGATGCAATGAGAAGTTTTGATACAAACTGTGCTGTAGGGATTGAACCAATTAGAGCAAATATTGACAGATTTTTAAATGACTCTTTGATGTTGGTAACAGCACTCAATCCATACATTGGGTATGAAAATGCTGCAAAAATTGCAAAAACAGCCCATGCCAATGGAACAACACTCAAAGAGGAAGCTGTAGCACTGGGACTCATGTCTGCAGAAGACTTCGATAAAAATGTAAAACCAGAAGAGATGATTGCGCCCAAGGCATAGTCCATTATCTTTCTAGCTCCTTTTGTTACCAAAAGGAGCACTCAACTTTTCTCTACTGTGTAGATATTTAACACCTCTCTTAAAAACATAGTATCTCTTATCTATTTAATCATATTTTATTATCTTTAGGCGTATAATAGTTGCATTATATAAAAAGGAGTACACGTGAATATTCATGAGTATCAAGCGAAACAAATATTCCAAAAGTATGGTGTTCCAACACCTAAAGGTATCATCGCCAATACACCAGAGCAAGCAGTAGCAAATGCAGGTGAACTTGGTGGAAGTGTATGGGTTGTAAAAGCCCAAATTCACGCAGGTGGTAGAGGACTTGGTGGTGGTGTAAAACTTGCTAAGTCAAAAGAAGAAGTGAGAGATTTGGCAACTGAGATTCTTGGTATGACTTTGGTAACACACCAAACAGGACCTGAAGGAAAATTGGTTCAAAAAGTGTACATCGAAGAGGGTGCAAACATTGTAGATGAGTTGTATCTTTCTGTTGTTCTTGACAGAGCAGCTGAAATGCCTATTATCATGGCTTCAACTGAAGGTGGTATGGATATTGAGACTGTAGCACATGAGACACCTGAGAAAATCATCAAAATTGCAGTAGATCCTTCATTTGGTTTCCAAGGGTATCATGGTAGAGAGCTTGTGTTTGGTTTAGGTATCACCGATAAAGCAGAGCAGAAAAAGATGATAGACTTTGCTAAAAAAGTCTACACACTTTATATGGAAAATGATGCAGAAATGATTGAAATCAATCCACTCATTAAAACAGCAGAAGGAAATTTCCTTGCACTTGATGGGAAGATGGGATTCGATGACTCTGCTCTTGGGCGTCACCCAGAGATTGAAGATATGAGAGATATTTCTGAAGAAGATCCAAATGAAAGAGAAGCATCTCAGTATGGTCTTTCTTACATTGCTCTTGATGGTGAGATTGGTTGTATGGTAAATGGTGCAGGTCTTGCGATGGGTACAATGGATACAATTAACTACATGGGTGGAACACCTGCAAACTTCCTTGATGTGGGTGGTTCAGCAAATGCTGAGACAGTGGCAAAAGGATTTGAAATCATTCTTAAAAATCCAAATGTAAAAGCTATTTTTGTCAATATCTTTGGTGGAATTGTGAGATGTGACCGAATTGCAAATGGTATCTTGGAAGCAACAAAATTGGTAGATGTAAATGTACCAGTGATTGTGAGACTTGATGGAACAAATGCGCCAGAAGCAGCAGAGATTCTTAAAAATGCAAATATCGACAACGTCATCGCAGCAACAGACCTCGGTGATGGTGCAGCAAAAGCAGTAGCAGCGGCAAAGGGAGAGAAATAATGAGTATTTTAGTTAACAAAGATACAAAAGTAATCGTTCAAGGTTTTACAGGTGGAGAAGGTACTTTCCATGCTGAGCAATGTATGGATTATGGTACACAAATTGTTGGTGGTGTAACACCAGGAAAAGGTGGACAAACACACCTTGGTAAGCCAGTATTTAACACAGTAAGAGAAGCTGTACAAGCTACAGGTGCTACGGTATCTATGGTATTTGTACCACCAGCATTTGTGGGTGACGCAGTGATGGAAGCAGCGTCAGCAGGCATCGAACTTGCAGTGATTATTACTGAAGGTGCACCGGTACGTGACATGCAAGCAGCAAAAGCGTGTGCGGTTAAAAATGGTATGATGACTATCGGACCAAACTGTCCAGGCGTGATTACTGCAGATGAGTGTAAAATTGGTATTATGCCAGGTAACATTTTCAAAAAAGGAAATGTTGGTCTTATCTCTAAGTCAGGTACATTGACATACGAAGGTGCAAACCAAGTTGTTAAAGAAGGTTTCGGTATTACTACAGCAGTAGGTATCGGTGGAGATCCCATTATTGGACTTTCATACAAACAACTTCTTAAAATGTTCCAAGAAGATCCTGAAACAGAAGCGATTGTAATGATTGGTGAAATTGGTGGAGATCTTGAAATTCAGGCAGCGAAGTTCATCAAAGAAAACATCACTAAACCAGTGGTTGCTTTCATCGCAGGTCAGAGCGCACCAGCAGGTAAAAGAATGGGGCACGCAGGTGCGATTATTTCTGGAAGTGCTGGAACTGCAAAAGAAAAAATGGATGCTCTTGAAGCTGCAGGCGTAAAAGTCGTTGTTTCTCCAGCGGAAATTGGTAAAGCGGTTAAAGAAGTTTTATCTTAATCTATTCTTCTTTATTTTGAGGGCTTTGCCCTCGCTTCTTTTTAGGTACACCTTCTTCAAAAAATATGTTTTAACATCTTAAATTTAGAGAAAAAAACTCTGATTTATTTGACTATTTACTTGCTTCAAATAGTAACAACCATGCTTATAATAAAGACAATTAAACCTTATTCATATCCACTTTACTAAAACTAAGCTATCCTAATCTTAGTGAATAATAAACCTCACGTAATATTTATAAAAAAAGGGGAACCAATGTCAACAGTTATGACAGCTCCAGCGAATACGCCAGTATGGGTAGATTCAGCTAGATGTAAAGCATGTGATATTTGTGTGGACGCATGTCCAGCAGGTGTACTTTCTATGAAGGCAGATCCACATTCAACGCTTGGTGCAAATATCGAGATAGTTACACCAGATGCATGTATCGGATGTAATGAGTGTGAACTTTCATGTCCAGATTTTGCTATTTATGTGGCAACAAAGAAAGAGTTTAAATTTGCAAAATTAACAGACTCATCAAAAGCAAGACAAGAAGCAATTGCTGAAAATGGGTATAGATTACCAGAAGATTACAAGGAGGCTAACTAATGGCAGCAGGTAGTGATAATGTCGTCATCAAAGATGGCAAAAGAGAAGTAGTAATGGCAGGTAACCACTTGGCAGCTGAAGCAGCTGTTGATGTAGGTTGTAAATTTTTTGGTGGGTATCCTATTACCCCTTCCACAGAAGTTATGGAGCATATCTCCGATCTTCTTCCTGCAGTAGGCGGAACATGTATCCAAATGGAAGATGAAATCGCTGGTATCGCAGTAGCGATTGGAGCATCTATGTCTGGTGTACGTTCTATGACAGGAACATCAGGACCTGGTATCTCGCTTAAAGCTGAGAACCTTGGACTTGCACAAATGGCAGAAGTACCATTGGTTGTTGTAAACGTAATGAGAGGGGGACCATCAACTGGTCTTCCAACACGTGTGGCACAGGGTGATGTTGCTCAGGCAAAAAACCCATCACATGGTGACTACAAGTCTATTGCACTTTGTGCTGGTACATTGGCTGAATGTTATACTGAAACAGTAAGAGCATTTAATCTTGCAGATAGATTTATGCAACCAGTATTTGTACTTTTAGATGCAACACTTGGTCTTATGCATGCAAAAGCAATTTTACCAACACTTGAAGAAGTACAAGCGGGCATTGTACCTAGAAAAACATTTGATGGTGCACCTGAAGATTATAAACCTTATGGTGTAGCACAAGATGAGGCAGCAGTGCTTAACCCAATGTTTAAAGGGTACAGATATCACTTTACAGGACTTCACCATGATGCCCATGGATTTCCAACGGAAGAGATTGAAACTTCAAGAAAACTTATTGACAGACTTTTTAATAAAGTAGATGCTCACAGAGATGAAATTGAATTGAATGAAGAATTTATGGTTGATGACGCAGAAATCCTTCTTATTGGATATGGTTCAGTATCCTTGGCTATCAAAGAAGCTGTACTAAGACTCAGAGAAGATGGTGTTAAAGTAGGTATGTTTAGACCTATCACACTTTGGCCAAGTCCAGAAGAAAGAATAAATGAACTTGGAAAACAGTTTAAGAATGTACTTTCAATTGAGCTAAATCAAGGACAGTACCTAGAAGAGATTCAAAGATGTATGGGAAGAAGAGATATCCAAAAACTTGTGAAAACAAACGGACGTCCTTTCTCACCTGCAGATATTATTGCAAAAGTTAAGGAGGTATTTTAGTCATGGCATTTAATTATGATGGATACTTAAGAATGGAAAAAATGCCAACATTATGGTGTTGGGGATGTGGTGATGGTATTGTTTTAAAATCATTTGTAAGAGCAGTTGACTCTTTAGGTTACGCTAAAGATGACGTATGTGTTGTTTCTGGTATTGGATGTTCAGGAAGATTTTCTTCTTATGTGGACTTTAATACGGTACATACTACACACGGTAGAACTGTTGCCTTTGCAACAGGTATTAAATTGGCAAACCCTGATAAAAAAGTAATTATCGTCACAGGTGATGGGGATGCTTTTGCTATCGGCGGTAACCACACGATTCATGGTGGTAGAAGAAATATAGACCTTACTATGATTGTTATCCAAAACTTTATTTATGGTTTGACAAACTCACAAACAAGTCCTACTACACCACAAGGTATGTGGACTGTAACACAAACAGTTGGTAATATTGACCCTACTTTTGATGCATGTAAACTTTTGATTGCTGCGGGTGCCACTTTTGTAGCACGTGAAACAGTAACAAGTCCTAAAAAACTTGAGAAAGTGATTAAAGCGGCGATGGAGCATAAAGGATTTGCTTATGTAGATGCTTTAACAAATTGTCACATTAACCTTGGACGTAAAAATAAAATGGTGGCGGCTATGGATACACTTGATTGGATTGATAGTATTACCACACCTAAGAAAAAATGGGATGCACTTCCTGCTGAAGAGCAAATGAATTTACTCCCTACAGGTATTATCCATCATGATGATACTAAAAGAGAGTATTGTGATGCATATAAAATGGTTCAAGATGCACACCAAGGTAAACGTGGTAAAATCACTCAAGCTGATTTTGATAAAAAGATATAAGGGAGAACACGATGAGTACTAAAACAGTAATGAGATTTACAGGTGTTGGTGGACAAGGTGTTCTTCTTGCAGGAACTATTTTTGCTTCAGCGAAAATAAACCAAGGTGGGTTTGGAATGAAAACTGCCACCTATACTTCACAAGTACGTGGTGGGGCAACAGTGGTTGATATTCAATTGGATGACAATGAGATTTGGTATCCATACGCTATTGATGGTCAGATTGACTTTATGCTTTCGGTTGCGGATGTTTCTTATCAGCAGTTTAAAACTGGAGTACGTGAGGGAGGGACTATCGTTGTAGATCCAAACTTAGTACACCCAACAGATGAAGATAGAAAAAAATGGAATATCGTTGAGATACCTATTATTACTATCGCAAAAGAGGAAGTGAAACTTGTACTGACTCAGTCTGTTGTTGCATTGGCTATTGCCAATACATATACGCATGCAATTGATGATCAACTTTTAGTGGACACAATGCTTGCAGCAGTTCCTGAAAGATTTCATAAGCCAAATAAATTGGCATACGAACTTGGTCAAAAGTATGCTTTAGAAGCAATCACAGCTGCAGAAGAAGCTTAATTCCTTCACATAAGGGGCTTTGTTCAGTCATAGACTGAACAAAAGTTCCTTCCTACTCATCTTCAAACCTTCACAATTTAACCCCTTTTTTATTTTTATTTAGAGTATAATATTCTAAAAAAGTATGCCTATGAATTACCAACAAATACTTGATGAAATCTATGAGGAAATACAGCCTGAACTATTGCGTGGAAAGGTTGCAGATTATATCCCTGCTTTGGCAGAAGTAGAGAAAGGGCAGTTTGCTATGACTGTGACTTTGGCAGATGGTACAGTCTATTCTGTGGGAGATACTAAAAAGGCTTTTTCTATTCAGAGTATCTCTAAAGTATTTACCTTTACGTTAGCACTTGATATCTACTCTAAAGAGCTTTATCGTAGAGTAGGGGTAGAGCCTTCGGGTAACCCTTTTAACTCTTTGGTACAGTTGGAGTATGAAAATGGTATTCCTCGTAATCCTTTTATTAATGCAGGTGCTATTACGATTACGGATGCACTGATAAGTTACTATAAAGATGAGTATAAAACACTTGAAGTGATTATGAACTTTATACGTGAGATATCGGGTAATCCTGCACTTTCATTTGACCAAGTGGTTGCCAATTCTGAGATGGAACATGGAGACAGAAACTTGGCATTGGCCAGACTTATGAAAAGTTTTGGGAATTTTGAAAATGATGTGTTGTGTTCAGTGATGACCTACTTCAAGCACTGTGCGATTACTATGAACACAGAAGAACTCTCTCGTTCCATGCTCTTTTTAGCCTTTGGTGGTACAGACCCTATCACAGGTAAAGAGTTTGTTAGTACACGCAAAGCAAAGCGTATTAATGCGGTTATGCTTACCTGTGGACATTATGATGCCAGTGGCGAATTTGCTTTTCATGTTGGGCTTCCTGCAAAAAGTGGTGTGGGTGGTGGCATTGCCGCTGTTGTCCCAGGGGTGATGTCCATTGCTGTATGGTCACCAGCACTCAATAAGTATGGTAATTCCCATGCAGGGACACTTGCTTTGGAAAAATTTACGACTAAGACTGGGTTGTCTATTTTTTAATAAAACCTTTTCTTTTCTTAGCTTATACAGAGGGTGCAATATGTTATAATTCCCTAAGGTGCAACAGGTAGTTGCTGGTGACATCTTTGTCACGAGAGGAAAGTCCGGGCTGCAAGCAAAGCAGGGCTCCATCTAACAGATGGCCAGAGTAATCTGAGGGCAAGTGCAACAGAGAGAAAGTAGTCCATCGCCTCAATACTATTTCTCACCTTTAGGCGTAGCTTTAGTGAGATGAATTGAAAGATTGGCTTTGCCAATTTTCAAGAAGAGGGTCAATGTGAAAGGGTGGGGTAAGAGCCCACCAGTACTTATGGTAACATAGGTAGCTAGGTAAACCCTGTCCGCAGCAAGAAGTATATGGTATAAGCTTTGCAAGCTGTTTGGTCAGCACACATACTTCGCTTGAGCGTATTGGCAACAATACGCCTAGATAAATAACTATCCACGACAAAACCCGGCTTATCGTTGCACCTGTATTCTTCGTATAAAATCATGTGTATTCGAAAAACTCGTTATAATGGGCTCTTTAGCCTATGTATCCTACGTTTTATCTATAATCAATTTCCTTCTTTTTCTATGATATACTACGTAAATCGTATGAAATGGATAACCAAGGTGTCACTAAAGTGTCACTATTTTCATTTTGAGCTAATAAAAAGGTGTCACTAAAATGCAATCAACAACAAAAGAAGGTATTTATACTAAAGTCAATAGGTTTGGCAAAAAAGTCTTTGTCGCTCGATTTAAGATAAAAGGTAAAACCTATAGACCAGTACTTGGCACCGCACCGCAGATGAATCTTAGAGATGCTGTAGCAAAAAGAGAAGAACTGATTAAGGAAAAGAAAGGCTATAAAGTTCATTCTGGAAAGACAATAGACATATTATTTGAAGAGTATGTTGAATATCGTAAAAATGAGTTGTCAGAGTCTTGGTATTATAATATTGTGAGAAACTACAATAAACATTTAAAAAGTATTATCGGTGACCAATACCCAAATAATGTTTCTGTTGATGATATTCAATATACTATTGATTATCTTCTTGGGAAAAAAGAGGAAAAACCAGAAAAAATTTTAAAGACTTCGACAGTAAAGCAACTTAAAGATTGTGTGAGTGGCTTATATACTTATCTTATTGATCAAGGAAGAAGAGAGACGTTAAAAGAGTTAAGAGAAAATAGAGAGGTCGTGAGTGAAAAAGTAACAGTAAATATTGGTCATATGTTGGTCATTCCAAAGTTTGATAATAAAATCTATTTTACAATTTCTGAAACACAAGCAGAAAATTTGTATAAGACAATAATTAATTATGAAGATTTGAAATGGCGTGCTTATTTTATATTTTTACTCCATGGTAGACGAAAAATGGAAGTTGCTGCAGTACGGTGGGAATGGATCGATTTTAATTATATGCAATATAATATTCCCGAAGACAAAACAAAAGGCAAAAAGTCTATTTCTGCTCCAATGACTCAGTTTCTGAAAAGTGCCTTAGAGGCAATAGGAATGAAAGAAGAAGGTTATATATTTGAAGGTATCGGTGCTGAAGGGCATATAGGAAGTACCGGAATTGATTACCAATGGCGAAAACTTAGAGGCATTGCTGGTATGCATAGTATGCGACTACATGACATTCGCCACCTTATTGGATATTTAGCGGTTAATAATGGGCATACCCTCGAGCAAATAGGATATGTACTGGGGCATGCATCCACGGTTACAACAAAACGTTATTCTAATATGAAAAGTAAAGGTGCTGCATCTGTTCTAAGCACTGTCTTTGATAAGCTTGGAGGCGGGAACGGTGAGGCTACTTAAATACTTTTCAATACTTTTCCGACTATAGAGAAAAGGACGAGTACCAGCGTAATAGACAATTTCCCTATTTTCACGTAACTTTGCTAATTTATCAGACCCAATACCAAGAAGTGACAGTGCCACTTCTTTACTTATTTTGTCTTCCTGTTGCTTTTCAACCTGCGCAAGAACTTCAGTGGCAGAAGCTTTGCCAGCCTTGTAAGAAATCTCATGTATCAATGATTTAAGGTCATCTTTGCTGAGTACTATGATCTCACTCATTTTTTATCCTTATTTGTTAATATGCATTCAATCACAGTACGATGAGTGTATTTTTTTAATGTAATCTCCGGTGAGGTATGACCCATTTTGACCGCCAAGTCAATCATTTTGTATGGATTGATTCTCTCACATTGAAGAATGTCCCGAACAGCATATGTTGCATAAGTATGGCGAAGAGAATGGAAACTTGTGTATCTTTCAGTAACTTTTTGGATGATCTTGCCTATTTGGTTAAAAACATCTTCTTCTGCAACCTTGGATTTTATTTTATTTTTATCATCTACATGAAGAAATAAATATGGGTTTTTATTACGAACTTTTTCTCTGGCTTCTATGTACTCCACGATAATTTTTAGATGATCCTTATTTGTTATTGTAGTACACACTCTACGTTTGGCGTTATGTGTCTTTAATTTCATGTCAAGCTTCCTGAGACCTCTTGAGTTAACATCAATGCAGAGTTCCTTTTCATAGATGTAAACATCTTTCATAAGTCTAGATCTCAATTCACTTTTGCGTAGGCCGGTATATTTTGCCATCAGAACAATTGCCTTGTCTCGTAACCGTTCATAATCTGTGCCTCTTCCTTGCACCCTTTTATCGTACATATCATCTATACTTAAAAGTATTGGATCAATCTCAGATTCAAAAACTAGTGACTTTGGGTATGATGCTAAATTCATAGGTATCACATTGTGTTGTTTGCCATGAAAGCTGAAAAAATCAGCAATGAGACCTTTGACTTTAGAAATACTTTTATCTTTGTATTTGTTTATTGCAAGATTCTGAAGGATTTCATTTATCTCATGTGTTTGAACACTTGAGAGGTCTTCAATATTATCAAAGAGATGTTTTTTCACAAGTGAATAATAATTTCTGAAGGTTGAAATTGCTATCTTCCGGATTTTTTTGTTACCATTGACGGTAGATAACAAATATGCAATATACTTTGCAATAAGAATACCATGTGTTTCGGCTGTCTTTGACTTTGTATATTGTAATAGTTCCCGTTTCACCGGTTCAAGTTTTCTCATGAAATCTGAGTCACTTTTTGTCTTCATAAGCTCATCAAAATAATCAAATTCTTCCAAACTGAATGATAAGTCATGCTCTTCATTGTCTTCATCGTCCAGAGATTTTGCTCTGTCAATTGCATTTTCTATACGTCTTTTCTCAAAAGATTTTAAGTGTTTGGGTATGTCAGAAGATGGGGGCAGATCACGCAGCTCTGCAATGGTCAATGGTGACATTATTTTTCGTGAAAATACAAGTGATGTTTCGAGTGGACTTGTAGTCATGAGTAAATGATTTTGTGCAGACATTCTTATTTCTCTCATACCCATTTTATTGAAGAACTTTTTCTTGTGCTTTTCTAATTCACTTTCCATTGTAGTGTCCACAAAAGGGTAAATGACATCATTTTCTTTGAATTGTCTGAGTATGCTAATCAGCTTTGATCCTCTGATTGAGAATAGGTGATATGGTGGGATCTCAATGTTATCAAAGATGCCTTTGTCTTCAAAATAAATATAGGCAATATTCTCATCCACAAAGATTATATTTGAAGTATTGATTGCTTCTACTTCTTTGACAGTCAGCATAAATGCTTGATATATTCGTAAGTCAATATATGCATCCAACACGTTTTTATCAAAATTATCAGTTTTGTATAATGATTGTTTCCCCATATCGTAATTAGAAATATGTTTCATGTTCCCTTTGTAAAGAGAAGGTAGAGTAGGGTTTAAAGTGATCACTGACAGCTTTTTTGGAAAGTATGAAGACATTGTATGTATGTACCCATATTTACGTAATTTGCGAAAAAACTTATAGTGCTCTGAATCCAGCATTTCTGTATGCTTATTCAACTTATGCTCTTTGATCCAAACAGGATAAAATTGTACGGATATAATAATTTTCTTACCCTTGACAGTTATCAAATCAGGATTTTTATTAATTAACTTAATGAGGGATCCTCTCAAAGAAGCTGGCAATGTTTTGCTCTTCTTCTTCATATTTTCTTCCAATGTCTGGATAGCATTTTTAAGTTTTGGTGTGTTTGTTAAGAGTTCCATTAGAGTTCCTTTATGCCGCATTCTTGGGCTATTTTAGTTGTAATATTTGTAATTTCTTTCCAGTAGTTTGTTACATTGAATGTAGAGTAGATACCAAAATGTTCTTCCCCTGCGGCATAATGACCGAGGTAGGTGCTTATATAGTACACATTCATTAAGTCATCTATGGCTTTACGTACGAATAGGTGTCTACCCGAGTTTAGAGGTACATTTTCTACATATGTTTTAAGAATTTCAGAATTGCCAAGATTATGTATATTCTGTAGAAACTTGTGTGCTATGTATAGAGAAAAAATGACAGGTTTGCTATCAATGATGAGGTAAAAATCATTTTTGAGACCTTTTTCTTCAACAAGCTTTTGGTAATCGTTTAATAATGTATTGATAATGTCGCAAAGAGGTACTAGACGTGTACCAGATGCGATATCTTGAGCTTTCTCGCTTATCATCCACATTCTGCTTTCATGATCATAAGAAGTGAAGTCGGCTGATGCATAAAATGGTCTTGTTCCTGCAAGTAAACTCATTGCGTATCTGACATAAATAGCTACAAGATTAAAATAAAGATCTGTACTATTGTCTTGATCGTAGATGTTTTGCTGCAATACTTTAAAGAAAGTATAGGCTTCATTTGTTTTAACTGCCTGTGAAGTGCCAGTGAAATTTTCAGGAGATATGCTAGAAGTGTTTTCTGAAGAGATAGGATTAATGTCCAAAATGTTATATGCTATTGTACTTAATCCTAGTTCATTCCAGTAGTTCTTGATCAGATTTGAGTGTTCTGTAGCATCACATCTGCTTGAAGTGTAGGCTAGCTTTGCTGTATCATTTTGCGTGTATGATGCTGTAGCAAACTTACTGGTTAGAACATCTTTTCCATTGACAAGTACATATTGTGCCAAATACCGATATAGATGTTTGTGCTTTATGCTGATACTTTTAGAAAATTGTTTCACAGATGATTTAATGAATTTCTTATACTCTTCTAGAAAATCAACTTGATTGAATTCTTTTTCAAGAAAGACTTTTTTAAATGATACAATTAGAGCAGACATTGCAATCGGTATAGCAAAAGTCAACTTGTCCTCACTTTGAGAAAGCAATTTGTTGTAGTTTTCAGCAAATAAAGAACTATCAACTCTGACTGTGATTACACTAGTTTTTAGTTGCAACGCTCCTACTTTGTTTTCTTGTAATAAATATATGAGATCTTCTATTTTGCACCCAAGTGCTACATTTAGAATGAAAAAACCAGTATAGATTTTCATGTTTTCATCTGTACTTAATGAGGATATGAATACTTTTAAGTGCTGAGTCGTTGGGATGTCATAGTCGCTTTTTAACAACATTTTTTGTTTGCTTAATGCCGAAGAAAAAGCAACATTTGTCTTGTGCTGCTTAAATGCATTAGGTATCACATATTCTTGCGCTTGCTCCTCAGAAGGGTTTTCATCTTGATCCGATACGCTTTTCATATCTCGACGATAGACTTTTCTCTTTGACTTCTGTTCAATTTGATCTTCACTGCTTAGAATTTCTGGATCGATACTACTATCAACATATATCAACTCTTCCTCGAGTGGAGTTATTATGCTAGGTAGAATTTTCTTTTTTGAGCTTTTCTTTGTATTTCTAGAGACATATTTTGTATTACTGCTTGCTAAATCAAGATTCCAAAGTTGCATGAGTTGATTGTATGTTTTATCTAAATCTCGAAAAGCTCCATCTTTTGTCATTCTTGATGGTTGTACGATAAAGTTTAAGTTCTCGTTCTCGTGCCTGTACTGAATTACATTTTTACCAGTTTTTGAATTTGTTATTATCAGTAGAGTCATCGCTTCCCAAGGGTTTTCAATTTGTACTTTCAAAAAGTTTAAGGCAAGATCTATTTGAGAGTTAGGAAAATATAGCTCTTCAAGATGTTCGCTAGTTTGCGCATTCATCACAGGTAAAATATCTATAGTTCTGACGAGTCGTGCCGATAGATCTTCATAAAAAGAATCTTTATGCTCTACGCATGCCATCCGAGACTCTTTTTGCTTCATCTTTAAAAAATAAAGTAAAAATTTTAAAGCTATATCCCCAACTCTTGGATTGTAGGATTCTAGAATTGAATCTTGATCTGTATTTTTGAAACTATAAGACCAATATAGTGCTAGGAAACACCAAATTATTGGTGTGTCTTTTATGACATTAATTTTCTTTCCCGTAATTATTTCCTCCATAAGATAATCTGGGTTTTCTTCCAAATTATTTTCATAATGTTGGATCTCATGTTGGATAACTGCACTAAACTCATCAAGTGATGTGTTGGGGTTACTAACATTTAGTATTTCCTGCAATCGCTTTTTATGTTCAGCAATGTTCACTATAAATTGCAGAATATATAAGACATTTAAAATATAGCTGTCATTAATTTTTCCAAAAAAATTCTGTATAATTTGATTACTTTTTCTCATTTTTTGTCTCCTTGAAAAGAATATAGTGTGCGAGGATTGATGCCTAAAAAAGTTGCCAAAGGGTGTTCCCCCTTTTTGGTAATATATCTAGTAATGTTTTTTGTTCTCTTACCTTTTAATCTTTTTTTTAGAAATAGATTTTCAAATCTTTTTTCTATCCTCACTGTATCAATGCTTCCATTTTTTGCACTAGACTTTAATATACTTTTTACATATAGTATATTTTGTATGTATTCAGTAATATCATCCTCTAGATAATTAGCAAATATAATTGTGATAGAGGTTTTTTCTAAATAATCATGTGGGAGTTGTTTGTAATATGTAAGAAGATGAAGGTCATCAATATGTTTTACATTCTGAAGTAAAGAACTCGCCTCGTCACTACTGATTTCTCTATTGCTTTTTCCCAGCTTTGATACAGGGATATAGCACTTCCATATATGATTTTCTATGGCTGTTTTGCCATCAGGCAGTAGACTTCTTCTCCTATGGTCTTCTGTGCTAGCAGGATGATATTTGTCATAATGAAATTTTGTTTCATGTAAAAAATTAGCCATTGAAATATTGGCAATGAGAATTTGTCTGATGATTTCCATCGTTTTGTCCTTTTAAATGTGTTAACTATTGTTTTAATGGCCAAAAAAAACTATAATAGTTGTTGTTCAAATAATTATTCAAAATTGCTACTGCCAATGTATTCAGATTGAAACATTTGGCTTTGCTAATTAAGCATGCGAGTAGCATACAAAAATGCCGTATGAAATACTAGATTATGAAATATATTTCATAATCTTGACAAATTAAAAAATATATTAAGGAATAAAATGATAAATGCTTATGCGCTTTCAAAAGCGAGATATTTGGTTGATAAATGTGGTACAAAAGAGATATTAATTAACAATGAATTATTTGCAAAATATTGTAGTGATGTTGAAATATTTAAAATTCTTCCTAACCTTTCAGAAATTTTAGGTGATCTTCATGATGCCAACTCTGTACCTATTGCACCTTTTGTATGTATATTGTGGGCATTGTATGAAAAAGATATTGTGGATGAACAAGCAATAAAAACACCAGAAGAGTATTTTCGTCTTATGTTTACTCATGAAGATGCTGCTAAGAAGATCGAGTTTTTCTATAATAATTTTAATGAAAATAGGCATGATAATGAATGAAAATAACAAAAAAGTATTAGAAAATTCTATTATATTTTTTGAAAAAGAATTCAGTTCACTAAGAGAAAGTAGAAAGTACAAAGAGTATCAAAAGGAACTTGAGCTTCAAGAAAAAAAAGAAGAAAAAAAGAATGGTGTTTCAGGTCGACAACAATCATTTTCTTCGATAGTAAAAGAATTAAGTAAGAGAGAAAAGAATAAAGAAAGTGCTAAGGATTGGATAACATATGATTCAATAATGGCGGGCTTAAAAGACAACATTCAATCTAATGAAAAAATTAGCCGAATTATTTTGGATAGTTTGAAAAAGATGAAAATGGACTTCTATATAGAATATAAACCTGGATTTAAAATATATCCTTTGATTGTTGATATGCTTAATAATTTGTTTATGCTAGAATATTTTTTTCATTATAAAAAATCCCGAACTAGACCGCTTACAAGTGCAAAAGTTTGGCCAGATATTGTAGAAGAATATGAAGAAGGTGATAAATCATACACGTATCTCTTTTTTGCTCAATTGGTTAGAATTGAAGAGATAGGATCTCGTAATCAAAGACCATACTTCTTAGCAGAGTATGCTAGAACGTTGAGTGTAGATAAAAAAGAGCTACGTTTACTGATGCAAAATATTTTTTTCTCTACTCCAGAAGAACATGAAGGTTCATTTGGTATTAATTTCGATGTAAATCCAATAAAACCTGTACCATTTTTTCTAGAACATACAAAAATGGTAATAGGTGGAATTTAAACTACAAAAACTCTGACCTCTCCCCATAAGAACTAACCAACAACGACTTCTTAGCCCGAGTTGCTGCCACAAAAACTAAAGACTTCTCTTTGAGTAGCCTTTCATTTTCTATCTGCTGTTCGTCAGATTTATCAGCTACCTCAAGGGGTACTATGCCTTTGTTCATGCTGGCTATAATGACATGGTCAAAATCAAGACCTTTCACCCGGTGCATTGTTGCAAGGCGGATTCCGGTATTAGATATGTTGTCTTTGGTGTTCCGTGATATTTTAACGGTAGGAACATTTTTACTGGTCAGATAAGTATTGTAGCCATCAATGATCTTTTGGGTTCTGGCTACGATACAGATACGGCATGTTTCATCTTCTTTTTTCAGATCGGCAATGTAAGACTCTATGAACTTCACTTCATCTTCATAAGTGTCAAAATGTTTCACAAGAGGTTTTGGCCCATGGTAGAGGGATTTGTAGTCACCGCTGCGGTCGACTCCGTTATCCATATCATCTATCTCTTCGCCTTCCAGCAGTGAGACAGCCCATTTTCTTATTTCATCGGTGGTTCTGTAATTGAGTTTCAGTTTTTTACTTCGACCGATAATATTGACCCCGCATTGTCCAAGTACAACCTTGTGTCCATATATCCTCTGATGTGCATCTCCGACAATAAAAAGATCATTCTTGGACTCAGGGGCAATTTCTCTGAGCAGTCTAAAGGCTTCATCATTAAGGTCTTGTGCCTCATCTACAACAATATGTGCATAGGCAGCATTTGTTTGAGCACTCTGCAGCAATACTCTGGCATCCCTCATCGCATCACTTGGTTCCTTATAGTCTTTTGAAGAGAGTAGTAGGCGATACTCTTCAAATACCTCCCATATGAGCTTTCTTTGAGCTCGGCTAAGTCTGGTACCTCTTCCTGCTCTAGAGACCTTAATATAGTCATTTAGTGTGCTTATGGCGTGTTTTTGTATGACACGTTCCCACTCTTCTTTAAAAAATCCATCATCAAGATCAAGTTTGTCTGATTTGGATGTCAATGCCTGCTCCCAGAGTGCTACTGTTTTCTTTTCATAGACTATCTCATTTTTGTATCCATGTTTGTTTAGAAACTCATAAACCCATTGGTCAAGGTTCTTCACTTCAATTTTTGAGAGTGTCGCTTCATCACAGATTTTTTTGAGATTCTCATAAATGTCTATGGCAAGATTTTTGGTGTACGTCGTAAAAAGTATTTTTTGCTTATCAAAAAGATTTATTTGGGAAGCAAGATACTTTGCCCGGTGCATGGCAACTACAGTTTTCCCTGTACCGGCACCTCCCAGTACTCTCACTGGACCGTTATAGCTTTTGTCGACCAGCTTTCTTTGTGTCGGGTGTAAAAAGACTCTCCACTTCTCCAAAGGGGCATTAAGCATATTCATCAACTCAGTGTCATCTTCTTCAACTACATAAAAACTTCTTTTTGAACTGTCATTCTCCAGTGCCTTGGTAAAGTCATCAGGGTTAATGTTCGTGTCATTGTCTGCATATAGATAGTTATAGACCTCTTCCAAGCTATCTCCAGAAAGCAGATAGAATAGGGCTTCATAAACCTCTTCTGTGATATGCTCTCTAAAGTTGTCCAAGTCATCTTCGTTGTCGATGGTCTTAACATAAGAAAGTAGCTCCTCGTTGACACCCAATTTGAGAAGCTCTTTATCTTTGAAGTGGCTAAAGAAAGTTTCTTCATCTTTTGATGCCGTAAGTGCCATCTCTTCAGTTGAATGGTTCGTCTGTATAATCTCCAGACTACCGGTTTGTGCATTGACCAAACACTTATGCTTTTTTGCCCAGTCGTAAGCATCGTCATGGTTGTCTACCCAAAGCAGTATGTAGACATCATTATTCTCAGGACTCATCACTATACACCGGTACGCACCATCTACTCTAATAGAGTGCATATTGTCTGCAAAGTGCAGTTTTTCATAGTTAAGCCCTGGGGATCGTGGATTATTTTTAAACTTCTCAACCAGTTTGATCGTTTTGTTTAATTGGTTTTTGGGTAGTTTCGACAGTGCAGTAAAAAAATCAGATGATATGGCTACTTTCATGTGTTAATCCTTTTTTGTATGGTCTCTATGATTTGTGCTTCTTCGTCAACTTTAAACATTGTCCATCCCTTGGCTTCCAAATCTTCTTCAATTGTCACAGCTATTTTGAGTGTTTCCCAGACAAGTTCAGCTTCACCCAGCACGGTGTTACTTTCGTCAACTATCTCTTCTCCTACATTTGGTAGGGGTATCTCTGTATGTCTTGAGAGGGCTTTGACTAATACTTTTGCGTCATCCAATACCTCTTCATACACAAAACTCCAATCTACACTGGTATCAGTACGCTTTGTGTTGAAGTCTATCGCATCGTATATCGCATCATCAATCCCTTTTTGTGTCGTAAAGAAACTGTATTTTAGGAATTGCAAGAGGTTATACATTCTTAGTATACCTGCCCACGATTTAAAATCAATACGTGTCACTCTGTCTTTTATATGTACAATAAAGATATTGTTTGTAAAATCATTTTTCGATAATACTTCAACATCCCCAAGAGAAAGGATGGATACATCACTATCATCATAAGATCCGGCATAGTACTTTCTGTCTTCATCAAACAGTGTGGTGTAGAGTTCTTCACTGAGTGTCTTTTGTAATACAGCATTCTTTATATCATAGGATGCTTTTATCATGGATGTTGCAATGGCTTCTGCTCTGTCTTTCAATTTGTGTAGATTTGTGCTGTTTAGTAGTTCAACGAGTAGTTCCATACTTGTTTTTTCTACAAAACTTGTATTTTTTGAACACATTTTTTGAAGTGAAGAATGGTTTAAATATTGTTTATCAAGGTAATTGGAATATTTATAGTTAGGTTTTTTCTTTCCAAACTCTTCTATATCTTCCCATGTAAGAGACCATGCCAGATAGTTATGGCTTTTTACTATTGCCATTCTTTGTGCACTATCTGTATCTATGCGATCTTCATGAAAAGAAAATCCATCTGTAAAGATAGCTATAGGCTTTAAATCTTTATTTTTGAGAGGGTATATGAGAAAATCTGTTTTTGAATAAATCTCAACACTCTCTTTTGTAGTCAGTTCAATCTGTTGCTCAAGCTCATAAGCATATTTATCATTATTGTTGTCGACTAGTTCGAAGAAGAAGCCACTGCGACCTCTAGACGTCACAATAGATTTCCATGTGGTACTGACCTGTTTTAGTTTAGAGAGGAATAGGTCTTCTAGTACACTTTCACTTAGACTGTCTGAGTTTACGTCACTAACACTTTCTACTTTTGTAATGTGCTCTCTGGATTTGAGTATACTTTTGATGACTTCAATGGCTTTTCTTTTAGAGATTAATGGTCTATCAAAGTTGTTTTTGTACGCATAGATACATTTGTAACATCCATCTTTTTCATGGTCAGCATTACATTGACAGGTTTCTAGTTTATTGAGTGCCACATCAAGCACTTCAAAGAGTGGTTTTTCATCTCGCATGAGTTGCTTGAGGTACCCAGTTCCACCAGGTACCGTATCATAAAGAATGAGGTATCGCTTAGGCATTTCATCTTTTGCAGCAAGTTCATCGTAAATCCCCACCCGTAAATGTTCAACAGAACCTTTAAAATATGCTTTTAATCCCAATTGAAAAGAAGCAATGAGAGAATGAAGTTTTGTATCATCTATATCCAATGAAGAGATTGGCAACATCAATCGTATAGCTTCGGAGTTAAACTCTCTGTAGAGGTACAAGGATTCTAAATAATTTGAAGGATCATACGCATCTTCTATAGTACAAGCAAATGAGTGTTCAGGTTTAAATTTTTCATCACTAGGTTTACCAAACTGTACTTTACCACAGTACCTACAGATGACAAATCCTTTTCTTGGCACAGATTTACCTGCAATGCTTATATCATTTCCTAGTAGGGTGGTTTCGCCAAAGTTGATCTCTTTGAAGTTTACTTTTTCAATGAACTCAAATCCAAACGATATCTCATCATCGGTAATCGCATATGCATCTTCAATATACTTTTTCTCAAAGTTAATTAGAAGTTGTTTGTTGAAAAACTTAATATCTCTCTGGTCTTTGTCATCTTTGAGCCTACTGCTTTTATCACTACTAGTAGCCAGAACCTGTTTCATACGCAGTACTTCTTTTTTTTGCCCTTCATCACAAAACATTTCACTTCCACATTTAGGGCAGGTATCGGGATTCTCACTACCCATTCTTTGTGTATACGAACATTTATCACAGAAAATCCAGCTTTCCACTTCAGAAGCACTCATGTCTATTTGGTCTATAGTGACCTTCCTGCCACCTGCGTAAAAGCTATTATTGGGTGCGAGTTCACTAATCGCTGAGCTTCCTGCACGTTCATATTCATAGGTGTAGGTGTTATACTTTCCGCCATTGTCATCCTCTTTACTCTCTTTTCTTCTGTATATGACTGATTTGAGAATGACACCACTTTCTGGAAATGCATAGTTTGGAAGTAGACCTTCATCCGCAAAGAACTCAAATGTTTTTTTTCTTTTGAGAAGAAGTAGTATAGAGATAAGCCCATCCAGTTCAGACTGTATCTCTTTACCTTTATCAATATGGTCTTTGTCCTTGGCTTCTTTCTTTTCGTGGGCTTTCAGTGCCTTTCTCAATGCTGAGATTTGTTGAGAAAGGGATTTCTGCTCATTAAGTATCATCTCTAGTCTATTAAGTACAAGTAAAATGAGACTATTGTTTTTATCACTACCCATAACAAAGTTTTTTAACTTGGACTTTGACGTCTCTTGCAGTTTTTCTTCATAGAGTGCAAAAAAACTGTTAAGAAGAGATTCTGTATCTTTTTGTATAAAATCAAAAAGTGTATAGGGGAAACGGTCTTTATGGCTTTTGTCAACATTATTCAAAACTGTATTGAGACGATGAGGTAGTTCACGACTTGTAATATGGTTTTTACTTACCCAATTATCGATACAAAATGCCAAAAACTGTCTTTGCAATATAGCAGAAGCATCGATGTAAATCCCTGGTGCATCTATACTTCCTTGCATAAGTTCATTGGGTTCTTCGTAGAAGTAGAGGTCATGGTTGCTGGCATTTGCCAAAGTCACATTAAAAGCATTACCATCACTTCGACCTGCACGCCCAATCCTTTGTAAGTAGTTCGCACCATTAGGTGGTACAGAACACAGAACTACAGAACTAAGATCACCAATGTTTATACCCATTTCCAATGTAGGTGTAGCCGAGAGTAGGTTGGGCTTCCACGCTTCATCTTCTTTTCTTTTGATGAAGTTTGTCTCAACTGTTTCTCGCTCTTTTCTCTCCAGAAGTCCTGTGTGCTCTTTTGCTACAATTCTTTGAAGGTCGCCATTACTGTAGAGAAGTTTGTAGTAATTGTCTTCATGCAAGTAGTTTTCATACTGTCCTACACACTCTTTTCTCATACATTTCATACCCTCTGCATGAGCTAAATGTTGACTTCCCACACTTAGTATATGTTTACACGTATCACATCTAAATTGTTTTGTATCTGTGGTGATGAAAAGCTTTTCAGGGTTCAGTCCCCAGACCAAACTATCTTTGACATCACTCTCTATCATCAGCTTTTGTTTGATAAGTACATCCATGATGATCTTATATACTTGTACACTTTCAGGAAGCAAGGTACTTTTATCGATGAAATTATGTTGTAGCCATCTGTCACACCAAGTTGTTTTGGTTTTGTTACTAATGCTATCAAAAGACTTAAATTTACCATTAGATAAAAATCTTGGAACGGCAAAGTTCGTTCCAAAATTTGGCATATATTTATTGGTATTATTAAGAACATATGTATCTCCCCCACTATTGAGGTACGGCTGTAGATGCTTATTGTATATTGCACCACTGTCTTTGAGGTAGATGAGAAAGCCTAAAATAAACCTTTCCAACGACTCTTTGCTAATATCTCTGAAAATTTCTATCTCATTTTGTATGAGAGGCAAGACTTTATCACTTATCTTTGACAGGTCATTTACATACATGCTTGATGCTGCACTTCTCTCCAGTGTCCTACCTATATGTGATTTAAATCCAAATTCACTGTACACCATCCAATCAATTCGTTTATTGATGGGGTCTTTTAATTTCTCAGCATCTTGTAAATTGTCTGTTTTAACTAGATTATCGTACTCCCATAGCCACTCCATATCTGGTGCAATGAGTGTAGACACATACTGTTTATTATTTTGAAACTTATTTTCCCAATAGCTAGAGACGATGCTTCCAAAATCTTTGAGTGCCACTTGCCCTCCATAAGCTATCAAAGCCTGTTGCATGGCAGAACGTAAAGTAAACTGGTAGCTTCTTGCTCCAAAAAAGCCTGCTCTTTGTGCAGCATCTTGAACAGAGTCCGAGAATGCTATGAGTTTTTTATCATCATTGTAGTAACTTGCAAAGTCTTGTCCTATGAGTACAGAGGTCAAGCTTGCCGCACGTGAACCCAAAATAGTCAATGCATTTTTTGCATTACAAAAAGGGCAATGGCTATGACTTTTTCCATTACTGCCAATATTGTCATTCTCATAGACCTTGATGCCATCCTCGTCTCCCTCTGGAAGCTCTTGACCACTTCTGCTTATCTGGTAGACACGTCCTTTTAGGTTTTCTGGTCTCTTTTCTACAGGAAAAATGAACGTTACTCTACTGTCTTGACTAAAGAATGCTGGGTAAAAAAGATCAAGATCACTCATCAGGTGTGCGTTGCCATCTTTTTTGACACCACCCCATCCAGTTGCATGACAGTCCCTACAGTGTATCACAGGGTAATGTAGTTGTACTTCTTCTGGTTTTAGGTCATCTGAGTAGGTGAGTGTAGGCTGTTCATCTAGTGAAGCAACCATACGTGCTAGCTCTCTTAGCCAAAGTTGCACTCTTACAAAAAGAAATGGTGGATAGGCATTCCCAACTTTTTCATTCTTTGCCCAAGATGTCAATGCTAACAATGAGTTAATCATATGTCCAAAGTATGCATCAGAACTTTTTATAGGTATTTTTCGTATAAATGCGTTGATTATCTGCTCTCTTGATTTGATGCTACCATCTAGTGTGTTAAGAAGCAATTTGAAGAAGTAAAGATCTTTGAGTTTTCTTCCCAATTGCACTTTAAACGTATCATCATTGACTTCATTCACTTCTTCGTTAAACCAGAGTAGGTACTGCGTACGTATGTAGGCATCCACATCTTTATAGTTTTTGTAATCAAGTTCATTAAGTTGAGATAAATGTGGAACAGTCACTATGTCATCATCATGCCCTTCAAAAAATTCATCAGGGCTTATCCTGTACTCTTCTACGACAGAGTCTTCATCAAAAGTTGCGTTAAATACATCCGAAGCAAAATCTCTAATCTCTTTTCTCCCGTCACTACCTAAGGTTGCAGATGTTCCTATACAGGCAAGGTCATCTTTTTTCACGCCTAGTTTGGCATAGAGTCGTCTCAGAAGTGAAGCAAGGTCTGTTCCTTGTGCCCCATCAAACGTATGTATCTCATCAACAGCTATAAATTTGAGTATGTCTGTATCTATATTGTGTTTCCATATCTTCTGGTCACGTGGTCGCATAAGCATAAAGTCTAGCATCTTATAGTTCGTGAGCAAGATGTCTGGTGGATTATCACCCAACATATCTTTATCGGTAATAACATACTCTTTAGTCATACTCTTATGAGGGTTCTCTTCACCGCTTCCTATGTAAAGACCTACACGTGTTCCTCCAAGAGATTCAGTACTCGAAATAGCTTTGGCAAAACGCTTTGCTTGGTCAGTTGCCAATGCGTTCATCGGGTAGATGATAATGGCTTTGATACCTTTTTTATCTCTATTTTGGTAGCAGTAGTCAAGTATAGGGTACATAAACGCTTCGGTCTTACCAGACCCTGTTCCAGTAGCAACAAGTGTGGGTTGAGGTGTTTTAGTGCCTAGTCGTTTAAATGCTAGTTCCTGATGGTAAAAAGGTCTAAAGTTTTGGCTCAGAGTGTCGGGAAAATAGTGTGCTGTTTCATCTCCTTTTCTAAAGGGCAGGGCAACAGAAATGTAAGGACCCTTAAATAACTTTCCATCTTCATTGACAAAGCTATCCATCATGTCAAAGAAAGCAGGGGTACTGCTTGGAAAAGTGGTACTTAAAAAGTCTTTGGTTCCTCGTATGAGTTGTGACGAAAGGACTGAAGGTATCAAAATGCCATCCTGTCAGTTAAAAGTTTAAAATAATCTCTAGACCAAAAGTCCAATACAGATGGGTCTTTTACAAATACTTGCACATCTTCTTTGGCTTTTTCTATGTCTAAAGTATTGATTCTTTCTTTCAACAATGTCTTTAGTTTCTCTTCTGTAAGCGTATCTTTACTGTCCCAATTTCCGCTTTCTTGCATCCTCTCTTGAAGGTGTTCCAAGTTTACTTTTACACCTCTCTTTACATACCACTCAAAGTCATACCAGTCTCTTCCTTTTACTCTTGTTTTCCAGTTTCGAAACAAAACCGCATGGAGTTTTCCTGCATAAAGGTTTGGCAGTGTCATTGCCACTATGTTGAATGTTGTGGGCAAAAGCAGTGTATGTGCTTCTGTTTGAAATTTTAAAGGTGGATTGGTATCAACTTCAAACTTTATTTTGAGTTTTTTTCCACTATGCACACCACCCAATATATTGGAAAGATCATCTATCTCTATATCTAAAGTATGTATGGAGGTGTCATTTTTCAAAAAGGCAGATTCTATATCACTCTTTTGTGTTTTGGTCTTTTTCCGAAGTGTCATTTTGATGCCAAGTGCTTCAAACTCATCTATGACATAAGGGAAATAGGTCTCTATGTCAAAGCTAGGGTCTTTACTCAAAAGTGAAAAGTCCATATCTTCTGAAAATCTATCTAACCCATGAACGATACGCAGTGCGGTACCACCATAAAAGGCAGCTTTTTGAAAGAAACCACCACGGTATAACCCCAAAAGGGCTATCTCTTGATAGACTTCTTTAAGTGCATTTATCAATTCATCTTCACTCTCTATCTTATATTTTGAGAGCATTTGTTCTATAATGTTCATTTAGCCATATCCTTTAGCACTTTATGTAAAAATTCTACTTTCTTGGACTTGCTAATCTCAGCATACTTTTTCACGATATCTAAATCGAAGTCAACTAACTCATCTGTATCTACCCTCAAATCTTCTTCTATAAACAGAAGCATGGCTTTTTTGGAGCTTATCTTTACGCCTTTGGTGGTAAAAACTTTATCACATAATGCTTTTTCTTTCCCGGCCATCATAAAGTTACCCTGTTTGCACGAAACGATCTCCACTCCCAAAGCAAAAAGTGACTTGTCTATATGCTTGTAACTAAAGGTACCATAGGGAGTAGAAAAGGTTTTAGCTCTTTTAGTTGTCGCTGAGGTGACTTCCATGACGCTCTCGGGTGTTAGCCCATGGTAGTAGAGTGCATACGCATAAGAGATGTACGAGGGTCCTAACAGATTGTTGGCTATGATCTCTTTTGAGATGAGGTTTTTGACATAAGGTGAATGATAGACATAAAGTCCCTTTTTAAGAGAGGTCAAAAGCCCTTGTTGTTTCATGTACTTTATTTTGTCATTGATGTATTTATAGCCATTTTGAGTGAGTAGGTTTTTGATGGTAGCATAGTCAACCAAAGGATATTTCTGTAAATATTTTTCAATGGACTGGTTCAAAACATATCCTTTATGTACCTATAATAGGAATTATTTCTATTATCTATGCTTTATTGTATGTTTTTTAGGGTTATAGTTGAATTAAATGTTGGTTGTTTCTATAAAATGTATTTTAGAAAAACGATTACAGTTCTGGTAAAACTATTATATTTGCACCATTATTTTGAAAAATGATTATAAAAGTATCCATTTTTGTATAGAAAATAGAACATCTTTCTATTATCTATGTAAAACAATTCATGTTGAGGTTTATATTTCTTCTGTTCTGCATAGCTATACTCTGCAAAACTGTCAATCTTTATTTCTTAAAATCTCTTGCCCCAATGTTGTCAAACGGTATTTTTGATTGGGGCTTGTAGGTTTATCTGGAATCATATAGTCAATCAATCCTTTGTCTCTGAGTCCTATGAGTTTTTCCTTGAATGCACCACTCAAGACAGTATCTTTCGACAAAACTGATTTTAACTCTTTTGAAGACTTGTCCCCCTCTTGTAAACTTTGGAGTATTTTCCATTCAGGCAGCGTAATATCGGGGTTTAGTCCAGCTTGTCCCCCAGCTTGTCCCCCCTGAATTACAGCTTGTCCCCCAGCTTGTCCCCCCTCTGAAATATTTCTTTTTAGTCTATATTTTGTTCCTCGTCCTCTGCCTTCAGAAACAAGCCATCCTTTTTGTACCATCTTTTTAAGCTCTTCACCTACATCTCGTGGATGCTTGGTTGAGTATGCACTGATTTCACTATGGCTAATAGGGGAAAATTGATGTGCCAGTATTAAGATCAATCTTTGAAGTTCATCTGTCATATGGTAATCACTGCCAATCACTTGCACCAGCTCTTCATTGATATGGTCTGGAACCATACTCAGCATTGGCAGTACTACAAAAGTAAGGTCACTGTCATACTTCTCATAGACAAGTGGTCTGAACCACTCTTGCTCTTTCCATGCTCTGAGTATTTTTTCAAATCCTGAACCGGCTTTTTCTCCCAAGCCTAAAAATTGAAATATCTTTTGAATGTAAGGATTACGAGGATCCGTAACACCACCCTGGTAAAGCTGTGAAATTGTGATGCGAAGTCGCCCAGGGTTTCTAAATGTCATCGCTTCTCTTTCTTTGAGAATAACAATTGACTTTGATGTTTTGTGATCTGCATGTATCAGTGTATTGGCTAGTACTTCACGCATAGCTTCATGTACATGTGTTTCTCCCATGCGTATACCTTCATTGTCTAGTGCAAATGGTACTTCTACATCCTGAACCAGTCTATTGTAAACACGGAAGTAGAAGTTGTACAGGTTGCCTTCCCATGTGCCATCTTGTTCGATGCGGTAACTCCAGCGTTCTTCTGGGTCTTTGGTTAGTTTTTCGCGGTAGTCAAGGTGAAAATGTGGAAAAGCCTCCATGATGCTTGACTCTTTACCAAACATTAGCAGTCCTGCTACGGTAAGACCTTCTGCTTTGCTTTTTCTATCTACTCTATAGGCACCAAGTTTCTTTAAAAATTCTTCGTCGCTCAATGCGAGGTAGGGGTGGTCTGAAAGTCGTGATCTAAAACGGTTTCTGTATGCTTTGAGTGTTTCTTGGTCTATGTCATCTATGGAAAAGTTTTCAACTATGTCAAAATCTTGTGCATCATCAGAAGCATCTCTGAGCATTTGACGCACTTCAGACTCACTACATCGGTAATCACCTTCAAAATTTCGCTTGTAGGTTCCCATGTATGGATTACCATTGATGAAGACTGGTCGCTGATGTCTGTTTGTTTCTGGTACATAAATGACCATAACGGTCTCACCCTCCACATCAAGAAGTTCAACATCAGATTCACTGCATACTGGCGTACTGAGTTTTTGACGGTTGTTGTGCGTATCCCAAAATATTTTGAGCATGCCTTTTGGATTTTTTATCCCACCGACGGCAAATGATCCATCATTCAGTTCATCTACGCCAAGTACTATGTAGCCGCCAGATGTATTGGCAAATCCTGACAGACTTTCCCAAAGTGATTTTGGTAATCCACCCTTAGCACTTTTAAATTCTGTATCAACATCTTCACCGAGATTTATCTTTTCATATAGTTTTTCTATTGTCATTTTTTTCCTTCGGATGACTTTACAATAATCAAATACTCATATATATTACCAATTCCATCTGTTCGATTCTCTTTTTTCTTTGGAAAATCATAAGTCAAACCTATATTAATATCTACTTCTTTTTTGTTTATCAGGAAAATAATTGCTCCAATAGCATGTGGCTTTGTACCTATAGGTGCTAATACTAAAGTTGGATTAAAAGAGTTTTTATAAATGTTATCTAAAACTTGATAGGTTTCATAAGGATTACTTGCAGGTGAAAATTTAATATCTGTAATATTTTTTAATTCTTGATGATGTCGTTGTAAAGATATATTTTCCCAACTAGGGTGAAATGCGGGTAATCCTAATATAGGAATATATTTCTTATATCTTGCACCATCATCACTTTCCATAATTCTACCTAAACGATTATTTTCGAATCCTAAAAATGGTACTAATATTGCTTTTGATGAAGTAGAGGAATCAATTAAAAGAGAATAAGGTGGTATTTTTTTGAAATCTCCTGCTACTTTTGTCAAATCAAAGCTATCTCCAAATGGTGTCTTTTTCTCTTTTTTATATTCTTTGGGCTCGGCATAGATAATTACTATGTTTATTCCTGTTCTCACTTCATTTAAATTATGCAATATTAATAATATTTCGGCAAACCCTAATGAAGTCGCATCTATATAATAATTTTTAAAAGATAGTGTTTGTATGAAACCTCTACCAAAAAAAACATTTTTCATTTTTCTTTCATTATCAATAATTAACTCAAAATTATCTTCATCATAAATAATTTTATATTTATTTTGTATAGTGTTGGTATAATGTTTAAATACTTTATCACTTCTATTATCTAGATTTTCCCCATAAAATAAAACAGCATCTTCATTTTTTATACTGATTTTATCTAATTCAAGATAGGGGTGTATATGTGAAATTTCTAAACTCATTATATGAAATCCAATAAAGAGTTAGTATTGTATATAGAGTCTTTGGTGGCAACTGAAACACTCCACTGATTTGAATATTGGCTGTATAGTTTCTGATATTCTTCTTCTTTATCAATAAAAATATTTTTAAACTCTTCATAACTTAAATCAATTTTTCTTTTCTTTCTATAACTAATACCAAAGTATGGCGCAAATATAGGATGTAAAATATATAAATATCTAGCATTATCTTTATCAGTAGTTTGTTTATTGTTATCCTCTTCTTTTAAAATACCCCATATTTTACATTCATTTATTAGTCTCTCTCCATCTTCATCACTAGCGTGAATTTCATAACCTTTAATTGTAAATTGATTTACTTCTGACATACTTTGAGAATTCCTTTTTTGCGATAAAAGAAAAATTTTACCTAAGCGGATAACTATCTTTTGTAAATCTTTACCATATCTTCCCAAATTAGCAATTTTGTCAATTTGTGTTTTACTTGTATTTCTTACTGCTTTGGTCTGTACTGCCAAGGGTATAGAAAAATTTTCTATAGTTATTTGTTTAAAATTTTCTATTCTTTCATATTCAATAATAGACTGGTGACAAAGTTCTAGTAAATGTCTAATATTATCTTGTGATAATACGATGAAGCGTTCAAACCCCGCATAGTAAGGACAAGTTTTATTTTGATAAGATGTATATAAAAGTAAAATACTTCCTAACAAATTGTTATTTATATAGTCTTTATAGTATATTTTGTTTTTATCTTCAAAATGTTTTAAAAGTTCATCAGGATTAATACTTTTTCTATTTAATAAAATACCATTAATTAGAGACTCTTCTTTTTTATTTATATCTACGAATAATTTATAATCTAGGTTTGATTTTTTTGATTTTAACCCATCTTCAATTAATTTCTTCAGCTTACTAACTAAAGCTTTATCTTTAAACAATTCAATAACTAATTCAGATATAGATAATGAGGGGAATATTTTTTTAACTATATCTTTAATCTTATTTTGATAGTTATCATCTCGTCTGTTTTCTATTATTTTTATATCGGACAGGTTGTAGACTTGCTCTTCATCAAAATAACTATAGAGCTTAGATAATATAATTTCTGATGCCAGTATTTCAAAATTATCTTCATAAAGTTTTTCTAAATCAATAATTCTATAATCATTTACATCTACAATTTTTTCATCACTTTCCGTATCAGAAGTTACTTTATAATGTTTCTTATATGCTATATGAAAAATAAGTGGATCACTAGAATGTTTAATCCAACTATTGATTAGTATCTGTTGTTCGTTCGATAAGTTCTCAAACTCATCAATAAATATATGAAAGGTTGTACTTTTGAAAGGTTCTATAGATTTCAATACAGTATTAATAAAATATAATAATTTTTCTTTTGCCCCAAAGATGATAGGTGGTTCCCCTTCAGGATAATTAAGCCAATCATTTAATAGGCTTCTGTATTTTTGACATACTTTATCAAAGCTACTAACTGTGCATATTTCTTCTAAATCAAATAACATTTTAAAATCATCAGGTATCATTAAAGTCTTTGCAGAATTGATATGATTTTTATCTTTATAATTTGAAGCTATAAATGTAGTAATTAGTTTAGAGAATTCGCTAAAAATAGATAACCCAATATATGCATCAAAAGCTACTTTCCAATTCTTATCCAAATAGTTTTTAGTAATCATATTTGCAAAATCTGTATCAGGTCTCCAATATACTCCAATATCAGTGAGTTCACTTTTTAAAAGCTCTTTTTTATTTTTACTAAAGATCGTAGGATAACAATGATACTTTAAAAACATAGTTTTCCCTGAACCTCGACCACCTTTAACAATAGTCGATTTACTAAAATTTAAAAGATTAGATTGCTCATAATTTAGAGGGAGTACATATTTATTCCAAATATCATTAGGTAATTCTTCTGCACGATTTTTTGAAAAGATAGTTGATAGTTGTTCTTTTTGCATATTTTACCTTTTTAACAGTGGTGACCACTGTTTATTGTGATAAATAACTGATAAGTTATTATTTGGAGTTGAAATATTCATAGCATACAATATAGCTTGTTCACTAAAGCCTAAAGAAAATTTTATTTTTAGTTTTTCCACTACTTCTTGATAGAAAGACAAAAATATATCATTTGAATTGACTTCATCAGAAATACTATAAAATGAATGTTCTTCTTTTGTTAGAACTTCAGCAGGTACTATATGAACATGAGAAAGCTTTTCTCTAATATTCTTTATTCCCTCTTCATGTGCTACTAATGGGCAGTATATAATATTTTCAAATTTTTCAAAGCTAATTTTATGTTTTTCATAAAAATTTATAAATTGTTTTCCTGAACCTGTAATATCATCAACTAGTATAATGGTTTTTACGTTTATTTGCATATTTGAGTCTATGACGCGACCAATGTCTTTATAAATTAAATTATTTTGTGCGTAAAGTCTAAAAAGGGCATGCCCGCTTGTCCCTATTTTATCTTCTTTGTCTATGGTACTAAATCTAAAAGGTAATTTAAATGCTTTGGTAGTACTTAATTCTTCTTCCCATTCAGAAATTGAGGCTATTTCATGTACTCCTAGTTCATTAAGTTTTTGAGGTAGATACACTTGAATTATCTGTTTAAACATAGATAACATTGCTTTTTCATTTCGGTATTGAAAATGAAATAGTATTTGAGATGCTAAATATTTTTCATCATCTGTTTCAAAATTTTCTAGCCATTGTTTTAAAGTATAGTTATCTACTTTATCCCAATAATTATTTTTAATAAGTGAATAGCAATGTTTCTCTACTTCCTCAAAGAATTCTTGAGATAAAAGAGGTGATTTAAAACTCATTATGTACATGCTCCTTTTCAATTATAGGCATTTTTACTATATCCTTTAAGGTGATATGTCTTGCACCTACACCTTTTGAGATAGATTGAATCCAGTCTCTTCCAAATTCTGAATTCAATGTGTGCAATATATTTTTTCTATCATTCTCATTTTTTACACGAATAATAAAAACACAGTCTGTAGCAATAAAATATCCTGATTGTACAATTCCCACTTTCCCCAAAATATTGGTTCCTACTCTGGGTATAATAATATCATCTTGAATTGCCATCCTATCTATATATTTTTTAATTAACCTATTAGTTCTTAATGGTGATTTAAAATTAGTTCCTTGCCTAAAATTAGTTGTATGTAAAATCCATGTTTCATTTATATGTTTGAGCATAAACTTGGGTTTCCCTCTAAATATTTCTATATCATATTCTTCTAAGTTTTTGTAATCACTATATTTCTCATCAAAAGAATAAAAAGAATAATCCATTCTGTTATAGGCATCACTCTTATTAATATGAATAGATTTTTTTCTCAATATAGATGATAATTTAATTTTTTTTGAAATCGATTTAGATTTTTTTAAAATCAAGATATGTGTTTTTGCTTTTGTATGTTCAAAAATTTCATTTGGTAACTCAATAATATCTAGAATAGTATATCCTGTAATTAGGAATTCTCTAAATTTTTTCAATGTATTATTTACAAAAAAACCATCTGGCAGTATGATAGATAATATTCCACCACCCTTCAAGATTCTTAATGCTTGTAGAATAAATAATACTTCTGCTGATATATGTGAAGCTCTATAATAACTGTCTAAAGAAAATAGTTCTAAAATTTTTATAGAATCTTTATTTTGTTTAATTAAATAAAACGGTGGATTTCCTAGGCAAATATCTACAGTTCCTATTTCTCTTATTAAGATCTTAATTGAGTTATTTAAAAAAATATTTTTATTATAACATTGTATTTTAGGGATTATATTTTGAACTTTTTTACAGCATACACTATCTATATCATTTCCAAATAATTTTGAATCTTCCCAAATTTTAGAAGCCTCCAGTAAAAGTGAACCTTCCCCCATTGTTAAGTCTACAATTTTTTTAGGTTCTGTATAAAGAATTTTCTCTACCAATATCTGACTATATTTTTTAGGTGTAAAAAATTGTTTGTATTTATGTATAGTCATACTTATAAGATTCTCCTCTCAAACTCAATCCAAGCCACCTCATAATCCTTCTCCCTATCACACTTGGCAAATGGTGCCACATAGACTATGGTTCTTTCTATTGGGCCGCTGGGCATGGTGTCGTCGGTGATGGTTCTGTGGATTTCTCCTTCTTGCATGTCGGCAATGTCTTCCCATCCTAGTGGTTTTTCTTCTGTTTCTTTGCCGTCTATGACTATCTTGTAATGGGTTGCTTTTTTGTCTGCTTTTCTTGGTAGACCTACGCCTGTTAAGCCTTTGCTTACTGTGAAGACTATGCGTCCGTTCATGTCGTAAAATGTTTCGTTTTCGTTTTGTTTTAGGACTGGGAACTGGATGCGGTAGATGGTCTTTAGCTCTTCTAGTGTTAGTTTTAACTCTTGGGCTACAAGTACATCTATCTCTACTAATGCTTGTCTTCTTTCATAGTCTGTTCTTAGGGCTACATTTCGTTGCCAAGTTGGTGTGAGGTTTTTGAAGAAGTTCTGGTTTAGTCTTGGGTCATCTTTTTTAGTCCAACTGTCTGCTGTGAATTCTTTTTTGTATTGTTCTTCATAAAGTTCTTGATAATGTGTTGTGAGACAGCTTAAGGATAAAACCCTCACGATTGGAAAAAATATGGGCATAAAAGGAAATAAATCAAAAGTTTTATTTCCGATAAAAGCAGTACCTGTTGATTTTATTAAAAAATCACTTACGATAGAAAAAGAAAAAGCAGAAAAAGCAAGTAAATATTTATTCTCTTTAAATATAAAAGAACCAACAGTATGGATATGTGTATAATCTTTTGGAATAATCGCATTCACATAAGTTCTTTCTCCAGCTTGACTTAACATTCTTCTGTACGCTAATCTGAAATGCTTAGTTACCTTATCTGTATGTATTCCAAAAGTGACAGATGGAATTTTTTGAGAATTTTTTTCGTTGTCAAACACATAATTTGTTCTAGGTAAATAATTAATATCTATCGAATATAAATCAACATTATCATAAGCTTTATGTGTGTCACATATTCTTTTTGGTGTTTGATAAATAGGGTTTCCTACAGTAAAATGAGGTCCCGATAAAACTAACTTATTTTTATCTACAAAAGAAGTATTCCGTGTAATTGTCCCATCATTTTGAGCATTTGTTTCATCAAACATTACCGTCGAAGAATATTCATTTTTTATATCTTCTAATCTTCTTGGATATTGAGCAAACTTTTTTAAAACATTAATCAGCTCAATAGTATGAAGAGAAGGGAGTCTTGCCTCAAGGTAAGGTATATCTTTTTCATCATAAAGTTTTGCAAACAGTTTTAAAATTTCGTCATTTATCTTAATAATTCGATTCTTGTGACCCTTAATATTCCAATTGTTATTATCATCTTTAATTCCACCAACTAGACCATCGCTAAAATATTCAAAGCTTGTCTCAATAGTTTGTGGTAAAAATAAATTGGATATATTTTTAATATCAACTTCTTTTGATGAATTGTTAAATAAGTTGATACTAAATTTAGCCCTATTTGCAACTTCTGAAAATAATTTTTTTTCATTTTGAAATTGAAAATGATATTTTAACCGTTTATATATTTCACTTCTCAGTTTTCCACCCTTGGGATCGTCATAAACACCTTCTGGATGTAAAAAACCACTCACTCCATTATAATTGGCTATCTTCCATCCTGTAGGTAAAAAACATTTATAAAGATTAGTCTGCACACCTTTTAAAAGTGGGTAACTTGTTACAGCATTTAAGAAGTTTTGTGTAGCATCAGAACTCTCATATTCACCGATATATTCATTTAAAAGATTTGGATACTGCTCAAATGTCTCCTCTCTAATAGCATTAAGTCTACTAGCACTAAATTTCCGTATATCAAAAAGGGGATTAGCCTCACCCATTATCCCCCTCTCATTCCACTCCACCTTCAACCACGGTGGATTCCCCAGAATCAAATCAAACCCACCTTTTTTCGCAAAAATATCAGCAAACTCCAACTCCCAATGCAAAAACTTCTGCTTGTCACTCACTTCTCGCACCACTTGAAGTCGTTCACTTTTGGCTACTAGTTCAGCAACATCTATGAACCCCAGCTCATCGAGCTGAGACTGTCGTATCTCTTCGTCCATGGTGTCAGAAAAGAGAGACTTGTTTGCATCCAAGTCCATGATGATGTCTGAGCGTTTTTCTACCAGTTTAGAAATGTCTTCTAGGTACTCTGCACGAGTAGGAAGCTTGTTTGCATCGTCTATAGGCCAGAACCATAGAGAACACCAGTAGTCCATGACCATCTTGAGTCGCATGTAGGGGCTGGAGTTCTTGACATTGGCAGAGAGCTTCTCTTGTTCAAAAACAGAGTCCTTGTACTCGATGTTAGTCTTTTGTGTTTTGGCTTTCTCTTGACCCCAAACATAGAGCGTATCTGTCGTCTTCTTCTTCATATCATCCAAGTGTCTGGTCTGCTCTTGCCAAAGCTTGTCTATGGCTAATGACAGTCGTAAAAGTTTCTTAACCTCACTAGCCTCATAAGGCTTGATGAACTCTTTTCGCCACTTGTTTATATGTTCTATCTCCTCTTTTTTGAGTGACTTAACTACCTTGTCTTTGTAAGAAGCCATCGCCTTGTCACCCAGTAGAAAGTGATAGACCTGAGACTCTTTCTTTCTTCCTGCACTTTTTGAGTCTTGCTTCTCATCTTCTACTGTAACAAGTGGCAGTGTGGTAGGGTCTTCAAAGAGAGAGCCTGCAGACTGAGCCAAGGTTGTTTCTCTTTTTTTAGCCAACCAGAGTGACTTTGGAGCTAACCTTTTTGGAGCATCTTCATACCAGAGTAGGGCAGTCTTTTTGGCTGTGAGCTGATGCACCTCGTACACTTCTCTTCTTGCACCTATGAGAGAGTTACCATTTTCAAGTTGAAAACCAAACCATGGCACAAATGCACCACTAAGAGCATTGAGCCAGAGTGATATTTCTGCTAGTTCGACGGCAGTGGAGTTTAGGTCGACCCCGTAGACATTGTTGTCGGCGATGTGCATCTTGACGCGTTGGAGTTCTTGGGTGTATTGGTCATGGGCTATCTTCTCACCCATCTCTACTTGCTTTTGTTGCAAGTAAGCTTCGCTTAGTTGGTTGATGGCTTCGTTGAGAAAGGCAGCAGACCCCATGGCAGGTTCACAGACGGTAAGTTTGAGTATCTCATCTGCAGTTTTACCCACTTTCCCATCTTCGTCTATCTCCAGAAGTTCTTTGAGAGCATACTTGACCAGTGACTTGGTGAGAACTTCAGGCGTATAGTAAGAGGCTGACTTTTCTCTGTCACGACCTGCTAAACGGTAGATGAATGTACCTGTACTGTAGGCACGTATGGTACCGTCACTGTTAAAGACACGTTCTTCTTCTTTGTATTCACCCAGTTGAGCTTCTGTGACAAAGTATGCATTTTCCAGTTCTGTAGGGTGAGTGCCAGATTTTTTGACCTCATAGAGTGTTTCAGTAGCGATGAAGCCCTTGTAGCTCAACAGTGCTTCATACACTGCTCCGAGTTGGTTGATGCCGAGATTGGCATAGCTGATGCGACCTCTGCCTTTTCCTTTTCTGGGACGGCTGAGAGAAAGAGACTGGATAATCTCTTGCCAGACATGGTTACGAAGTTTGACTTCATTGAGCAATGGTGTTTTGGCTGGGTCAAAAAGGTGAGACCGAAGAGGCGAGATGGAAAATATATCTTTTCTTCCTTCAAAAACCTTATGGCTCACACGCCCGTTGTAAATCATGTCGAAGTAGAGCGAAACACTTTCAGAGAAGTAGTAGCCGTTTTTGTCATTGTCTGTGAGTAGTGGCATGAGCTCTAAGTCTCTGAGCGTCTCTAGCGAGTACCCTTTTACAAAGGCTTCTGACTTACTAGGGATGAACCCAAGCTCAGGACGAGACTCGATGTAAAACAAAAAGAGCATACGGTACATGTAGCGTAACGCTTCTCTAGTAAGGTCACTCTCTAGCTCTGGTGTGCTGAGGAAGTCAGGGTTGTTTTGTCTGTGGTAGTAGATAGCTTCATTCCCCAGCAACTCCACCGCAGAACGCAATGAGTACTTGAGGTCTTCTGTGACACCAAAAGCATGCTTGTGAGAGTTTTCATCTAAAGTGTCAAGAAGAGATAGCCCATCTTTGGGTGCGAGCGACTCTCTGTGTAGCAGTACCGTGAGGGCTTTGAGTATCTTGTCTTCTTTTCTGGCAATGATGTCTTCAATGTCAAAACGTAAAAATCGCTTCTGTGCCCATTTTGACCGTTCTATGAGTACGACTTGGAAAGGACTGACCAGCATGACCCATCGTGGTGGATGCGCGAGGGTGAAGATATGAGAGGTGATGATGGCATCGTAGTTGAGATCACATTCGCAAGTGTCTAGCTCACCTAACTGCTCTTTGATGACCGTGTTGGTAAGCACATCACAACTCTGGTCACAATAACTCTCTACTATCCAGAGGTAAGGCATACCATCGTTTTTGTCTACCTTACCGATGAGAGGAATGGAAAGTTCATCAAGTTCTTTGCTCTCGTAGTGAAACGTATATCCAAAGATGTCAAAAAATGTTTTGTAAAAGTCTCTGGAAGCCAAGAGTTTCTCTTCTGTTTTGTTTGACTTCTTGTCTAGCTTTTTGAGAAGTTCAATATACTCTGGCCCAATACCCCGTAACTTTTTAAAAGGGGTAGTGTAGGTGTCACTTTCAGTTTCTCTTGTCTGCCAAGAAGTGATTTGACCTTGGATGTCTTTCTCGAAGATTTCATTGAGGTAGTGGTTGGTGTAAAATTCGTTTTCATTGATGATGCCGACTAGATTCATGATGCACTCCCTTTTAACACAGCGATGACTTGGATGAACGGTGTACTCTCTACTTCCATGCTGTCTTTTATCCATTGGTGGTAGTTTTCAAAGATAGTATCTATCTCTTTTTGTTTTTCAAGTTTTTTTGACGCTTGGTTAAAGTCCATCTCAAGCTGTCCAAGGTGTCTCTCTTTGAGCTTGTCTAGCTCTTCAAGCTGTTCGAGTATCTTGGTATCCATACTGTCGACATAGTCATCTCTAAGCTTCTGAATGTACTTCGTCGCCTCATCTATGGCTAAAGGTAAGTTCTTCTGTACATCACTAAGCTCATAGTCTTTGGCAGCGTTAGGAAACTGCTTGGAAGCCAGTTGGGTCTCTTTAAAAAGTGCATCTAAGGTGAGTATGGAGTCAAAAGTGTTGTTTTTGAACTTCACGCCTATCCACCCATTTATCATCGGTTGGGCTTTTTTGTTGGGGATGAGCCCAGAGATGATGTATATGAGTTCATCTTCTTTTAGAGTGTTCAGCTTCAAGACAGGTGCTTCGAGCCTATCAAAGTTACTTAGAAGTTTGTCTTTTATCCACTCTAGTAGAGGGTGTTGCTCCCAAAGGTAGTGAATGCTCGGCCAGGCAGACTCATCTTTTCTGGAATCTTTAATCTCTTGATTGATGACCTCAAGGTCATTGGTTAGTTTGAAGTGCCAGTTTTGAGGGATGACCTCACGAGGTAGCATCTTAAATCGGTACTTGAGGTCTTCAAGTCCACTGGCATGTATCTCTATGCGGTCTTCTTCAAACCTTGCATCTATCTTCTGTGAGTCTTGTAAAAAACGTAAGGCATTGGAAGCATACTTGAGGTCATTTTCATAGAAAGAAGGGGATGTGACTATCTCGTCTTCAATGGATGGTTTAGTCTCTTCTTCTGTATCGTTCAGACTTGCCAGCCAATCAAACTCTAGCTCTTTGGCATTGTCATCTAGCTCTTTAGAGAAAATCTCTGCATCTTTTCCACTGTGCATTGCTTCGGCAACCAGTTCCTCTTCTTCTTTGACATCAAAGACATTCATAAATGCACTAGGGTCACCAATGTTGTTATAGGCATTCTCATCTTTCTCTTTGAGAATTTCCAAAATGCGGTTGTCACCTTTAAAAGTATCATCTTGAGAGTCCGTCTGCATATAGTAGATCTCAGGGTTTTGTTCTTGACCATATCTATCTACTCTACCATTACGCTGTTGGAAAGTCATCAGTGACCATGGGATGTCAAAGTGAATAAGCCTATGAGAGAGATAGTGCAGGTTGATACCCTCACTGGCAACATCGGTGGCGATGAGGAGTCTGACCTTGGAGTTTTCCTGACCGAAGTCCTCAACGACCTTGTTTATCTCTATATCGCTCATGGTAGAGCCTGTCATAGTGACTAGTGCATCATCTTTGAGTTTTAGGTCATTTTTTAGGTGTTCGGCAAGGAAGTTCAATGTTTTGATGCGCTCAGTAAAGATAACGATACGGTCATCACTTTTCTTCTTCCATTTCATTGTATTTTTGATGAGACGAACCAACTCATTGTATTTGGAAAAACTATTTTCATCTACCAGTGCTAGCTTTTCAAGAAGTATTTCTAGTGTATGAATGTCATCACTATAGTCTTCGTCTAGTTGTTCTATCTTCTTGATGCGGTTTTTTATAGACTCCATACATGCAGCAGGTGAAGAGAGCAGGGACTTAACAAGTGTAGTTTTGAAAAGATCACTGGCTTTTCTTTTTTTCTTGTCTATAGACTGGAAGCTAATGTTTGAAATGTAGGTAAATACCTCTTCTTCAGGGGTGGTTGCTGTAGACTTGATGGTGAAAATCTGTCGTGTTTTAAACTCATCGCTCACTTGGTCAGCTATATCTTTCTTAAATCTTCTAATGACTAATTTTTTATCTTCAAAATCTGAACGGTCATATTTTTTAGGATTGGCAATAGCAGTAGGGTCAAGCATGTTAAGTAAAGATGCAAAACTTTCTGCTTTTCCATCATGTGGTGTGGCTGAAAGCATGAGCAGGGTGTCACAACGTGTCGAGATGAGTTTTGCTAACTTGGATTTTTGTGAGCCACTGTTACGGTCGGCAACATTATGGGCTTCATCGATGATGATAATATCCCAGTAGGAATCTTCGATGTAAGAGCGATAGAGTGCTTCTTGTTTGAGTGTATCTATGGAGATGATAGACTTGTCATAATAGAAGAAAGGATTCATATTGGCAGGGATCTTACTGCGTACTCTCTGTATGCCTTGTGAGTCAAGACGGGTGAGGGGGATAGAAAAACGGTTCCAAAACTCTTTTTGAAACTGTGTCAGCATACTTTTTACTGCCAAGACCAAGATACGTTTACCTTTACCACGTTTCATTAATTCAGTGGTGAGGATACCTGCTTCCAAAGTTTTACCTAGTCCTACCGCATCTGCCATGAGGATTCTCTGACGAGGTTGAGAAAGTGCTTGTAGTGCTGGTTCAAATTGATAAGGTACGATGTCCATCGCTGCTTTTGAGGCTCTATGGATTTTAGTATCGGTAGGAACTACATCTTTGAGCAGTGACTCCATGTAAAGTAGAGACTTGGTAAATCCAGAAGATTTATCGATGATAAATTTGGTTTCAAGTGGGTCAACGATTTGGATACTTTGTTCATAACTGGTAAGAAAGATAGCCTCTTTACCTTTAATGAAATTAGAGAAGCCATCACAGGTTAACTCATACCCATCATCAGAGAGTATTTCAACTTTACGAATCGTCCATTCTGCATCTCTAATTATGACTCTTTGCCCAGGGGTATACTGCATGTTCTTACCTTGAAAATATATAGAGTAAATTATACACTCTAAAGCTTACTCTATGAGTAACTAGCATTTTGTCTGAAAAGGTACTTTTTTGAGACACTTTTTAGGAAAATGCAGAAATGACAGAGTACAGGGTGTCAAAATGCAGTGTAGTTGTGTTGTAAAAGGGGTAGGTGAAAAGACAAATTGTCACGATAAGAGTCTAACAATCATCATATTTTGGCATATATTTGGGTGTGGTAGAATAAACCTCTCCAAAAGTGCCCATATTACTGAAATATAGCTGTTTTATGGAGTTTTTACATGTTTAACATAGGTATGTAGGTTTATTTGACATGGTACAGAGTGTTAAAAAAGGATTCAATAATTAATATTAGTTAATATATTATGCTCTATTGGTTATCTATTAGAGGTGCTGTTAGGTTAAAAATGGACAGTTCCAGAAAAAACCTCTCCCAAAGTGCTTATATTACTAAAAAAAGCACGATATATGACATAATTGCAGAAATGACACAGACTATAGGTGTATTTCAACAGTCTTGATTATGATAAAAACGAAAGTACGTGAGTAGTTTTAGTTGATATGTTCATTTTCGCTTATGCCTATTTTACCTCTAAAAAGGAAAAAATAGGGTGGTGCAAATAAAAAGCTCTCCAAAAGTGCCCATATTACTAAAATATAGCTGTTTTATGGTTTTTTTGCATGTTTGACATAAGTGTGTATGTTCATTAGACAAGCTGGACGATGACAAAACAGTAAAGGTACATATTATTTGTTACAAAAAAGTGTAATGGCATTATTTACAACTTGCTGAGGTACGGTACTTATAATGTTTGCCTGGTTAAGTGCATCTTGAAAGTTACTTGGAGTACCTTTCCAATAGTATTTCCCGTTGTTGCAGTTGATACTCAATACTCCATAAAATTCGGCAGTCTTTCCCTCTGCTTTTATAAGAGCTTCTACCTGGTCATGACTAGGTAGATCTTTCCTATCTAACAGGGGATATGCTACCCAGTCATTCCAATACATTTCTATTGGTTCTCGGTAAAGATACAGACTACCATTATTTGCTGTACCTAATTTCGGTGGAATACGTATATCGTCCTTTGCATTCAATTGTGTGAAACATAGTGTGGTAGAAAATAGCAAATAGAGTAAGCTTAGTTTTTTCATGGTTAGTCCTGTAGAATTTTTTTATTTTATAGTATAGGGAATAATCCATAACATAATGATGGCATAAATAGAAACTTCCTTTCGATATCTGACCATATTACTGAAAAACGCGTAATTTCTGCATTTAATACAAAAAAATCATAGGATATGTTGCTAGAAAAACAAGAAAGAGAGTGAGAAAAAGCCTTTATAAATAGAGAATTTTATAAGAGTTAATAAACAAGTATTGATTTTTTTCTTATAATTAGCTATAGTATATGGTATTATCATATACATTAATAGGAAAAGGATTTAAAATGACAGTCATGGGATTTAAAGTAGAAGCGGGTTCTGGAGAAAAAAGAGAAAAAAACGTAGTGCCTTCCGTTGATTTTCAGCATGTTTTGTGTGAAGGTGCCACAGGAAGTGGTAAGACGGCTAGTCTTATTTTACCAACTCTTGAAGACAGGATCAATAGAGGGCATGCTATTATATTTTTCGATCACAAGGGGCATGAACATCAAAAAGTAAAATATTTGGCCAAGAAAGCAGGGCGTATAGATGATGTAGTAGAAATTGGAAAGCCATACGGTTCATACATTAATCTTATGGCAGAGTTAGATACTATAAGATTAAAAGAGATGATTAACGAGAATGGATCGAGTAAAGATTCCTACTGGGCAAATAGTGCTGCAAATCTTCTGGAAGACATTGTTTCTCTTTTGAGACGAGTATATATGATTGTGCTGGCATTAAAGCCATTTTCGGGATTTGATAAAAAACTTTTGGAAATGTTAGAAGAGTTGAAGGATTATGGTATTGATATGTATGAAGAACCTTCATTTCAGACACTTGCCAAAATTATTGCAACACCTAAAAAATTGTCATGTTTTAAAGAGATTGTTTCCGTGTTGCCAGATGCTCTCGAAATGATGCTACGTGAAGATGATGAACATACCCAATCTATAGAAGTACAATTAGGACTCATCTATGCTAAAATTCTTACACTTAAAAAATCAATAGAAGCTTCAGACCGTTTTACCTTGAGTACAGAGAAATCAGATACAAATTCTGGGAACAATGCAGTCTTGCAGCATCTTGATAATACAATAGCTTCCTATGCAAAAAAAGATTATGTCAATAGGAATGAATACTCCATAGCTTCACTTATGCAAAAAAATGCCATTATTATTGTCGATACGCAAAGTTTTGGGGATGATGTGATGAAGATTTTTTTAGAGTCTATGCTTAAAAAAGCAGTGATGAGACTTCGTACAGGAAGCACTACGCCTTTGAGTGTTTTCATCGATGAAGCAAATCGTGTCCTTTCCCCTTCTATAGATCTGCATAGTGATGTACTTAGAGAGGCTTCTGTTGAGCTTGTACTTGCCATTCAGAATGAAGAGCAGATGATTAGTAAATTTTCAGAAACTGTGTGGAAGTCTATCAAGCTCAACATTAAGCATCAGTATACGATAGACATAGAACATAGGATCTCCTATAATGATGGTGATTATATGTTTGCTAGACCAATGTACTTGAAGGATAAAGTATTGATTGATGCAGACCAAAGTTACTATGCATCGAAAAGCAATCAATGCAATATACAAAAACATTTTCTTGGCGAATCCAATTTTTTACCTGATGATTTTACCGTTGTCTATGATCTTGATCTTTTTGAGCGAGAGTCTGCAGTTTTTCTTGAAGATGGGAGTGGTGCTAAATATTTGTATGCGTATCATGGTGAAGAGATAGTTAGTCAGGTGCGTAGTCTCTACCCTATGGTTTCAAATCCGCTAAGTATCGAGGTTGACTATGGAAATGATATGGATTATGACGAGGCTACAAGGATGGAAGAGATGGGATTCCCTTACGATGACCCTTGGGATAGGGAAGCTGATGACGATGATTATGATAATTATGATGATGACCTCGATTACGAGGATGATGACAGCCTTTATTTTTAAGATGGATCTTTAGTTGGAAAAATGTATACCTCTAATTTGCACAAGTTTCAGAGGTAGAAAGTCTTCTTTTTTGTCAGAGCGTTGTTTCCTTCTACGAGGATAGGTAATTTCAATGGTGGAAAAATCTTCAGCTTTCAGGTTAAAAACCAATCCTCCTCGAACAAAAGATTTTTCTATGAGTAGATTATCATTTGCATCATACGCATTGAATTGAACCGTGTTGGTAAGGATATCTCTACGATATCCATCAAAATTATTTTGTGTACTATATGTTTTGAATGCATTTAAATCTTCTGCAACTCTTTTTTGTATTTCATCATTAGAAAATTCTCCAGACCTGTTTCGTTTTTGCGCTTGTTTTGTTAGCAAGGTTTCTAGTTCATTAATATTGACTTCTCTAACACTTTTGGATTTGTAAGAAAAAAAAGCAATTCTTTTTGTTTCGATTGGAAGAAAAATAGGAATATGATTGGTGATGACTGGCGACAGTGAAAGTTTTTTCCTTTCAAGTTCTTTGTTGAGATCAGAGATTATCGTATTAAATTCAGACTTAAGGTGATAGTCAAAAGAGTAGGATCTGTCATTCTCGAAAGAAAAAAAGTGCATTTTAGTCCGAAGGTCATCAATACGTGTACGATATACCTCTAGTGTAACTTCTTCTGTATTGATATCTGCTGTGCTCATCGCTTCATACCCTGCCTGTTAATTTAAAGTATTTTAACATAATTTGAGTTTCTTGAAGAAAATAAACTCTCAAAACTAATCAAAGGTGTGGAGGATGAGAGGTATTTATCTCACCAGCGACATCTTCACATCCTCAGCAGTTGGCTTTATGTACATGAGAGTGGTTTTCACATCAGAGTGCCCGATGAACGATTGAATAATCTTTGGATTTATGGATTTTGAACCCATTTCGCTTAATAGACCTTGTCTGAATGAGTGCGAGGTAAAACCTTCCCCTAAAACTTTTTTCATATATTTATTCACCAGATTAATCAGAGAGATTTCATGAAGTCTTGTTTTGGGATCATTCCAGGATGCTATGACATAATTATCACTATCTTCCTCAGAGCTAAAATATTTTTTGAGTTCTTTTATGGCTTTTGCACTAAAGTAAAGTATTCGTTCATTTTTGGTCTTAAACGTAACAATCACAGTTTCACCAGTTTCTATTATTTCATAAATATGTTTGTACTTTATTTGGCTGAGTTCATTGATTCTTGCTCCCGAATAGAAGAGCAAGCAAAATATTTGCACAAGACGCTGTCTGTTAAATTCTTTTAGTGAATCATCACCTTTGGTGTGACTGATTAAAAGTTTATACTCTTTTTCCGTTATTGACTTCTTAATTCTCTTATTTGTCATTTTGACCTCCAATTAGTTGTTAAAATAACTATATGGTATATTTTATAATAATTGTTTTGAAAAGTCAACTAAAAAACCACAAAACACCCCTTGTAGGCAGTAAATATTATAAAATAGGGTAGTTTATAATATTTATAGAGTCTTAAATTGTCATTTAAGAGATTATTTTATGATCTAGTATGTAAGTATGAAAATATAAAATGGTTAAAGTGACATACTGTGTCTATTTTAGCTGTTATAATTTTCTAAATAACTTGAGGGAAAGTAATGTCTAAAAAAATATTAAAAATAAAAACATCTAAAATAAAAAATAGAATTACTTGGGGGTTTAGTCCTGTAACTAGAGTAAAGAGCTCTAAAAAAGTATATTCACGTAAAAATTACAAAATATCATTAAATTAAGTATCGAGGGTAAATATGAAAATGTATAAATTAATAGAATGGTTTCAGTTCAATTATTCAGAATTGCACAATGATTTATTGAGATGTAATCATAACTATGATGAAAAGGATTTTAATCCGTATCATCTTGAGTCTGACTGTTGGTCACATACAATGCTTGTATGTAAAATAGCTGAGTTGAATGGATATAGTAAAGTTGTACAAATCGCAGCACTATTACACGATATAGGTAAACCTGCTTCTCGAAGAATCAACTTTAAAAATAATCATATACAATTTTTTGGTCATGAAGAGTTATCAGCTTTGATGGCTGAAGACATACTCTTGATGTTGCAAAAAGAAAATATAATTACTCACGCAGAACAAATTGAGATTCAAGAACTTGTACTACTGCATGCCTTGCTTCATCATAATCTTGAGGAAAAAGAACTTTCAAAACGTTTTGAAAATAGAAAGTCTTTTTATATACATTTAGTACAACTTTCTAGATGTGATTCTTTAGGAAGGTTTTGTGCAGATAATAAGTTTAGTGATGAAAGATATCATAAACTTATGTCGTATGCTGATGAATGTAGATAAATATTTTAATTAGACATATAATGTCAGTATAAAGATCTATAATGAAACATGTAGATTGACTTGGTTTAGAAAAGAAAGGGTTTTATGAGTAGAAAATATGATATATCATCACTAACAGCACACCAAAAAGAAGTTTTTGATGAAATCATTTTTAAGATAGATGATATTATAAAAACCAATATGATGTGGGATAACATCTTGTCGTTAAGTGGTGCTGCAGGTACCGGTAAAACTTTTTTAACTGCAAAGATAGTAAAGCACTTTACACAAAATAGTAAATACAACATTACTATGACAGCACCGACACATAAAGCATTGCATGTGCTTCGTAAAAATCTCCTTGAAAATGGGATCAATACAGTTACTGCAAAAACTATACAATCATTTTTGAATATCAAACTTTTTACAGATTATGAAAAAGGTGTACAAAAATTTAGACCAGATAAGAATAAAACCAATAAAGATGTGAGTAAAACAGATATCTTGATAGTTGATGAGAGCTCAATGATAAGTGCTGAACTTTATAACTATATTGTAGAAGCAATAGAGCATGATAGAGTAAAAGCAGTTCTGTTCATTGGAGATCCTTATCAGTTATTACCGGTAAATAGTAAAGAAAACAAGATTTTCTTGACACGCCATCAATATGTGCTTGAAGATGTAGTAAGACAAGCTGAAGATAGTTATATTATTCAATTGGCAACAAAGATTAGAGATATGATTATGACACAAGAATTTGTAGGAATTCAATCGTTTTTCATGCAATATGCAGACGATAAACGTATTTTATTTTTTCACAATCAAGAAAGTTTTCTTAGTCACTTTCATGATTCAGAAAACTGGCATGAACAAGATAAAGTACTTGCAAGCTTTACCAATAGAGATGTGGATGCTTTTAATAAATTGATACGTCATGAATATTGGAATGACAGAGACTTAAATAATCCACCTGCCTTACTTAGAGGCGATAAAATTATTTTTAACAGTGCCTACAGTGTTAATGATATTACTAAGTTTCATAATAGTGAAATTGTTACCATTAAAGATGCAAAAAAAGATATGTTTGCACCATTAGGTATAGAATATTGGACATGTAAGGCAACTGAGTCAGTTGATGAAGAAGAGTTCCGTGTGATTGACCCTGAGAGCCAGGCTATATTTAATAAAAAACTTTCTGATATAGCAAAAAAGGCTAAAAAAGAGAAAAATAAAGAAGAAAAAAAGAAACTATGGGAAGTTTTTTTTAAAACGCGTGAAGCTTTTGCTGATGTGAAATATATCTATGCTTCAACAATACATAAATTACAAGGTAGTACACATGAAAAAGTTTATATTGATTTGTACAGTCTATCTAATATGAAATCTTTGGATTATGATACGATATACAGGTTAATGTATGTAGCGATATCGCGTGCTTCGGAAGATATAGTTATTCTTATCCCGAGTTTTAAAGACCAAACAATTAGTGATTTGGAGGGCATGTTTGGTTCTTTGTCTATAGGTTTTTGTGAAAATTAGAAAAATTATTAATATGAAGGCAAAATAGGAAACATTTATGAATGTTTCCTAATATCATCTAGATGACACTAGGAAAGGATATAATTTAAATATAGAATAAGAGTGATAAAAAGGAAGATACAGGTTAGTTAAAATTTTATTTTATGAATGAAACTAACTATCTTTAGGAAATTATTCTCATAAATATTCTTTAGTGCAGACAGAACATAAATAGTTTTTATTAAATGACATATATTGTCAATTTGTAGATGTATACTATTTTAAAATATAAGGAAAGTTATTATGAGTAATCAAGTTTTTGTAAATCCAGAAGAAATAGATATTTTTGCTTCAGAAATTAGAAATTTTTTGGAAAGTTTATCAAGCTCAACAAATCGGTTAAATCATTCGTTTGAAACACTTGCGAATAGTTGGCAAGATAGAAAAAGAAATGAATTTGAAGAGCAATATAGAGAGCTTTTACAAGTGTTAAAGCAATTTGAAAATAGTTCCGAAGAAAAAATTCAACATTTAAATGCTCTAAGCCATAGAGCAAAAGAATATTTGGGTTCTTAAGGCTTTATATGCAAGTTAATGTAAACAATATTGAGTATATTAGAGAAAGTATAAATATACTCAATAAATTTAGTGAACATACTGAGGGAGTTTCTTCTGAAAAAATTAATAAAATTATTAGGTTTTCAGAAGAAATTATTCAAGAGCTACATTTATCAAATAACTTTTTATCAGTTGCTAAAGTGCAAGAAACACAGAAATTAGCAATACTGACACAAAAAGAGGCTCAATTAGCATCTGCATTGCAAAAAGAAGCAACAGCACTTGCAAGTGGTAATCCAATTGCAATAGCAGCAGCTAGTGCTTGTGTCGCACAAAAAAGTCAGGAAGTGTATGTTGCAAATCAAAACTATCAACGTGCAAAACGAAATAGAATAAATATGGAAAAAAAAGTTGAACTTGTCAATAGAGCTAAACTTCAAAATGAAAGATTACTAGAAGAGACAAAAAATATATTTAAAGCTAACATATCAGGAATAAATAGTATAAAAATTCAAATATCTATTAGATTACAAAACGCATATAGAGAACTAAGTGAATATTTTAATCATAATGATGCCAAGAGTGTTGAATTAGATGACTTGCCAAGTATTTTTAAATTGAATGAAAAAAATAGAATAAATAAACAATCCGGATATGGCTCGGATGTTAATCAATATATCACAACCATTAAGGAACTTGATGTCTATCAGAATGAGAAACTTGAAGAAGCTAAAGTTAATGACAGAATAGTATTACAAGACAATCGCATTGATTTAAATCGAAAAGATGCAAAAGATAGGACAAATCTTGAGCGAATGCAAAAAGGTTTAGCTCCATTAGATGAAGATGGAAGACCTTATAATCTACATCATATTGGTCAAAAATCAGATTCCCCACTTGCTGAATTAAAAGATGGTGTGCATAAAGAAAAAGATGTGATATTACATGATAAAACTATTTCAACAGAAGTGCATGGTGGTAATATTAATTGGGATTCAGAGAGAGCAAATCATTGGAAGCAACGAGCTAAAAAAATTAAAGAAGAGATGGAGGAAGCAGATGTTTGAAAAATTAAAAGAATTAAAAATTGATATTACAGCAACAAAACCAGCAAGTAGTGCTGAAATAGAGATGTTTGAGAAAGAATTATCAGTTAAACTGGGAAATGAATATAAAAGTTTTTTAAAAGAGTTCGGAACATTGGAAGTTGAGTATTTTGAATTTTATGGTGTTTTTCAAGATGACAACTCTTTACCAAGTGCATTGTTTGCAACAAAATACGCAAGAAAAAATATAAATAATTTTCCTCAAAATTTGATTGTATTTTATGAAACTGGAGATGGATCATTTTATTGTGTAAAAGAAGATGATAGTGTTTTTTTATGTAATTACAATAGATGTAATCCTATAGGAAAATCATTTAAAGAGTTTATATTTGAAAAAGTTGAGACATTAACACATGAATAGCTTTATTGAGATAAAAAACGAGTATAAAAGATTTAAAGACGAGTTTTCTCAAAATATTAGAGATAATTTTGGAGCATCAATTAATAATGAAGGTTTAGAACCAATAGCTCAACCTATAGAGGTGTTATGTATGCAGGAAAATAAAATCGAGATAGAAACATTAAATATTCAAAGAATTTTACTTGAGGCAAGAGCTCTAATGCCAGACTTGGGAGCATAGATGAATTATTTTGAAATAATAACGCAAATAGATGAAGAGTTTTTTAATTATGTTAATGCATTAATAATAATAGAAGATGATTATCCTGAAGAAAAATTACCGACAAATAAATATAACGAGAGAAAACAACGACTTGAAAAAATTAGAAAAAACTTTGAAGAAAGTATAAAAAACTTATTTGTCTTATTGGATAATGAGATAAAAATACTGAGGGTAAAACAACCTCATTTTAATGAAAAATTACAACTACAAAAAAGAGATACTTTTCCAAATTATTTTATATTTGGAAGAATAGATGTATCTCATAGTTTATTAAAAGAGAAAAAGATTCCCAGAGTTTTAGAATTTCCATTAGAGGTTTCACAATATAGTCATAATGAAAACTCTTTAGCTTTTATATATCAATATATTTTAAGAGTATTGCAAATTTCTCCTCTAAATAAATTAGACTTTATATTAATTGATCCTAAAACCATTGGAAAATCTTTTAACTTTTTACGACCCATTTTAAATAATAACTTTATATACAATCAAAAAATATTAACAACGACTGATGAAATAGATGAAGTGATAAAATTACTTTCATTATATCTTGAAAATATTTTACAAAAACAATTATCAGGTTACGAAAACTGGAAAGATTATAACAAAGATAGCAAAAATGGATTATTACCCTTAAAAGTATTGGTTATTAATGGTTATCCAAATCAATTTAGCAGTGAAGCACTATTGCACTTGGATAGAATTGTTGAATTTGGCGCTATCGCAGGCATTAATACTTTTGTAATAGTTGATGAAATTGATGAAAAAAATCAAATACTAAAAAAATATGAAGAAAAAATTATACAAAAGTCTCAGAAAATTGAAGATTTTAAAGATAGAGTTTACAACTTTAAAGCACTAAATTCAAAAGTTGTTCATGAAACTATCCCTTCAAGACAAAGTATACTTTATTTCTTAGATGAAATCAACATGGCTTATTTAAAAACATCAATAATAAAAGATGAAATAAATGTTTTTTGGAATGATAATAATTTTTGGAAAAGTAGTGCAAAGGATGGAATAACTATTCCTATTGGTTGGGACATAAATGAAGATGTGATTAATTTTGAATTAGGATTTGATTATAGTGAACACCATACTCTCATAGGTGGTAGAAGTGGTAGTGGTAAATCTAATTTAGTCAATATCATTATCCAAAATTTGGCTTATCTGTATTCACCTCTTGAAGTTGAACTTTTTTTATTAGATTATAAAGAAGGGGTCGAGTTTAATGGTTATACTACTCCTATGCTAAATCATGCTAGTTTAATCGCTATTAATAGTAATGTTAGTTATGGGGTAACTTTTTTAGAATTTATTATTCAACTTAAAAATGAGAGAAGTGAATTATTTAAAAATACAGGTGTAAAAGACTACAAAGAATATAGAGAAAAATCATCTGAACCACTTAGTAGAATAGTCATTATTATAGATGAATTTCAGACACTTTTTACAACAAAAGAAAAAGATAAAGTTGAGAAGATATTTGCTGAGATACTCCGAAAAGGAAGGAGTTTTGGAATACATCTAGTATTGTCTACTCAGACATTAAGTGGGGTAGATATTATTTCTCTCTCTCAGCTTAAAAGTCAAATAGGAAATAGAATAGCTTTGACCATGGGAGATGATGAATCAAGAGCATTTTTAAACTCAGATAATGATGCGGCAGCACTATTAACTGGAAAGCCAGAAGGTATATATAATGACAGGGGTGGAAATAAAAGTGGAAATAAAAAAGTTTTTATACCTTTTTCTTCAAGAGAAAATTTAGAAAAATTATTAGATAAAACTTCTCAAGAAACTTTGAAAAATCGTTTAAAAATATATGATGGTGAGAGCTTACCAATTTTACCACATAAAGGTTATTTTCAAAATAATAATCAAGAATTGAATCTTGGTAAAAAACAAGATTTTCTAGAAACAGATTTGCTAATTGATTTTAAAAAAGAGTTTGGGAATCATCTGTTGATTTCTGGAAAAAACAAAAAACAAAAACAGAATTTTATAGACTTGATAAATTTAAATTTACTAAATCAAAATGTTTATTATCTCCATGCTGATAGTGAAATATCCTATAATAAAAAAACTTATGGTAGTGATATTTTTCTTCAAAATATAGATTCAAATAGTTTTATAATTATAGACAGTTTAGATTTATTTGATGAACTTCATCCAAAAAATTTATATGGTGATGATCCAGTTGATTCTTTATCATATAAGTTTAAACATATGATAGAAAATGGACACAAGCAAGGTGTATTCTTTATCATTTTTATAGATAACTTTAAAAGAGTGAAACAAAAAATAGGGAATTTATTGGAATTGTTTGACTATCGAATTGGATATAATCTTAATGAAGAGGCGGCTACTTCACTATTATCTTCTTCTGTGTCAGATATGATTAAAAATATTCCTAATAACCAAGCAATATTTGCAAATTTTGTAGATTCAAGCTTGACCTACTTTAAACCGTATGGAGTTGAAAATGATTAGTATTTATGTGGATACAACGGGCAGTATGCCTGAAATGGTAAAAAATGAACTCTCAAAACTAAAAAATGTGGTTAACGAGGTACAATATATAAAAGAAATAAGAGACATTGTTTATTGTGAATTAATATAAAACGACAAATAATGTCATTAATGCATGATATAATACTACAAATGGTAATAAATAAAATTAATTAAAGGACGATTTATGTTTGACCCAAAAAAATTTACAGTACCAAAAGCAAAGCCGCTTCCAGTTTGTTTACTTCTTGATGTGAGCTATAGTATGTCAGGTGATAAAATTGCTAATCTAAATAGTGCAGTTAAAGAAATGATTAAAACTTTTGCTGCAGAAGAAAAAATGGAGATTGAAATTTTAATTTCAATCATTTCTTTCGGTGGGGAAGTAAAATTGGAGATAGGTACAGATAAAGTCCCATTTGTTAAAGCATCAGAAATCGAATGGGATGATTTGATAGTTTCAGGAATGACACCTATGGGCACAGCTTTGAAAATGGCTAAAAATATGATAGAAGACAAGGATGTGACTCCTTCAAGGGCATACAGGCCAACAATTATATTGGTATCTGACGGTGAACCTACTGATGACTGGGAAAAACCATTAGATGATTTTATTAATAGTGGTCGATCTTCCAAGTGTGATAGAATGGCTATGGCTATAGGGTCAGATGCAAATGATGATGTTCTGAAACGTTTTATCGGAAATACATCACATGGTCTTTTTTATGCAGACGATGCTGCAAAGTTACATGAATTTTTTAACTATGTAACAATGTCTGTAACAATGAGAACAAAATCTCAAAATCCTAATCAAATACCGGATGTTAAAGTAACTTTAGATGCAGTTAAAGACGATAGCAATGCAACTATAAATTCGTCAGATGATGGATATTGGTAAAGTTTAGGGGTTTAGAAAAAAGAGGAAGCTATCATCATAGATAGAATGAAAATATGGCAAAATTAATTTGTTCACATTTACATTTATATAAGGGAAAGGAAATATATTAATGCCCATTCAAAAAACAGTAATTATAAATAGAGCTGTCCCGGGGTCAGGTAAAACGACTATATCAAATTGTATTTTGGATTCTCTAAAAGATCATCATCTAGAAATAGCCATTCATTCTACAGATGAATATTTTATGACTATCGATGGCAAATATGATTTTAGTATTGATAAACTGTATGTCAATCACCAACAAAATCTATATGAATTTACAAATAGTCTTAGAACGGATACAAAAATTGTTATTTGTGACAATACGAATATTGCTCCTTGGCAGACGAAGCCTTATACTGATTTGGCGAGAAAATATGATTATAAAATTATATTTATAACATTTGACCCGAGAGAAATTGAAAAACATGTTGAAGCTCAAAAAGTCACTGAAGAAAAGCCAGATGCTCATGGTGTATCAGAAGAGATACTGAAAGAAATGATCGTAGAATATCATCTTTATAATGATTTGTTGGACAATACAGCTAAAATTAATACAGTTACACAGTTGGATTACCAGTGGAATATTGATGAATTGAAAAAAGAACCTAATGGGAAGGCAAGTACATATTTTGAATTAGATAATTATATTAGAATATTACCGAATGAATATCAAGATATTCAGAAAACGATTGGTGATACTTTACTGAAGTTAATGTTTATAAATAAAGAGAATCCAAATGAATAATACTTTATATGTAGTAGTTGATATATCAGGTAGCATGATAGAAATGGCAAAAATGTCTATTTCTATGAATATATTATCTTTTATAAGAGAATATGACTCTATTTATAAGGATACTGTATATTTTGACAAAATAATTATTTTAAAATGGAGTGAAGTAGTAGAAATTATTGAATTAGATAAAGATAATGAACTTGAAAACTTTATTCCTAGTGGAAAATTAAATTTTTCTTCTCTCCAAGAAGAACTTGCAAAAATAAACACAGAAGATATTCCTATGAGAATTTTATTATTAAGTGATGGTAATTATGATGATAGTGAATTAAATAGTTTTCTTGAATGGCAGAATAATGATGAAAAATTAGATATAGCAGTAGTTGCAATCGGAGCAGATGCTACATGGGATACTCTAAAAAGAATTTCGTTTGGTGAGAATGTTTATAGCCCAGAAGATATTTTAACAGCTATGAAATCATTAGAAAGTATCCGTGGGATTGGTTACAATAAGCCAGAGTCAATAAGTGCGATCGTAAATTTAACCACCGATAAAAATTTGGATGAATGGTCATGAATAGATCGTGGTCAAGTTGGGGAAAAAGTGTAATTGGACCAGCACATATAAAATCTCATATACCAAACCAAGATGCCTACATAGTAAAACATTTTGTATGGGGAGATGTTATTGTTGTTGCAGATGGATTAGGTAGTCACAAAAATTCTGCTATTGGGGCTAAAGCTATTTGTGAAGCAGTTGTTTCTGTAGCCAAAGTATATAGTCATATTTCAAATATAAATATAGAAAGAATGTTAAAGGCTATTCATGCAAAATGGTTACATATTTTAGGTGAATATAGTCCTAGTACAGCTTCCTCTACATGTTTATTTGTGATTAAAATTCAGAGTAAATATATTATAGCACAACTTGGTGACGGTATAATTATTGGATACTCAAAAAATAATAAATATAACTTTTTGTTAAAAGAAACAAAAGAAGATTCTTTTTCCAATGTAACAAATAGTTTAAAAAATAATTTTAACATAAAAGATTGGCGTTATAAGGTATTGGAATCTGAGTTTGAAGCTTTTGTCCTTTGTACTGATGGTATATCTGATGACTTAATGGTTAATAAAGAGTTTGATTTTGGTAGAGAATTATTGAATTCATATAAAAATTATTCTAATCGAAGAGTGGAGGCACATCTAAGTAAATGGCTGCTGAAGTGGCCTGTGCCATATCATTCGGATGATAAGACAATTGCATGTTTGTATAGGAGGTAATATAAGTGGATAATATGAAAGAATTTACAGATGAGTTTTTAAATATTCATGAAAAAAATTACAAAAAAGAAGAACTTACAGATGAGTTTTTAAATATTCATGAAATAAGTTCTAAGTTGGGTCAGGGAGGTCAAGGTATAGTGCATAGAACTAACGATCCTGATATTGCAATAAAAAGAGTCATAGAAGGAGGGAAATATGTTACCGATAAAGAATATATTGATGAATACATAGAAAAAATAAAATATATTAAATATCTTCCCTTTCCTCTTAATATTAATATTGCAACACCAATTGCTTTATTGCATGATAGTGCAGGTTATGTAATGCAACTTTTAACGGAGATGATACCATTTGAATATTTTTGGTCAGATGCAAATAGTTTAAAAGAGATAGGCGAACAAGACATTCCCGTATGGCTACATGGTATGCCTACGGAAGCAGCAAAAGAAATAATTTATTATAGAGATACGGGTGGGTTAAAAAGAAGATTAAATGCACTTTATAATGCATCTGAAATTCTTGCAAGGTTACATGCCCAAGGCTTGGTATACGGTGACATATCTCCTGGTAATGTTTTTGTTTCAAAAAAACATATAAATGTAAAAGTCTGGTTTATTGATCCTGATAATTTAAGATTTTATTCTTCATTAGCAAAAAATGGAGTATATACTCCTAAGTATGGTGCACCTGAATTGGTTCAAGGATTAGCAAATGGAAGTTACCGTACAGATTGCCATGCTTTCGCAGTAATGGCTTTTTATATGCTTTCAATGATACACCCTTTTATAGGTGAAAAAGTTTTAAATAATGATGCATCTGATGATTGGGCAGATGATGAGTATGATGAAAAAAACATAGATGAACAGGCATATGCAGGAAAATTACCTTGGGTTGATGATATTTTGGATGATTCAAATCAAAATCAAAGTGGATTACCTCGGACATTAATTCTAACAGAAAAACTAAGTAAATTATTTCATCTGACGTTTTCTGAAGGACGAGAGGTTTTTTGGAAAAGACCTTCTATATTTCATTGGACTGAAGCATTGGCTGAAGCTTATGATAAGACAGTCGTTTGTAGTGGTTGTCAAATGTCTTGGTTTTATGATGTTAATACAGATGATTGTCCTTATTGTGGCACACCAAAGCCAAAGTGTTTGGTGCTAAATACATTTGTATTAGAGGAGGGCAAAAAAAGAGATACTGCAAGTTGGGTTTATCTAGCTGAATTAAGTGAAGATAGAACAAAAATAGAAATTCCAGAGAGAATATTTTCTTCATTTTTTGTTACTACCCATGATAGAAACTATATAACAGTTGAAATATCAGAAGATATTATTGAAATAAAAAAAGATGAATCTGTTAATCAAAAGATCTATTTAGCAATAGAAAATCAAGATGATGGAAAATTTAAAGAATTGGTGTCTCGAGCTGTTATTATGAAAAAGGATTGGAAAGATATACTTTATATTTATATAGATAGTGTTTCTCCCAGAATTATAGAGTGTAGATATGGAGTTCAGTTATGAATTTAAAAAATATAGAAACAGCAATAGAATTTAAAGTATGGTTTGACGTACAAAATTCTATGGTAGAAATAGATGATTCCTGTTCAATTTTAAAGCTTTCTAATGAAAAAGGAATTTATAAATTTATTCAGAACAAAGAATTTAAAGTAGTTCAACCTAAAGTGAAAGCTGATAATAAAGATTTAGGTTTCTATCTTCAAAAAGGGTTAACGAACTTTTGTCAAGTGTTGGAAAAAGCTCCAGATGATTCAGTGCTTATAAAAATAAACTTTTTTAATGGTCCTGTTGTTGAAATGGGAGAAATAGATATTGGGATAGATGAAAAAATAGAAAAAAGTGCTAAAGAAAAGGGTATTAAATTTAAAGATATTAACAACTTAGCAAAAATAATGGTTCCGAAATTTAATTTAGATATTCATACTGCAGAAGGTAAAGATACTTTCTTTTTAATGTTAAGTGGAGGTGCGGCAAATAGGGATTTTGAATCAGATATGAATGAAGATATACAATCATTTAGTCTCTATGGCGAAGACATTAAAATACCAGTTGTAAAAAAACAAATTAGCAGAGGAAAAGATATATATTTTGCAAGCCGTCTGATGCCAAATATTATAAATCAGGAAGCTGCTTTGCGTCCAGTAAAAGCAACTTTAGTATTTTCTGACTATACTAGCACAGGAGAACCCCAAGTTATTGCAAGAGGGGCAATGGAAAAACTTTTGAAAGATGAGAATAGTTACTTAAAAAAATGGGATGAATATGGAGAAAAAGAGTGGGAAATACTTATGTCAAATGCACAAAGAGTTGGTCGTATAGAGTATACAGAAATAGATCCAACACCATTAGGTATTAAACTTTTTTTTGATGAAAATATTGTAGATAGATTATCTTATGGATTAGAATTAGAGTTTACAAATGAAGAACCAGTGTATTTAAAAAATAAAAATATAACCTTAGAAGAGTTTAGCGAATCTTTAGAAAAACAAGTAGAAGAGGAAAAAGACAATAAAGATAAAAACAAATTTTCAAAATCTATTTTTGCCAAAATAACGAAAATAGAGGGTAAAAGTATAATTATTGAAATTCCTGATAAAAGTACTATAAACAGAAAGGACTTAGAAGGTAAATTTATTATTTTATCTACTATGGGAGAACGAGTTCAAATAGAACGTCGTATGGGTGCGAGAAAAAGAGTATTAGAAGGACGTAGTGCAAATCCTCAATTGGGATTGATTATTGAAGAGAATGGTAAACCTTTACCTATAGCGAGAGATACTAGTATTCCTCCATTAACTACTTATGTAAAAGAGAAAGTTTTTAGTCATGATCCCACACCTGTTCAAGTTAAGGCAATAGACATAGCATTAAATACTCCAGATATTGCGTTAATCCAAGGCCCTCCAGGAACGGGAAAAACAACAGTAGTTGTAGCCATTATAGAACGTTTAAACCAAGAACATGATAAGTCAAACTCTATAAGAGGTCAAATATTGGTTACTGGTTTTCAGCATGATGCAGTTGAGAATATTATTTCAAGATTGAGCATTAATGATTTGCCTACCATTAAGTTTGGTGAAAAGTTTGGTGAGAAATCAGATTTTAGTGAAGATATGATTAAGCAAGGTCAAAAAGAAATGATAGATAATATTGTAAAATCTATAAAAGATAAAAACCCTCAAATAAATCAACTTAAAGAGTATGATACTTTAGCAGAACAGTTTATTTCTTACATGGTTTCTCCTTCTAAAACTTATGCAAAAAATCTTTTGGAATTAGCATCAAAATTACCTTCTAATATATTAAATAAAGAACAGATAGATGAAATACATAGAATAATAAAGGATTTAAGTCGAATAGATGAATCTTCTGATAATTTTGAAAAAATAAAAATAATTCGTGCATTAAGAATTAGAGAAGAGAGTTTTCTAGATGATGGGAAGAAATATGCATCTTTATGTATGGATAATTTTGAAAATGACTTAGATAGTTCTGAAAATAAGATTCTTAAAAAAGCAATTTTATGGAAAGAAGGTAGAGATTTAAGTTTTCTTCTAGATCTTAAAGCAATAAAGATTAAGTTACTAAATCTTTACCTTCCTCAAACAGAATATAAAAAAGAGAAACCGAGAAGAGATATTATTAAACTTATACAAAAGCTAACTGATCAATTAGAGAATGTGACTTCTAGGGCAAATAAAAAGGATCGAATTCTTGCAGAATTTCTTTATGAGTTAGAAAATAACCCGTTAAATATTGAAGAAGCGATATCTGATTATAACTATGTTTTTGCTGCAACAACACAGCAGTCAGAGGGTAGAGCTATAAGAGAAGCAAAAAAGAAGTTTAACGACAATGAATTCCTTGAATATGATACTGTAATTGTTGATGAAGCAGCAAGAGTAAGCCCAAGAGATTTACTTATTCCTATGGTGCAGGCAAGGAAAAGAATTATTTTAGTTGGAGATCATAGACAACTCCCGCATATTATTGATGAAGCGATAGTTAAAGAATTAGAAAACGAAGATAAAATATTGGAATTAAAAAACGAAGATGAATATATTAAAACAAGTATGTTTGCTTATTTATTTAATCGACTTAAAAAGTTAGATTCTCAAGAAAAAAGTAAACGAGGAAGGGTAATAACATTAGATGCACAATATCGTATGCATCCTTTGTTGGGTAAATTCACTAGCGATAATTTTTATGAAGAGTATGGAGAGGGTTATCGGTCTCCTTTGTCTGAGAACTATTTTTCTCAAAAGCTCAGTGGTTTATCTGGTAAATCAGCTGTGTGGTTAAATGTTTCTCACGATAAAGGTCCTGAAGATAGGGATAGTAATAAAAGTAGATATAGAAAATCTGAAGCTGAAGCAATAGCTAAACAACTTAAAGAATGGATCGATTCTGAGGAAGGGAAAGAATTAACTTTTGGAGTGATTAGCTTTTATAGGGCTCAAGTGAATGCAGTATTTGATGCATTGGAACAATATGGAATTACCAAAAATAAACAAATCACAGATGAATATAAATTTTTGAAAATTGATGGTAAGCTGGAAGAACGTATACGAATTGGTACCGTCGATTCTTTTCAGGGAATGGAGTTTGATGTAGTGTTCTTGTCTATGGTTAGAACAGGAGATAAGAATAATTTTAAGAGATTAGAAAAACGACATAAAGAAAGATTTTTAAAAAAAGATATAGAATGGACAGATGATTTTTTGGAAGAAACAGTTGCAACTTCTGTTTTTGGGCACTTAATGTCGGAAAATCGTCTTTGTGTCAGTGTAAGTAGACAGAAAAAAGTTTTAGTTCTTGTTGGTGATGAAAATTTGATACAAACAGAATTATCAAGAAAATATCTCCCCGCACTTTATAATTTTTATAGATTAGCACAGACTGAAGGAGTAGTATTAGATGAAAATAGTTAGCTATAGACAAAACATTTCTGGCATAGATATTGCAGCACAAAGAGCTATTTTGTGGCCATGCCTTGCTTTTAATGTTACCGTCCCAATTCAAAAAGAAAAAGATTTAAATATTTTTGAAGAAACAGTTTTAAAGATGATTGATGTAGAGACAAATGAAACTGAAAAACTTAGCGAATTATTATCATTAAAACCTCAATTGATTGAATTTATAAAATCTCGTTTGGTAGAGTTAAATTTAATAACAGACAGGTTTGAATTAACTGTTTATGGACTTGAATTAATAGAACATTTTGATAAGGAAGAAAATGAATATGAAGTAGTAACTTTATTTGTTAATATGGTTTCAGGTGAACTTTTTCCGGTTATTGTAGAAAATTTAGAGTTTATAAGAGATTATAATATAAATCGCACCCAAGTAACTTTTAATATTGGTACTTCAGGTAATCCAAGAGAAATTAGAGCAAAAAAGATAAGATATAGTTTTGAACATAAAAATAAAATTCTTTCTAATGAAGATGTCATAAAAACAGTAAATTCTTTTAGAAAATTATATAATCGTTTTTCTTCAGTAGTAGGTTCAAAAATAAAGCTACCTAAATTTGCAAAAAAAATGGGAAGAATGACAATAAATCAAAAACCGGAAGAAATTTATATGCATTGTAAGGTAATTATTCCGAAGGGAAATAGTGACTTTTTGGTTACGGATCCTTTTGGTTTTGATTTTTCAACACAATTGACTAAAAATATACAAAATGAAGATAATGATGGTTTTCTAAAAGAACTACGGGACAAAGCAGAATCTATGGTTATGAAAGAAAATAATCAGAAAAGTGATAATGAAGATGATCAGTGGTGTGAAGGTTTATTCTCTATTGAAATATTAAATAGATATAGGACATTAAAACGACATCTTAAAAAAGTTGAAGATAATTATTTAAAAAGTAAAGAAAAGATTGATAGCGCTGATGATGAAAAACGAATTAAAGATAATCAATCTAGAATGATACAAAGCCTATATGAAGTCATGGAGAGCGTACTTAAACAAATTGAAAAAGATTATCCTGGTGATATAAGCTATAAAGAAATTTTTTCTTCACAGTCTTCAAAAATAAACCAACAAATGTTAGAGAAATTTGCAATAAAAGTGGGTTTTACTGTACCTGAAACTAAATCTTTTTTACATCTGCAGCCTAATACAGTCAATAGTTTAAATAATGGTATGGTCAGACCAGAATTGATGGTAGCTCTTGGGCTTTCAAAGGCTAATGAAGATCTAACGCATCCTTTTTATACACTGGCAAAAAATGTACCTTATTTCTTTGATTTTATAAAAAAATTACAGGAGTATAGAAATTCTGTTGCACATGGTAGTGAATTGGATATTAATATATTTAAAGTTGCTTCATATAGATGTAACAAATGTAATATTGAATTAAATACCCCAATAACGAAATAGAAAAATAACCAAACAAGAGGAAGTAGCGTATAATACAGTAAAAGAAGAACGAAAGAGTCACTTTTTGTTATCACCCATCAGGTGACACTTTCGTCCAAGGATAA